>Ga0123354_10009947_pt1 | contig 14615 bp, 10 predicted proteins | sample TergutLab28metaG_2_FD_97872 | JGI IMG/M metagenome (GOLD analysis project Ga0123354, IMG submission 97872) | Labiotermes labralis P4 segment gut microbial communities from Petit-Saut dam, French Guiana - Lab288 P4 | ecosystem: Host-associated > Arthropoda: Insects > Digestive system > Gut ... | reverse complement strand
GGGGGGTGTATAGGGTCTTGGTGGGGAAACCGGAGGGAAGGAGACCACTGGGGAGACCTAGGCGTAGATGGGTGGATAATATTAGGATGGATATCCAGGAGGTGGTATATGGGTATATGGACTGGATTGGGCTGGCCCAGGATAGAGACGGGTGGCGGACGCTTGTGAGTGCGGTAATGAACCTTCGGGTTCCGTGAAATGCGGGGAATTTCTTGACTAGCCCAAAACCAGTTAGTTGCTCAAGAAGGACTCTGCATCATGGAGTAAGTAAGTAAGTAAGTAAGTAATTATAGGCCTATATAACAAGATAACCAACTAGTAAACAATCTTCATCCCCAGTACTTGACACAACAAAAACAACAACCCCCCCCCCCACGTAGTTTCATCAGTATTAATAACAAAGCTCGATATTTTGACTGCCCTCAGTTACTTCTTTTCATCTTAAAATTCACAACCCATTTCCCTGAGATATTTTTAAATTTGTCGACCCATCTCCTTCTTGTTCTCCCAAGTTGATGTTTCTTAACAGGTTTTCCACCGAAAATTTTTTACATATTTCTTTCGTGCCACATCTTAACCATACACCTACTTCTTCATATAATCCTTGGTTTCACTATTGTAAGGGTTCTGGGTATGGAAGGGACGTTTCTTGCAGCGGTGTTGGAGATACAAGTCTTCAGGAAAGTGACACATTAAAAAGAAAAGAAAACATAGTTTTCCAGCTGAATAGCCAATAACAATCTTGTTTAATTTAATTTTTTCCTGATTTTATACTATGCGTTATTTATGTTATATTTGTTTTGCTAGACATCCTTGGAACAACATTTTGTGTTACGTTGAGACCCCTTTTTGGTGGTTAAAGGGACGCTGTCTTCTAGGACCACACAAATTTTTCTTTTCACGGTGTTTCTGTAATTACCCCACGTACCAAAGCGGAGCGCCTGAGGCGAACAGTTGTAGGCTGCAGGTCATTGGCATAATTTCGTCGATATAAGCCCTGACGTCAGAGTCGCCGTGACGTACAGACAACTTAATGTTCAGGCTAATAATATTGCACATGTACCTTAATAAACCCTGATGTATTGTGCAAAGGCATTATTTAGAGTGTGTATATTTCTCCCACCCTGCACACTTTAAAGTATATAATTAATCTTTCGTAATAATTCCCGCTGTAAAACTACAGGAATTAAGCACATAGGCACTAAAATTAGTCTAAATTATGTTATAAATGAATCTCCGATCTAACAGAGAATATATAGACAGAGGCCTGTTTTATAAAGACCATTCAGTTAACGCTGTTTAAGGAAAAGTGACAGTTAAATTCGAGAATTTCCAGAAAATCTTAAATACACTGCGACAAATATGTAGTTCTTAACGTTAAATCCGAGATTTAAAGGGGCACAGAAATTCTAAATAAGCTAGGCCTCTGAACCAACGTCCACGAGTGAGGATGACGTAGTTGGTATAGCGGTTGGGCTAGCGGGCTCGACCCTGGAAAAACTGAGATTTTTCTCCTCTCACATCGGCTGTGGGGCCACTCGTTCTGTTATTAAATGGGTAGCTGGGTTCTTTCTCTGGGATAAAGCGGCCGGATTGTGGTGCTGAACAGTCATTTCTATCTAGAGTTGAGGTTAGGATCGAGTGGCACTACAGTGCTGCTCCCATATAATGCCTTCGTACCGTGGACAGGGACAACACTTTGATTTGTGAACAGAGTCCACAAATCATAAGAGGTTCAGGCTTTAATATCCCTACACGAAACACGTATGTTGATACCAGAGCGTCTCGCAATCACAGTGTCATAAGTCGAGCTTTAAGTCTCCATTGCCCCCGCACATTAGGCTACTTATTGGACAGATACCAACGTATTACTTTCAAATTTACTGCCATGGATACTGCCATACATCTTTACCTTAGAGCGCAGAAGTTTAAAATGCGATAATGCTGAACTATGCCAATTAAACCCTGTTGCAAAAAGGGAAGGATGGAAAGAAAGTAAAAGGAAAGGCAGTATGAGGGACAGGGTTGAGGAAGTGTAGATAATATTAAAGTGAAAAACAGGTCGTGATCGGGCTAAGCCTGTTCCAACTCTTCGTTATGAATTTTTAAGCCATCTAAGTGTTCTATTGTCCTTTATCTTCAAGCAGATTAACTAACTGCTTGTATTTTTCTCTGAATAAATTTTTTTCTCTCACTAACTGAATACATACAGTTCCTTTCGTTATACATATGTATGTTCTTAACCTATATGACCTGCTACATATCTCGACACTTCTTGACCTTTAAGGACAAGGCTGTAAATGTCTGATTTAACCTTTACCCTGCTAACGTGGAGAATATGGTGAGCTCCTAATAATGCCAGAAAATGGCAGATGGGATTTAATTCGGCCTTTAAAGGGTTAAATACCCAGTCCGTACCGCGCAGTAAACACTCTCTGTTTCGGTTATAAAAACCGATAAGTTAATGCTGTATAGAGAAATAATCGCTGTTTGTTCTGAGATCCACGCAAAACACATAAATGCATTGTGGACAGAACACACAATTTCTGAATGTTGCAGCTGGTGATACATAGAGTAAGTCTTGGGCCTTAAAAGGTTAAAATACTACTCTCCAGTCCTTTAAGCTTGCTTTAATGTTCTGCATAAGTCACGTTCCATTGCTGCCTAAATGCGAGAGAACTGCCGTCTGTGTATGGAGTTTAGAGTTTGTCTTTTTCCTTATTTGTCGCCGCAATTTTCTGTTTAATAGCCTTCAAATTTTGGGCGCCGATGCGTTTTATTTGAGTCTAAACTTCCGAGTAATTCAGATAATGTCTTTACTTTATTCATAATTATTTCGTTAATTTCGCGAACTACTAAAATGTGTTTTCCTTTCCTCTTTAATGTTATTTAATTTAGCTGAGAAACCGGAAGCGGAATGTGAAGGAAAAGCACGTAGTACTGACACAGTTGAATGTGTCAGTGAGTGTATCAACAAATGAGCAGCAAGTCGCGTGCCTCCGTCTACACGCTCCATTTGTTCTCGGCAAGCGGTCGGTTACCACGGCAACACGAGAGAAAGAAAGAGACGGCGCGTTTCGCTTATGGAGCGCGAAAGAGAATAGTTGATTTCGCTAACGATGTTTCCCCGTAACAGCGTTGCATGACCCTCTGCACTGCTGTTCATCGGGATGGGAGAGCGACTGGAGAAACGAAACGCGGAGCGTGTAAACTGCGAGCAGCACCAACTTAACCTGAAACCCACTTAACAAGCCTACAAACGACAATCCACACCCATTTCAAAATGTATAAAGAGTGGTTTGTATACTTCTCTGCCACTTTAATAATATCTATGCAGCTAATTATGTGCCTGTAACGAGTATTAAGGGAATTAGGAAATGTATTGCGTCACTAGGTACTGCATACCTTGTTTGCTTGCTTGCTTATTATGAACCTAAATTCTTCTTCTTCTTCTTTTTCTTCTTCCATTGGCATTATAGCCCCCTTTGAGTTTTGGCCTGTCGAACAAGGTCCTTCCATTTTTTCCGATCTGCCACCAACACTCTCCATCTTCTCACTCCCAGCACTTAAGATCTCTTTCTTCTTCCTCTTTCCATCTTTTCCTGGGTCTTCCTTTCTTCTCGTCCCTTTCAGTTCTTGAGTGAAGATCTTTCTGGGCATCCTATCCTCCTCCATTCTCTCTAGGTGACCTAACCAGCTTATCCTATGCCAATTTATCCATTTTACTATATTTTCTCCTTTGCTCATCTATTCTAGTTCTCGATTCGTCCGACTTTTCCATTCCCCCTTTTCATATTTAGAACCATATATTCTTCTAAATATTTTCCTTTCAAAAATTAGCAGAGCTTGTTCTTCTTTCTTCGTCAACGTCCATGCTTCCGGTCCATACGACACTACCGGTCTTATTAGTGTCTTATATAATATAATTTTAGTAGTTCTGGATAAAAGTCGACTCCTGAAGAGACTTAAAGCGGCAAGATAAGTATGAACGTAAATATAGCCTGAATATTCAACCGCAATGTAGTACGCTACCTATCATGTTCCGGTAAAGAAAATAATTCGGAAATAAATGCAATATTTTATGAATTTGAAGGATTTTTTTTAGCGCGTAACCGAACATTGCAAGCCTCACTTCTAAATAAATATACCTGAGAAAAAAACGGAAATGCATCCGAAATGGCTTCGAAATTACTTCCAATTAATGGAACTGTGCGATTTGCATGCGAGTCCATAGTATATTACGTCTTCAAACACTGCAGACATGTGGGTGGATACAAATGGGCAAGAGTTGCCGCTGACGGGCTTGCAGTGGGCCTGACTGTTGTATAGTTGAATTGTCACTGCGTCACAAACATAGCATACTTCAGAAAAATACTGATAGAATAAAAATCTTCATTTTTATGTGTGTTGGACCGTGCATCATTGTGATAACTAAAGAATAAGCACCAACTGGATGCTACTTATTAATTTATTGTATTTCTTATAGGCTCAACATGTTTCGGACACTACTATGCCCATCATCAGGAACTCGCAACTATAAAGTTGATTACCACATTGGTCGTTTCGTTCTTGGTTTGCTGTATGTTGGAGGTTAGGTGCGGTTAGGCTGGCGTAGTGTCCGGGCTGCAGGCTATAGCACGACTCTTAGTTGTGCTACAGTCTGCAGCCCGGACACTACGCCAGCCTAACCGCACCTAACTTCCAAACAACATTAACTCAAGAACGAGACTACAAATGTGGTAATCAACATTATAGTCGTGAGCTCTTGATGATGGACATAATAGTGCCCGAAACATGTTGAGCCTATAAGAAATATAATAAAATAATAAGTGGCATCTAGTTGGTTCTTATTCTTCAGTTATCAAAAATCTTCATATAAGGTAGTTAGTGTAATACAGCTCTTAATGAAATGTAATTTCTTTGTACTGATGAATTACTAACTTCATCAGGTAGGGTCTGTCTTGCGGAACGATTAGTTTCTCAGCTATTCAAGAAATTCTCCCAATTTCTACAAAATTCCTGTGTTCATTACCGTTTTCACAAAAGCCCTTAACTTGTCCTTATCCTGAGCCACAATAATACAATCTAAGTCCTTCCAACAATCAACGGTGAAAATATTAATCTGTTTCTAGCAATTAAACGACCGGCAGCACTAGGCGACACATAATTAGGAACGTCTTGTGATGAAGCCCTACATATTTTACTTGTTTTGTATAAAAATATTGCCTTTCGTTCTGGAGGACGCACAGACGTTAAGGTATTTACGGAGGATATTGAGATCTGTTGGACGCAAAAAAAAAACAGGACAGCGCAAAAAATAGCGTAATGATATGCGCCATTATTTCTAATACTTCATTTTGTGATAAATCTCTTGTGGTGGTGAATGGATTTCGCGCGTTTTGGGAACAGAGACATGTAGTGTACGTATGACGTAACAGTGTAGCACGTTAGCGTAACTATTGTTGCAGTGGAAACGCAACAATGCCTTCTGCGTGTATTGTTGGACTACACGTCACTGACAGCAAAATAAACATACTCAGAATTGCACAAAAATGCTTCTATGGCAAATTTAGAGTCTCCTGCTGCTAAGTGGCCCATATTTTTGTCCGGTTTTAAAATAATATTTGCATTTCTGGCCAGACAATTATGAAAGTCCCCCCTATCAATTTCAAGGAAATCTGTCCTGTGGCAGCCGCGCTGATACATGCGGTACGGGGGACAGACAAAAGAACGGGCACGACAAGTATAATTGTCGGTTTTCGCGGCTATTCGAAGGCGCTTAAGATGCATAAACTTTGTCGGAATGCCGACTTGGCAATCCTGACAGAGAGAACTGCAAATACATTCAAAGGATAAAATGCGAAATGATAACAGAGCTGTCAAGGAGAGAATTCTGTGTCCAATTTTGTGAGGGTAATGAGAATTTTGTGAGGATCATGTAGATTTTGTGAGGATAGTGACAATTTTGTAAGGATCATGTGGATTATATGAAGATAATGAGAATTTTGTGAGGATGATGTGGATTTTGTGGGGGTAATGAGAATTTTGTAAGGATCATGTGGATTGTATGAATATAATGATAATTTTGTGAGGATGATGTGGATTTTGTGAGGGTAATGAGAATTTTGTGAGGATGATGTGGATTTTGTGAGAATAATGAGAATTTTGTGAGGATGATGTGGATTTTGAGAGGATAATGAGAATCTTTTGAGGATGATGTGGATTTTGAGAGGATAATGAGAATCTTGTGAGGATGATGTGGATTTTGTGAGAGTAATGAGAATCTTGTGAGGATGATGTGGATTTTGTGAGAGTAATGAGAATTTTGTGAGGATGATGTGAATTTTGAGAGGATAATGATAATCTTGTGAGGATGATGTGAATTTTGAGAGGATAATGGGAATCTTGTGAGGAGGGTGTGGATTTTATGAGGATAATTAGAATTTTGAGAGGATGATGTGAATTTTTAGAGGATAATGAGAATCTTGTGAGGATGATGTGAATTTTTTTAGGATAATGAGAATTTTGTGAGGCTGATGTGGAGTTTGTGAGGATAATGAGAATTTTGTGAGGATTATGTGGATTTTGTGAGAATAATTAGAATTTTGTAAGGATGATGTGATTTTTGTGAGGATAATTAGAATTTTGTGAGGATGATGTGAATTTTATGAGGATAATGAGCATTTTTTGCACAGTGGGAAATGTTCATGAGCAGCTGCAACACATTATGTTTCAAATAGTTACTTGGTTGGTCAGTGATGCGGGTTTATTAAGACGTTAATTTGTTTAATCCTACAGCTATGTAATATAAACCAACAAAATGCATCTTCAGTAAATTGATACTTTAATTTTTTATGTCTTCTACATGTTTCGAACCCGAGGGTTCGTCTTCAGAAAGTCGGTTGTATATAAAGGTGTGGTACATACATCAGTATAAGCAGTCTTGTAGGTAGAAAAGTGTGTTCCATATTGCTATCTACCGGACTGCTTATGTTGACCATATCCTTATAACATACCATACATGTATATACAGCCGTCTTCCGGAAGATCGACCCTCGGGGTCGAAACATGTAGAAGACATCAAAAAATTAAAAATTAAAATATTAGGTTACAAAAGATGCGTTTTATTGATTTATAATGCATAATTATATTACAACACACGGTGCAAAAAGACATAAATTTTGTTCAATTTATTCGTGTTACTGTTTAATTCTAAAGGTGTCAATGGACGTATGACAATTTTTACATTCATTGTTCCGTGCATCATTGTAATTGTTTAAAAAAATAACCAACACGATGACACTTGTGGACTATCCTTTATTTTCAGGGGTAGTCGTCATTCATTCTCTACATGTTTCGAGCTTTCGGGAAGCTCATCATCAGGAGTTAATTTTTCCTGTACAGTCAGCCTCTGGTATAGTGTGTACTGTAACATGTAATGTTTTACTTTGGTTATTTCTAAAACATGACAATAACTTGAAAAAAATACCGTTTCATTTTGATGTGGACTCCGTTCTGCAGAACAGAGCTATGCAGGCCCACATGACTTTACAGCAATCAACACTTTCTACCCCGAACCCCCCGCCCTCCCCCTCCACCGTTTAAAATATTTAATTGCAGTTTCATTGGCTACGACTTCAGCGTCTCTATTATTATGTCTTTTTTATTTGGTATTCACTTCTCGTTTGCCATCATTTCATTCTCCTATCATGCTAATAATTGCGTCTCCTGCAACCCAGTCCATTTTCTCTTGCCTTGTGAGGAGTTTCTGTACATATATATCTTATTTGTCTCTCTCTCTCTCACACACACACACACACACACACACACACAGTGCCTCGTCTGGATAGGCTGGCATTTATACGACTTTCGAACGGCAGTTAACCACCATTGTCTTTTCTTCCTCTCAGATAAGCGTAACGTTTTCCGCTGTTCTTTTTCTAATATTTATTCCAGTGTGGCAATGGCAAGTACCCTTCATTGCTTGTTCCACAGAGTAGCAATACCCTTTTCTCTCAGGCGAAGTGAAGAAAAGGAAGACTAGACAGAGGCTGCGCTATCCCATTGCACTGTCTGCTGTTAAAGACAGGATACTGAAGGTTCCAGCTCTCAGGTTTTAGGGTAGAGATCAGGGGTGACCACTCATAGCAAACTGAACCTTGGCGATGCAATAAATTTTATTTAAGTAATAATTAATAAGTTTTCACTGTACACAATTGTAATGAATATCATTAATTAATGGGCAGAGTTCAGACGTAAGAGTGCTAAAGTAAGTTTCATCAAAAACTTTCTTATACCAACAGATCAAACGAAAATTTAAAATCTAATACCCTTACGTGTTTCCATACAAGTCTTGCCCTTTAAACGAAGCTGAAAATTTCTCAAAAATGGGCCATTTTTCCTCCAGAATATGGGTACGTTGCAGAAAATGCTACTGAGGGTCTTGTGTTAAAAATTAATGTTTCGCATTTATAAAATGGAAATTAGTATTTCGGCATTCCTAAGATTGTCCAGCGTATTTCTGGAAAGCAGCATTGAATAAGTAAATATTTTACTCCTGAATGCTCACCGTTATACAAATTAAGTAGCTCTAAAGTCATTCTAAAATAGTCCGATATCAAATCAGATTTTATTGCTCACGATATTTTCGAAATGTAACGTTCGTGTTTCCGTGCACCGCTAGTTCAATTACAATCGATAACCAACAAGATGCAACTATTTTGATTTATGTACTTTAATCAGCTCTACATATTTCGGGCGATGTTTTCGCCCATCATCAAGATCCTATCACTGTAACTACAGCTTCTGGTAATGTCCACCGATGACTTCAGTTAATTCCACCCAAAACGCAACACCAGCCAGCAGCAACATCGATGGACAATACCAGAAGCTGTAGTTACAGTGATATGCTCCTGATGATGGACGAAAACATCGCCCGAAACATACAAATCTGATTAACGTAAATAAATAAAAATAGTTGCATCTTGTTGGTTATCAACTGTAGTTTTCGAAATTGTTTATAAATGAATCATGTGGGCCGGTATAGCGTAGTCGGTATAGCGACTCGCTACAGCTGGATGGACGGAGGATCGAATCCCAGTGAGGGCGAGATTTTCCACACCCCTCTAGACCGGCCCTGGGGCCCACCCCGCCTTCTATTTAATGGGTACCGTGTCCCTTTCCCTTGGGTAAAGCGGCCGAGGCGAATCGTCGAACACACATCCCTACCTAGCGCAGAAGTGAAAGAAAGAGTAAAGCTATACTTGTACTCCTCCTTTGGGCCTTCGCGACCTGTTCTATGATGAACTTTACCTTTACCTTTTATACGTGTTTTATATGAGAGTGAGTTGTGTGGAAGATAATGTTAACTTTTTGAAGCAAACCTGTGTAATATAAGAGCGAATTACATAACAGGCTACAATATAGACCGTTTGCGTTCCGTCGTTATTTGAAATATGATTATTTCTTATTACTTAAAAGAGAATATATACCTACTATAGCAACAATTTGTGTCTTAAATAAATTACTTTTAAAAAATCTCTGGTGGCTTATTAAAATCTTTTCAATACACGGAGGAAAAATCTAATGAGATTTTATGACATTATTGAGATAAAGTCGGAAGCAGAATTTTAACCAGACAAAATGTAGAGACTTGAAGAAGAAAAGCTTAAAGTGTTTAAATTCTGAATCTAATTTTAGTCCATCACGAAGCACGAATGTTGAGAGAGGTTGGAGAGGGGAATGTGGAAAGAGAGTAAAAATTAAATTCCCCTCCTCACAGAATTGAACATAAACGCAAGGAATAAGACACAAAGAGGCGAAGATACGACTGCGAACCACTTTCCATACCCCACTCCCCACCCCAACAGTGTAAGAAGAGAACAGTTGCAATGCAATATAAGAGTGTATACTGCCCCATAATACACAAGACACTTCTGTACTGCATAAGTGGCGTTAGTTGCATGGTCCAGGTAGATGTTATTTTTAGTTCCTTTTTAGTGGGGATAAAATTGTCTGTCAGTCCCTTGGACCGGCTATGTACTATCAGGTACGGCGGAGATTTTTTTTTATAGTGCAACAGCCCCTAGTGGTCCAGGGCCTCCCCATTTTCGAGACTTTACGATTACACAGACATACACACACACACACACACACACACACACACACTCGGAAGTACTCCTCTGGACGTGTGACCAGCTCGAAGCAGAGACCTCTACCTGACAACACACAGCACTCACAAAAGACAGACATGCATGCCCCCTGCGGGATTCGAACCCGAAATCCCAGTAAGCGAACGGCCGCAACCCACGCCTTAGACCGCGAGGGTGCACCAGTGATACGGAAAATAATTGATCGAATTTTTCATTACCCAACACTATCACCGAACCTCTGGTGGCCCGTCCTCGTCCTGTCGTTTTCTGACTCCAAATATGGCGGCAGCGCGTAAAAAGAGATCATTAATCGGTCCAGTTATTGATAAGTATAAATTTTATATGGCAAAAGAGTTAAACTTCGTAATCACGAGTTGTGCAATGTCTACCATTCACCAGATACTAGTAGCGTTTTAACATGAAGAATAATGAGTGGGGACGGGGCATGTAGCATGCATGGAGAAGATGTAAGAAGCAACAACAAATAAAAAAGAACATGGTCAGAAAACAGAACGGAAAAGAAGCCCATGAGAAATTCAGTTTATGTATTATTTATCATTTAAAGAAAAACAAAGATAAATGCACGTATTGTGTTATGTACTTAGTGCTTATTTAACCACGCTGTCAGTAGCTGAAAATAAGAACGATGTGCGAATTGTAGAGTGCGAAAGTGAAATAGCTAGAGGCTGAGTTCTAGGCACTCTATTGATATTTTCCTGCGCGTTTTAAATGAATTCACGAAAACCGTGAGCCTACGCAACCGTCATGCTGCCGGACGTTTGTGTGTGCAGTTAGCTTGAATGGGAGAGATTCAGCGATAAGCAAAGAAGTGGGTGTGACAAGTACCAGGTATAGACGTTTTAGGGGCTACAGCATTTCTGAAAGGGTTTCCGTTTATGAATATAGAGACAGTGGCATAGGGAATCCAAAGAAAGCAAAAAAAAAAATTGGAAGTACGTGAAATTACGTGGGTTTATTCCAGTGAAAGGTGATGACGACGCCTTTGATTAAGACGTGTATTATGTCGTAGAACTCTTTATATATCATTGATTTCCATTTCGTCTGACATCTTCTACCTACGCATCGTAGGTGTAGAGGGTTATTGTTGCACGTGATCACACTCAATGACGCTCATTCACACACACATACTCTGTAGGACTCCCCTGGACGAGGGATCGGCCAGTCGCAAAAGATATGCCTGTGCAACACAACATGCACAAAAGATAAACCCCATGCCTCCGGCGGGATTTGAACCTGTGAACCAGGAAGCGAGCGGCAGCAAAGCCACCGGGGTCGGCTTAACATTAACCTATGAAACAAATAATTTAAACAGGGTTATATCTGTCCCTCATAACGTGCCAATGGGACGTTAGCGCTGCAGTAATGTTTCCATTCATACGCTGTAAATATCTGGTCTAAATTCTTACTGCTTATGGACCATTCAAAGCGAAAATTTTTACATGTTTCTCACTACAGAATATTTCGGGCTAGTACTTACTATAAGTTAGGCTTTAAGTCTATTCTTCCCTAACTTTCCCATACTTTCATTCGTAAACTTCATACTTGCTCATTGTGTGTCGCAAAGTCTCGGAGTTTATGAAGTATTCTAAGCTCGTTATTTATCCCATTTCAACTCCCGACTAGATTCTGAGATGGAAGAATGAGAAGTTCCAATCCAATAAATATAAACAATTTACTTATAAATGTGTCAGTTGTTTATCTAAACTGAGATGGAATCTACTTATATAGTGTCAAAAACTTTCTAGAATTTACTCATATTTCTTCTTCACGCCCTGAAAACGAGCAGTTAGGAAAAGTCCATTTTGTCTTACTTCCTCCGAGGACAGAACCCCGTACCTTTAACCCATCCCTATCCTCTTCTGAAACCACGACTTCCATATTTTTGTCTTTTTGTTCTTTGCCCTCCATCGCTGTGATACGGATTCGACATTTTTGAACTAAGGACTAGGGTACTACAATTGTTAGTAACTCGGCAGATTTTCTGGACCTCCTGACTGTAGTGCTCTTCGTCTGCAGGGAGCTCTTGATCTTTTTGGAAATCAAAATAAAAAGAAATTGAAAGCAAAATCGCGTATCTTACAGTTGTGTAGCATGGCTTTTAGCAAACAGCGTCTGATACTTTGGCGAAAAACTGAGGAAGTTTAGTGCTTGATTTTGGAAGAACTAAGGACTTCTGGCCGCAGAACATTATTATGTCAAAGACAGAGCATAATGGAGCTCGGAACTGGCATGATCAGACAGGAACAGGACATATGTCACCCATTTTCATAAATATATTACGTCTGTACAGTGACAAAATTTTAAGGCGGTAGGTGGAACAAGACAGACTTGAGGCGCGTTCGCCTGAACTTTGTTGTCATTAAAAAGGAATAAGTATTGCTTATGCTGAGTGTGTATGTCGCCTTAGTCATCCAGCACGCAATGTGCATTAGCCGTATTGTATTGTCATCTGTGGTCTGTATGCCTCTACCACATTTTTCCCCTTTATCTCATAAACGGCACGATTACCGGAAAGAGATACTGATTATAATAAAATGTGTACAATGGGGTATGCTAGAACGAACGTGATTGGTTCTAGAACCTCGTTCGTTATAGCATCTGTTCGTTCTAGCATACATTGAAATGTATGTATTTAGGGGTATTCCGTTCCAGACCCACTGCCTAGAGCAAAGTTACCATCCAACACAACAATTTAAACAAGAAAAATATAACACAAAATAAAAAATATAAGAGTAAAAATAATAAAACATTGATTTATTTAACTTTTATACACTGTGCAAATAAACAGATAACTGAACTAAACTGTTGACTGAACCTTACAAACGGTAACATAGATGATGACTGACGCTCTAATCAAAACGGGAAGGCCCGACACGTCATGCGCACGCGCGTGCAACGTCGGCCGATAGTAGTCCTCCGCGTTCGTTGTAGCTTCTGTGTTCGTTGTAACTTCCTGATTTTATTGATAAAAACTGTTCGTTGTGGCATCGTTCGTTGTAGCATACCCCACTCTATTTTCATTTTCTCTACAACGTTTATGTAAAACATTTCTCATACTAAGAAGAAATGAGCGTGATATTGTCATAAACCTACTTATGTCTTCATAAAAAATACTGACGGATGGGCGAACTGACATGACGAAGTTAAGAGTAGCGTTTCGCAATTTTGCGAAAACGTTTAAAACTTACTTCTTAGTGAACTGAAAGTAAGTTCACTAGTCTCCCTGTATTATTTCCGAAACCGAAATTTACTCCTCCCGAAATAATAAAATATTAACATTATGTATGCATCAAATAACCCAGAATTTATTTACTATAGATGGCTCTTAGTATAGCATAAAGATTTGATTTGTACTAGACGTGAGTTCGAAAAATCAGAGGTGCCTATTTGGAGAGATAAGTAAGGTAAGTCAACCAAATTAACTTTCAAGGCTTAATTTTTTTTAAATAAATGTAAGAGACGTTGAAAATTCAAAATGAAAACTTTACAGTTTTATCTTCAACAGTCATGTCCACAGAGGGCTGTTCAGTGTAGCATTGAGGGACTAGCAATATGCAAGCCATAAACTAAATTTTTTCTGAATGTTATTGTATCAAGGGGCAGTTGAGTTCCTAAGACATAAATTTTACTATAAATTAACTGCAACTAAGATACAAGGTGACCCATTTGTAATGATCGGCAGTTTTCAGCAAGTGCTGCCATCTCATGTTTGTCTGCTTGACTACAAAGGATAGACTGTATTCGGACAGAGTAAATACATGATCAAAATTCTTAAGCTTTTATAGGCCACATCTTTACAAGACCCGTGGTAGTTCCATTCACATGATGCAAAGTGCATTCGTGACATTTCTTACCTGTTTTGTGACGGAGTCGATGAGCCTGACGTAAATGTCCTGTTCTTGCCTCACTCCTGAAAAGAAAAACAAAACACGTAGAGGTGTGATTGTATTTACTGTAGACGCATGTCGAATGCCAAATACTTTATACCAGACGAACCACTGAACCCAGAATTATAATTTGCCATCCTGCTTGTGAAAACTTGCTGATTCTTTCATTCATGAGTACTAAGCTCCTAAAGTGAATTTGTGTTGTGTCTTTGTAATACTTACTTACTTACTTACTCCACGGTGCAGAGTCCTTCTTGAGAAGCTAACTGTTTTGCGGGTAGTCAAGAAATTCCCCACATTTCGCGGAACCCGAAGGTTCATTACCGCACTCACAAGCGTCCGCCACCTATCTCTATCCTGGACCAGCCCAATCCAGTCCATATAACCACATCCCACCTCCTGGAGATCCATCTTAATATTATCCACCCATCTATGGTCTCCTTCCCTCCGGTTTCCCCACCAAGACCCTATACACCCCCTCTCTTCACCCATACGCACCACATGCCCAGCCCATCTGTGTGTCTTTGTAATAAATTTATAAATACCTGGCGTGTCT
>Ga0123354_10009946_pt1 | contig 14617 bp, 6 predicted proteins | sample TergutLab28metaG_2_FD_97872 | JGI IMG/M metagenome (GOLD analysis project Ga0123354, IMG submission 97872) | Labiotermes labralis P4 segment gut microbial communities from Petit-Saut dam, French Guiana - Lab288 P4 | ecosystem: Host-associated > Arthropoda: Insects > Digestive system > Gut ... | reverse complement strand
CCTCTGCCTTTGTTCTTCCTTTTATATTATTTTAGCACTATCTGATGATGGCAGTATTTACCTGTCGAAACATGTCATAGTGAATGGGTGAACAAATGAATATAAAATTATTTATAGTGTTGTGTTGATCGTAAAAACAATAAACATTGATTGAATAAATACAACGAAATGATGTTACCCCTCCCCCCCCCCCAAAAAAAACACGCCTGTTTTAACAAATGCAGTTTAACCCATACGGTGATATGTAATGTTTGTGCCGTGAATTCAGTAAAGCGATATCGTGCAAAGCTCCGTTGAATCTCATTAACAGGCTGCAAATCAGAGATAGAAACCTCCACTGTACGATCTATGCACGCGCTTGTCAACACTTTCTGTAGTGTTGATACATCACTTTCCTCTTGATGTTTTCAAGTGTTCATATAAATGGCTCTCAGATCCCACTCACATTACGTGTAACAGGTTTTAAATTGCAGTACACACAGCACCCCACAAAGCCTGTTTAAGTATAATGGAAAATTGTGAAAAACACGCTTCTTAAAAATACCAAAACCTGGTAACTTTGAAATTTCTGGAAGGACATGTACACTTACAATATAATATTGAACAAAATACATTAAGGTCACATATTAACTGGTGCATCTATCTGGAAATTGATTCGGCGAAAATATCCCATAAAAACGAATTAGTTACTAATTACTAACCCTTTAAATTTTTCTATATCCTGCCCCATATACCAACAACATATCCAGATAAGACACCTACGTTATGCAAGTGGAGAACCCTCGTTAATCAAAAGAACAAGGGATCCATTTTCATTTATAAGACTGCAGCACCTACTGCTTCATGAAGTTCTGGTTCTGCTGCCACAGATGTGTATAGCTAGGGGCTGGCGAACCAATGGCACCCTTGCCCAAAATGTCAATCGGAATTCACTGCTGTTCCATTTTTCTGATTCCTTTTTTCCGACCATCGTCTATATATTGTGAGAATATGCGTGTGTGTTTATATATATATATATAAGTCTGATTATGTAGAGATTGTATAAGAATTACTTTTGTTGCCAAATAATATTGCGATTGAAACATTTTTACACAAATCGGGAGCGATGCGACGTGCTCTTTGGATGTTTATCACTGGCGAAACGAAAGGCCTGGCTGTAACTGGGCTAATACGAGACATTGAACAAAACGCTTTACAATATCGTTTTATACTGGAAGTACCAGCAGCCCCAGTTACTTCTAAGTTTTCTTCCTTATCGCTTTTCTCGAGGAGGCTTTTATTGAATTATAGTAATTTTACTATCCATATATTATGTAATTATAATATGCATTATTGATAATGATTCAGTAATTAATAATAGTTATGTAAGAATACAGTACCTTATTTTGCCCTTCAGAATCTCTTTGGGCACGCAAAAGAATTTCTTCGAAATTTATAGACAATTTGGGCACGCGCCCTCAGAAAGTTTCGCCAGCCCTGGTATTGGTAGTCAAGCGAAGTTGTGCAGTTCATTTCATCCATTAGAAAAGTGAAATTCATTTAAATATTATTTCAGAAAATTTCTGTCTTAGAGAGAATGCACTGACTTACATTACAGAGACTAACCGGACCATGTTCGTTAGGGAAATAATAGAATTTTATGGAGCGTAGCCATTAGGCTTAAAGTGTTAACTAATTGAGTAGTTACTTCCACAAACTTAGATGGTTAGCGCTTTTGTCCATAAGCTCTGGATTTAGACATATATTCAGGTACTGTAATGGTAATTAATTAATTAGATATTTACTGTTGCGGTATTTTGGTACATAGTTCCATTATTACAAAATAACCGGGTTAGGTGTATTGTTATTTACACATTTATTAAGCAGTATTTATGTAATTACCTCAGTGTAAATGTGTATTGCATAGAAATATTTCATAAATTATTAATTTGGTTTTTCCTGTTGATTCAAAATGACAGACATACCATAAATTGCGTTAGCACTACACGGTACTGACAGATATAACCTTGAATTCGGTTGATAAATATTTAACATGGGCGTACTATCTTCTCTTACGTTAAGAATCTCTGAATTTCGCTAAAAAGGGGCTTATGTGCATCTTGTGATTCTTAGGACAAATATCTACTGCTTTCTTAAAGAGCACGCATTAATTGAAATATGTGATAGAGATGCAGTGTGTTGATTGTGAGGTAAGAATTTAGATTCCATTTAAAATTCAATTAACGTCATGTCCCATAGTGTTAAATAAATGACGATTTTCAAGGCACATACACAGCCTAAACAATCCTAAACAGCACTTAATAGTTTAAGTTTGTAACAGAGATGCAGTGTTTTTGCTGAGAGGAACTGAATTCACATATGATCTTTAGTTCATTTCCTGCTTAAAACGGTTAGATACAGGTATGTCGCTAGCTGCAGGTGCGGTTTGCACACTTATGGCGCAGAAACCTTCCCCTCCATGTGTAGTCTCGTACATGACAAACCTCTAAAGATTGATCAGCTTTCGCTCCCTCGAGGCTATGAATCAGTCCACTTTCAATTTATTATGCTTCTCAGTCCAAAGACACGAAACCCCTTGTGATCCACGTTCTGTATGGATCCCTTTCATGGAGTTACGGGTTTCGTATTGAGATTTCCACGCGTTTCTCTTTACGTCATAAGGACTTTTTACTGAAGGGTTACCGTATTTTCGGAAATGACGTCATTTAGGGTTGTAGACGGGTACCAACTTTTCGGAGGAAACTGATACTTTCATCTTCAAGGAGGAAGTATATTTGTTATTACAAGGTGTGAATGCAGTTGTGCCAGTCTTACTTTGAGATCTGAGTGATTTTAGAGAACGAAACCCTTTCATTGACCCTTAGTTTGAAGCGCATAAATGTTCTCATGTCATTCGCAGTTATTCTTCCCACCGCGCCCCTTCATTTCACACTTTGTGTTACACATTCGTCTTAAATAACATATTACTAACTGTCATTACGGGGGTCGGGATAGCGTAGTCGATTTAGCGACTCGCTACAAGTTAGCCGATTTCGCGATTCGAACCCCGATGAGGGAGCGAGAACTTTTTTCTACTCCACACTCGTCCAGAACGAAACTGGGGCTAACCAAACCTTCTGTAGAATGGGTGCCGGATTTCTTTCCAGGGAGTAAAGCGACCGGGGCGAGGCGCTGATAATCCACGCTCGTAATAAGTGAAAGTATGTTAACCTTTAGACGCCTAATGTCAACTATAGTGGTCGTACCGCACCGCTAACCTCTAAAGCTGCATTTTATATATTTATTCAACAAGTATAGGTACTGAATATTTTAAACATGATATATACTCTCCTTTTTTTTTCTCTTCAAAATGCAGTTTGTTTCATAATTCTAACATATTTGGTTCCTGTATTATTCACATTTTATATACAGGGCGTGCTAAAATTAAAAAAATAATTCCGGCCCCAAAAGGTTAAAGTAGAGCGCACTGAAAGTAAAAGTAAAATACAGTAAAATAAAAAATATTCTCTTTGGTACCACACTTTACCGCGTTTCATGTACACTCCGGGAAGAAATGTCTATCTTTCTTGGGTAGACGCATACAGGGAATTTTGCAGTAAGAGGTTTGGAGCTCGTGCCACGGGTTAGACGGTTTCCAGTCTCTCACCACGGAGATCCTTGCTAGCTCATGCAGGATTTGTGGTAGAAAACGCAGCACCGAAAAACATTTTCTCCGAGTACTTCGGTTTTACTCTAGTATTATCCTTCCACACATACCCCCCACACACATTCACTCATGTATGACCAATACTACGAATATATAATCCCAGCAATTAGCATAGTCGTGAAATACAACACTTTAAAAGATAAAGAATGTTGAAATCTCTAAATAGGGTCACAACATTAAGGTCTTACTTTTGCTCAAGAAAATTTCCTCATTCAAGCCGCAGGCTATAGATTATTAGCCTACAAATTTATTGAAGGAAAGTTGGTGGATGAGTCACATCTTGCTCAGGAAACTGCCTTCTAGAGCACGTTACTGAGGGAAAGATAGTGACGGGAAGACGAAGAAGAAGATGGAATCAGTTACCGGATGACCTTACGAAAAGAGGTGAATAGTGGAAATTGAAAGATCGTACTCTCTGGAGTACTCGCTTAGGAAGAGGATATGGACCTGTCGTAAGACTACAGAATGAGTGAATGAGTGAATAAATAAATGACCAAATGAATTAATTACTGGTTACTTAATCAAATTCACAACTATGCATGTCTTTAATCTTGTGAACACAGCTATTTACTCCGTCCTGTTCCAAGCCAATTTGTGTTCATGCATATAAGCACTGTTTCAGGAACAAAGCTATTGACAGTTAACGGCAATCAAATGGCGTTACTCGCTGCATGCTTTTAGATATCTTAATGTAAATTAGTAAAGAATATACGGAGACAGAGTGGAGCGGCCCTTGTCGGTTCTGCAGTTGTTATCGATTTGTCTTTACAACTTCTTTCGGCGCATTAATGTTTATGAATGACGTAGGAGACAGGTGACGCGAGCTGAAGAATCGCGTCTTAAGGGATTACGGAACAACAATTTCGACAGACATGGTCTCATATTATCCTTATTAGTGTCTAGTCGGTACTTAATGACATAATATATTACATACTAACAAGATATCGGGTTGCTTTGGACCCGCATTCCACTAGTTCTCTTCTTCTTAGATGGTACTGCAGTCCAATGAGGATCTTAGGCTCCTTAATGGGCTGTTTCCAGTCCGCTCTGTTTTTTTATCTCACTTTCCAGATTTAATTTTTTTTTTTATATTACTGTATGTTTGTACACAGCTCCACCGTCTGGTTTTTGGTCGTTCTCTTACCACTAGTTTTCCACCCTGCTTTAATTTATTCATCTGTATAATACAGTTTAAAAAAGTCTCTGAAAGCCAAGATGTATACTGCGTTAACTTAACCCTTTACAGACGAAGCGCAGACCGCTCTATTTAAAGGCCCAGTCCGTACCGCGCTGTAAACACTTTTCATCTCGGTTACAAAAACCAATCAGTCTATGCTGTAAGTGGCACAGTCGCTGTTTGTTCTCAGATAAATACAAAACACATAAATACAGTGTGGACAGAAAGTACAGTTGTTGAATGTTAAACGTGTTGGTGCATCACGTGACCAGTAGGCTTTAAAGGGTTAACATTGAGGCCTATTCGCTTAACCACTATTTCCGTAAAAAAGTAATAATTATTTCGTATGCTGAGTGTGCATTTGTAGCCCCAGTTACCAACATGCAATGCGCATGCGCCATATTGTCATCTATGGCCTGTCCAGCTCTGACTATATTTTTTCCACATCATCTCATAAACGGAAGGATTTTCGAAAGAAAAAATTATTGAACACAAACGTATTATGATTTTCTCTTTAAGTCTTGTCGGAAAAATTCTTCATTCTAAGAACTTAGCGAGATTATATTACAAATGCACATCGGCATTCATGTAAAGTACCTGTTATTTTTGTCAGATTGTAATGAAAGTTGAATTTTCTCGACAGATTTTTGAAATCACTCAAAAATCAAATTTCATTAAAATCCGTGTGGGAGCCAAATTGTTCCAAGCGTACGGACAGACAGACATGACGAAGCTGGCCGTCGCTTTTTGCTTTTTTGCTATCGCGCCTAGAAACGGAACATGTACGCAAATTTGAGACCAGTGAAATTGCCGTTTCTGGGAATCGGGCCGTGGGGCCTCGATGCCACATCTGGCAGAGTTGCATTTACCTCGTTTCAGTTGCTGTGCCCCCGGTTCTAGCACATATTTTATTCCTATCCACGTGTAAATTAATAATTTAATTACATTTATTGTAAGCTGAATGTAGAATTATTTGAAATGACATTTTTTTGTGATTTAATTATATCACCTTCGGTCGTGACAGTCTGTCCGTGCGTTTTTTCAATTTAAAATTCTTGCCCTTATTGTTGTTGTTTATTTAATGAATTTAAACTATATTGGCCTTGTCTTTATCGTAGCTGAGGGTCTGAAGAATTCTTAATCCGTCCTGGCATCATAGGTATTTAATTTACCAGTAACAGCACTGGAGAAGCACTTCCAACCACAACAACGGCACAAGTTGCTTATCCTGCATGGAATAATAGTAAGCCGGAAGATTGTCGCTTAATTTGAGAAACTGTAAAACACACGGCTGATGGTTAGTTACGTCTGCTGCCCGCGTGGAAATTATTTACTTGTTGCATGTAGTACGAATTAAATTACAATGTGATTGGAATCTAAACAGAATACACACTTTCAGCTTCCCTGCGACCTGAATACAAAACAAATACAGTCCTATGCAATAGGTGGAGCTCTTTACGTTTTAGCTCCGCGTTCAGTAAACTGGTTGCAATAGCGCCTTGGTCTATTTTAATACACTACAGGAATAAAAGTACGGTGTTTATATCAGAACTAGCAAAGAACTCACTGTTTGGCGAGATTTATTAAAATAAACTGCATTGACATGATTTAACTGGTTATATTTGCCGAAAATGTTACGGATATAATGGGTAATTCAAGAGGAGAGGTCAATATTGTGGGAGGTGACAGCGTCGATCAGTGGGAGAATGTTCGTATGATCGTGTATCTAATTCGGAACCGTTACCGAGGTAGTGCTGTTTGATTCTACAGACCCAACTCCGTTGGATTTTTTTTTTGTGGATTTGGATGAAGAGCGAAGTTTACTAAAGAAGAGTGAATGTACCACTCGTGTCTTTTGCTCGAATTTTGGATGCTGCTGCCCGCAGGAAAGAAAGCGAAGATCGGCTCAGACGAACAACACGCGAACTTCGCACAAGAGTTGCAAAGTGTATTGAAGTTGACGGTGGGGTTCTCGAACATTTATTTTGAACTGTAACGTATTTGTCATATCTGTGTATTAGATGTGTCAGGGAAGCATGAAATGTAAATTAAAATACAATTAACAGTAAGTAGTTTATCTTTCTTTATCGCCAGTCACAATGCTTTTTTATTGTAAACTGCAATGCTTCGGTAATCATTCAGAATTAGACACATGTTCTTATGAACTTTTTTTCTCAAATTATTGACCTTTTCTCCTGAATCACCCAGTATATAATTGTTGAGCAATAACTTAGTATCTTTATCCGTGAAGCTGCATGTCCTTTGTTAAGTAAACTGTCGCCAAGCAGTCAAACAGCGGCGAACACACACATTCCTTTGTCATTATGGAGCAAGTTATAATCGCGGAGCTACAAAAATTACAGGCCGAAAAAAGCGAACACTTTTTTTTGTCTTTATGCCTAATACAGAAGTCATACGTGATGATTTTAAGTATGTTGTTTAACTGAAGTGTCAGCTGCTAAGATTATACAGCGTCGGGACAATGAACGAATGAAATATGATTATGGAGATTAATTGGAATGATACTGACAGGGAATACGGAAAGTACTCAAAGAAAAGTATGTCCCGTTCCGCTATGTACACCACAAAACCCACTTGGACTGGCCTGGGATTGAACTCGGACCTCCGCTTTTACATGATGGTAAGTTTCGTATTCAACAGGGTGTAAAACCAAAAAGTGTGTTTCTCCCTTGAGACTCTTTTCATGGGGAGTAGAGCGGCACAAGCGTGAAGCTTAGTACTTACTTTCCTCACTGTACGGGCGAATAACGCATTCACATTTACTACCATAACGGCATAGGATAAGGCATGTGGTTTGCTTCAAGCTTCGGTTGTCTTAGCTTCCGGAAATGAGACTGCCGGTTTATGAAGTGTAGGTGAATTAGAGTGGGACGTGAACCGGCGTACACAACACAAACAAGATGCAGTAGCAATGCATAAAATAAGTTGTTGGACTGCACCCAGTTTGGGAATTTACATGATAATAAGAAAGATACCAAAGATATTATTAAAACAGGTGACATCGCACCCACATTCCACATGCGCCTGTTACTCAACACCAGTTTTTTGTTTTCAACTATTTTAAATTTTAATCGTTTTACTGCATATTGTCGTGCGTGGTAGCACGCACGACACGCACGGATACAAGAAGTGAACACAAGGAAAACGGGTAACATGGAATCCGAACACATCACAATAAAATACGACATGCTGCCAGCATACTTTGAAAAATAATAACGGACAATAAGTAACTATAGCAGGCACGAATGGCTCCCTGAGGATGGTTTTATGGAAAACCGAAACATGTTGGAGTTCCAATAATTTTAGTGGTTTATCCTTTCAATAATTAATGTATCAACACTGATATTGTGTGATTTGCATGTGCATGTGTTGGTGAAATAAAAGAGAATACACGATTTAGTATACATAGTGTGGTGCATAAGTTATTGTTAATGAATGGTAATTGAAACCTGTTTAGTGGTCTGTGAAATGAAATATTCAGCAGACGTAACTTCCCTTTCTTTTATTCATAGAACACAACAACAACAACAACAACAACAACAACAACAGCTTATGAGTTTTGATGTTTAACTGTAATAACTATAAAAATTATGGTCTTATGAAACGTGATATCTTGTAGTAGTGTAGAAATATACCGGCGCTTCGCAGTAATATCCCACCTTCGCCTATGGAAATATGAATTTTTGAAAGCAAAAACAGAGTCAGTACGTTTCTCTGAAGTGTCCGTGAGTTTCTTCGAGACTATGGACGTCACATCCCAAAGAACGGCTCACGTCAAGCCATGATCTAAACCATAGATGTATTAATCATTTGTGCCTAAAATATTCCTACAGATTTTAGCTTCATCGACTCTGAATGTTACAATTCAGTTTGATCAGGAAGTGTTCCCTGCTTTAATCTGAATAGTTTGTAATATAAAGGATCATAAATTATGTATTTCAATTTCGCCTGTCACCACGACGATTACAAAGATGAACAAATATGTCTCGTGAGCTGAGACCTCTTCCCTCATTTATTTTTTATAAATTCCAACTCTCGAATGCTGATCAGCTACAATTTTTATTTGTCCTTCCACTTCGATGCTCCCGCAATTATGAAGTCTTTTATTCTACCTGTCATTTTAACACTGAGTTTGTTCGGCGTTAACTCACTTTATGTATGTATTTCTCAACCACAACGTCCATGTTTCGGTTATCATATTTATTCCCCATGAATGTTATTAATCCTTGCAAGTTCCTTTATTAAATCGTCGGAGCACATTACTTCCTGTGAAAGTCAAGGTCTCTCTAATAATCAAGGTATTTTCCATCTTGTTTAGAGTTTAATACACCAAGCCAATCAAATAAAAATTCCCACCTGAAAAGACACCTCCATATTAGCCACCAATCCACGCCAAGATTTCTTCCCTTCACATTTTCCCACCAAAACACTGCATGCTCGCTACATTCCTACTCACATCGTTCTCCGTGATTAATCACGCTGATACTTGAAGATGAGTAAAAACTATAAGTTTGTTTATTATGTAATTGCTCTGCTTCCCATTTCTTCGTGTACCTCACGTCCGAATATTCTTCTAAATACTCTTTTGTCCTTCAATCTGCACTTTTCCTTTAATGTGGAGAACCAAACTTCACATCCATACAACGCTCGAGGTATTTGGTAATGAATAAAGAAGTATTAATTTCATGTGATACAGTTTTCACATTATATGAGACACCAGGGAAATTTTGCTTTGTATTTATTTATGTTTGCCGATCTCAGTGGCCGCGCGGTCTAAGGCGTGGGTCTACGGCCTCTCGCTTGCTGGGATTGTGGGTTCGAATCCTGCCGGGGGCATGGATGTCTCTGTGTTGAGTGTTGTGTGTTGTCAGGTAGAGGTCTCTGCAACGGGCTGATCACTCGTCCAGAGAAGTCCTACTGACTGTTATGCGTCGTTGTGTGTGATCTGGAAACCTCAAGAATGAGGAGGACCTGGCTCGCGTTAGGCCGCAGCGCCACAGGAAAAAATATTATTTGTGTTTAGTGGTCAATTAAACACACATATGCACAGTGAAACCGGTATAATATGTAAACTGGATTACAGGGAAAAAGCATTTCATTGAAGGAAAAATTCTTTTGCCAGAATAAAACCCAAGACATCCATTGACTCAGTATTTGAATTTTGCAATACAAATCGTATTCAACGTAGATATTGGTAGTATGTTTACTATCAAAATACCAAATTTTACCTGGCTACTCTGAATGTTTCTTTAATTTTCAAAATAAAAAGGAAATCTAAAATGCGGCTAGCATATATTTTCATATTAAATAAACACACTACTGCAGTACAGCTGAGGATTTGTCGTTAACAAAGAGTGTGTTGGGGTTCCACACTCAGTAGCGCTACTGCGGGACGCACCATGTATCTTCTTTGGACAGTGAGTTTGTCACTACACACATAGAATTTAAAACGTTCAAAGATGGGATGGCTCGTGTAGAATGGTTCCTTAACAAGTTTGTTGCATATCCATTTGCTAATGTTGAAATTATTATGGGGCGGAAATGCAGAAGTGAAACCGCATCCCTGCGACTTCTTAAATGAGACGAGATGAACGTTTATTGAAATTTACTTAAATTCTCCCTTAAGTTAATGAATAACGTTTTTTCACAAACAGGTGCCTGTAGCATACATTGTGTGCTTCATACTTCCGACCAAGATCAGAATAAGTACAATTTCTGTCCAATTGCCACTTTACTAAGCTACAAATTTGTTACCCCAGATTTTGAACAGATATGGGGCATGGAAAGATAGGTAGCCTAAATTAAACTGTAAGATTGCCCAGCCAAAGTCGACACTCTGGTCACTCTTACGTAAATTTAATTAGAAACTTATGTAAAATCTGTGACAGTGTCGTGTCAGTGTAGCTGTTGATTAGATGGTGTAAGGGAGTTTTAACATTACATTGCAGAGCATTTCGTTGTCCTGTTGAATTTGTGGACCCTCAGTCCACACTAAGGATCTTTGCCAAGGCTTCGTATGTATGTTTGAGGATGTCATAGCACACCTTAGGCCAATCAAAGCTGACAATAATTACTGGCAATGTCAAAGTTTAAACGAAAGGAAAAAACACGGAACAAACTGTCCTATTTGCATAGGTTATGCGAACAAGAAGAATAGCTGGGGCGAGATTGCTAGGGTACTTATTCAGGTAAAGGTCTGGTTCAAATGAAATCTGGGCCAATCGGAAGTAGTAAGGACGGGGAGAAGGCCTATGACAATGGAACAGAGTGTTCCGAAACGTCGGCAAATAAAATTGAGAAACCTGGGAATCGCCCAAAATAAAGAATACAACAGTCACAACAGGGCGGAAGTTTGAATTGAAGAATAATCGACTTAATTATTTGAATATACTTTTTATGTTTGTTTTCTTGCGTGTTATGTTTGTTTTAGATTTTGCGTGTTCTGTATTTTTTAACACATTGCTTCTCGTTTTGCTTATAGGTGTCTCTTACCTATTTTAGTACAAGTTTACCGACCACTGCTACCGATTGGAAACCCAATTGCAGTAAACAAACATCAAATCATTTGCTTGAGCGAGGTTCACAGGACTAAAATATCGGGTATTGTTTCTCTCTAAACTCTTCACCGTCTCAAAGAATTCAGGTTAAGGAATAGGGTACTTTTATAAATTCTGACATGTATGACCATCAGTTCGGATTATCTAGGCAAGTAGTTCTTACAACTTAACGTTTTGCTTTCCCGTTATAACTTTTTAAGACTCATACACTTCCCCCACCCTCCTGAAGAGAAAGCGACCCCTTATAATTTTCTTACTGCAGGACTTCTTACCAGCGTGTAATTAGTAACATTTATTTACTGTTCTCAACTGTCTCAGGACAGTTTTCTGTGCCTATCACGTACGATAGCTTTGTAGCCGCCACCGTAAAACTAATAGCTACTGCTGGCCTCGTCACTTTCGTCCATGCCCTAGTCCTTCCGCATGAAACAGCGGGGTACTCACGGGAATGATTGTCTTAAAATTGTGCATTTGTGTCACTAAAATTTTTCGAAGCATTCTGGTTTGGACTGAAATCGGACAAAAGTAAAACCCAATTCAGATGAAAGCCTACGTTCGCGCGTTTGTCTGATTGGTTTCTATAGTGTGGCGTACTGAGGTACGAATGGAGGCCTTAGAAACAACTGACGATGTAAACATCTCTTCCTTTGCTAGAAGAGTACACGAACTGGGATCTCTCAGCGTTTTTGCACTATAGGTACAGGAAATACGACATATCCCCGTTTACGAGACAAATACAAGAAACAGGATATCTAGACATATATTGGAGAAACATAAGAAATACGACACCTTGAAGTGGATGAGATATATAAACGGAATAAAGCAGAGCCGGATTGGCCGAAGGGAAATTGGACGATCTGAATGTTCCATACTGTCACACACACACACACACACACACACACACACACACAAAGAGTGATTGTATTCAGAGGACATTAAAGGTATTCACGTGTAAGAAGGACAGTAACAGCTCGAAAGCGCCAGAAATGCTCCGCAACACGGGCGTTTCCTAACTTGTCCTCTCTCTGAGCAACCACTGCTAGAAGTTGTCATAATATGAGTGCCAAGTGTTTTAGCAGTTCGCTGAGAGTTTGAAACGTACGTTACTCCAGTGAGCAGTTAATTTCGACTACGATCACACTAAACAGCCCGCAGTGATCGCGTTAGTTGATGCAGTTCGTGTTTAATTTTCTCCAACACTTGTCATATGTGCGGCGTCCTCTTAAACTATAAACGGCTGTCCTGAAATGCTCGTGATAATCAAGCCAGCATTAGTAAATTAAAGAGTTTAACGGTTTAATAAAGCTAATCCATTGGTGTAGGCTAAGTGTAATTCGTGACCGACGTCAGATGAAAGTCCTCAGTTTATTCCTGGGGAAGAGCATCGTAACAAATATGTAGGACCCGAAATTTGGGGTTCTCACATCATTGTTTTTGAAGGTTCAGGTCTTCTGTGATGTGACGCAGTGTCTTCGGGCAAGTAGTTACAGACGTTTCGAAGAACCTTAGTGCCTTCTTCTCAGAGTCAATCAGTCGACCTAACAACTACTCGTCCAACGACGAAGCGGCATATCTTGAAATCTTCCATCTTTGTGTACGGCGTGATTCAGAGCTATGCGGTATGAATGAATGTTTCGATTCCAAAATACAAGGCTTGCGTAACAATTTCTTCAAATTACTCTGTAGTGTAATGATAATTATGTAATGAGTTATTACGTAGCCTCTAATACGTAAGGTTCACCTAGTCTATTACAGCCTTGAAACTGGACCAGAATGAAGTGAAAATTAGTTGTACTTATAGAAACACACAATTGGTTGAGGCACTGCGCTACGAGTGGGAAGTTCGCGGGTTCGATTCCCGATAGTGTCATTGGGATTTTTCATTGACGTCATCCTTCCAGCCACACTATGATCAACTCAACCTCTAACAGAAATGGGTACCAGGAGTATTTCCTCGGGGGTACAGGCGGCCGTTGCGTAAGGCTGTCACCTTTTCAACTTTATGTGCTGTTGTCTAGAAACATTGGGGCCCTGACCTTTCTGGAACCCTAGAGACCTGTCCAGACCTGTATAGGGATTGCTGGACTTTTTCTTGCCTATAGAAACACGAGTATATTGGTCACTGGAGTAGACATATTCTTAGGAAGGATATTTTCGATTTTGTCTTCACATTGAGCTTCCAAATGTATATGTTGTTTGTTAAAGATGTTGCCAGTAGCTGAGACTATTAAGCTTCAAGCAATAGGATTTTTATAATAAATAAGAAAGAGATTTCTATGGGAAGAGTTGTATCATATCCTCGGACACCATTACTGAACCTGCCTGGGGTAAGGAGGAGGGGACTGGTTTAGACAACCTTCAAACCCTGCCATCAAGATGACATATATCTCGGCCCATATTTGAACCCTGAACTCCTCACTGTTGTACATGAGTGTTAGAAGTTGTCTGCGACCTCTGGCGTCCATGATAAAAATCTGTTGTTGATATAAGCAGCTGTGCGCAGTCCTTAATATTACATTTTATTAACTTACTTACTTGCCCCATGGTGCAGAGTCCTTCTTGAGAAGCTAACTGGTTTGCAGCTAGTCAAGAAATTCCCCGCATTTCACGGAGCCCGAAGGTTCATTACCGCACTCACAAGCGTCCGCAACCTGTCTCTAATCTGGGCCAGCCCAATCCAGTCCACATACCCACATCCCACCTCCTGGAGATCCTAATATTATCCACCCATCTACGCCTAGGTCTTCCCAGTGGTCTCCTTCCCTCCGGTTTCCCCACCAAGACCCTATGCACCCCCTCTTCTCACCCGTATGCGCCACATATCCAGCCCATCTCATTCTTCTCGATTTTATCCCCCGCACAATATTGGGTGAGGAGTACAATCATTTAGCTCCTCGTTGTGCAATCTCCTCCATTTCCCCGTTACCTCGTCCCTCCTAGGTCCAAATATTCTCAACACCATGTTCTCAAACACCCTCAGCTTCCTTTCCTCCCGCAATGTCAGTGACCAAGTTTCACACCCATACAAAACAACAAGCAAAATTATAGTTCTATATATCTTGATCTTTAAATTTTTGGATAGCAACCTGGAAGACAAAAAATTCTGCACCGAATGATAGCAAGCATTTCCTGACCTCAATCTGCTCTTAATTTCTT
>Ga0123354_10009942_pt1 | contig 14621 bp, 16 predicted proteins | sample TergutLab28metaG_2_FD_97872 | JGI IMG/M metagenome (GOLD analysis project Ga0123354, IMG submission 97872) | Labiotermes labralis P4 segment gut microbial communities from Petit-Saut dam, French Guiana - Lab288 P4 | ecosystem: Host-associated > Arthropoda: Insects > Digestive system > Gut ... | reverse complement strand
TCGGTCGTGCTCTTCAGAAAACTCGCAACTTTGGCGTGGTGGGCATCGTTTGCGTCCATCGCGGCGATGATGATGTTTGCGTCCAGCACAGTGATCATCAGGCCGGCCATTCCTCGCGCAGGCCAGGCAGATAGCCGTCGGTGTAGACATCGCCGAACTGCGTCAGCCCATCCACGATGCGCTCCCGGGCCTGGGCGTCCTGCTTCAATAGTTCTGAGGCGGCGGTGACGAGTTTTGTGATCGCCGCGCTGCCACGAGGCACCTCGGGCCAAACGAGTTCGGCTGTATCAAGGGCCTGGGCAATGGGCCCGGTGTCAGTGACCATGTAGCGTGGCTTGGTTGTTGGCATGGCCTAGGTGTAGCACGCCTTCCTGATAGGCGTTGCACTTCGAGCGTGCTGGTCAGCTCTCTGCAGCGCGGTGCCAAGGTCATGGGAGACGACCAGTGTCACCAGCGCAGCCCGCCGGGTCGCACCGGCTGGCCTGTGCGCCACGGCTGGCTTGTCCGGCCGTTCCGGCTTGTCCGGCTCGTTTGTTACGTCCGTGCCACCCATACTGGTAATCCTAGGCCGTGGTGTGGTTCCACTAATCATGAGCTGCGGTGAGTCACAGCGACGTCACCTGGCTTGCGTTCCGAATCTTCCGTCGTTATCCGCCGTGGATGGCCCAGGATGACCGAAGATTCGGAATCTTAGCCATCCACGACCCCAACGACGTAGTGGTCTGGCACGACAACGAGGGCGGGCTCTCGTTGTGCCAGGTTTAATCACCAGTGCCCCCACGGGGTCTCGAACCCCGGACCCACAGATTAAAAGTCTGCTGCTCTGCCAACTGAGCTATGGAGGCCCTACTAGCCTACTAGATACTCGCCACAGTAAGTGTTACACTCATACCGATACAGTAATAACGGTATATACAGTGAGGTGACCCTCATGAGCCTGAGCATCTTGATCAGTAACTCATCCGGGGTGCCCATCTACGCTCAGATCAGCGAGCAGATGAAGCAGGCCATCCTCGACAACACGCTGGCCGAGGGCCAGGCCGTGCCGTCCATCAGACAACTGGCGTCCGAACTCCGGGTGTCTGTGATGACGGCCAACCGCGCTTACGCGGAACTCGAGGCCGATGGCTACCTTGTCACCGCGCCGGGCCGGGGCAGCTTCGTCGCCGGCATCGACAACCAACTGGTGCGCGAGCAACTCGTCCGCCGCGTCGAAGGCTCCTTCGAGGATGCCGTCGCGGCCGCTCGCCTCGCGCGCCTGACAAAACCCGAGATGGTCGAGATTTTCGATCTCATCTGGGAAGGAGAACACAATGACTAACGCCCTTGAAATCAAGGGGCTGACCAAGCGCTTTCCGGGATTCAAGTTAAACTCCATCTCGCTAGAGCTTCCCACTGGCTACATCATGGGCTTCTGTGGCCAGAACGGCGCCGGCAAAACCACCACCATCCGCCTGATCATGAACATGACCAAGCGCGATGCTGGCACAATCACCGTGCTGGGCCTCGACAACCTCGAAGACGAGCTGACCGTTAAACAAGAGGTCGCCGTCGTCTTCGATGACACGACGCTGATAGACGTCTGGCGCGTCCGCGACGTCGAGGGGGCCATCAAACCGTTCTACCGCGAGTGGGATCATGACGCTTATCAGCGCTACCTGCGACGCTTCGAGCTGCCGCCCGAACGCAAGATCGCGGAGCTATCGCGCGGCATGAAGCTGAAGTTGTCGATGGCGGTGGCGCTGTCACACAACGCGCGCCTGCTGATTTTGGACGAGCCGACGTCCGGCCTCGACCCGGTGGCGCGCGACGAGCTGCTGGAGATCCTCAGCGAGTACATTGAAGACGGCACCCGCTCGGTGTTCTTCTCAACCCACATCACGTCCGACCTGGCACGGGTGGCCGACTACATTGCCGTCATCCAGAAGGGCCACATCTTCTACTGCGGCACAAAGGACGGCTTGATGGACGCCTTCATCCTGGCCCGCGGCAAGCCAGAGGACCTGACAGAGACGCTACGCGACTCCATGTTCGGCCTTACCATCGGCAAGATGGACTTCAGCGGCCTGCTGCCCGCCGGGCAGAGCAACCTGCTGACGCCGCAAATGGTCGCCGATCAGCCAAATATCGACGACATCCTGGTTTACATCGCCCGAGAGGATCGGCATCATGAATAGGATCTGGAACACCTTCCGCCTCGAGTTCTACACCGCGCGGTCGATACTGCCCTTGCTGGCGGTCGGCGTGGTCATCGGCTGCCTGTTGGGTATCATCCGGCGCCCCGAGATCACCGCGCTGCCGGTGCTTGTCATCGGCATGTTCGCCGGTGGCACCATCTATCAGATACACGAGCGTAATCATTCGGGCAAGCTGTTCGGCACCCTGCCACTGAAGCGCAGCGACGTTGTTTTGGGACGCTACATGTATGGCCTGATGATGGGTTTGTTCAGCCTGTTGGTCGGCGGTGTGCTGATAGCAATATTCTCGTTGACTGCCAAGAACATCACCCCCCCAGTCTCACCATTCTTCATCGTGTCCGGGCTAGCCGGGGGCTGGTTGTTCTACTGGCTGGCAGTGAGCATCTCATACCCGCTTTTCATCCGGCTAGAGTTCTCCAAGGCCTACATGTTCACGATGGTGCCCTACATGATCTTGATCATCATCACGGTCTACGTCATTTTCAAGCTGAAGCTGGCGCCCTTGATGTCGGCCTTCAACTACCTGCAGAGCCACGTGGTCGCCTGGGGCGTGATCGCCTTCTGCGGTGGGCTGGCCATGATGATGATCTCGTGCGCCATCAGCCTGGCGCTGTACCGCACGAAGGAGCTCAGCTAACTGCGGCGCCCGTTGACGCCCTCACCACTAGCTGCGTCGGGATGTTCAGACGCCGGGGCGGCTGCCCGTCGATGGCCTCAAGCAACAGCTCCATCGCGGCGACGCCAAGCGCGCTGTGGTTCTGCCGGATGGTGGTCAGCGGCGGTATCGAGCAGTCAGAACCCTCGATGTCGTCGAACCCCACAACCGACATGTGCTGCGGCACCTTGAAACCGCACTCGTTCAGGGCGCGCAGCACACCGAACGCCATCCGGTCGTTGCCGGCGAAAATGGCGGTCGGGGGCTGGTCGGACGTCAGCAATGACATCGTGGCGCTGTAGCCAGACCGGGCCGACCAATCGCCCCTGACGTGCAGCAACTCCGGCGACTGTCCCTTTGGCAGGAACTCGCGCCAGGCGTTGGCCCTGGCGACGGCGTGCAGGTCGTCCGCCGGTCCCGAGATATGGGCGATGCGCTTGTGGCCGAGCCCGCGCAGCAGCGTCATCGCCTGCCGCACCCCGTCTGTCTGGTCGATGTCCAGCGCGTGGTGCTCGCCGGTGACTGGGCCAGACGTCACAAGCACCGTCGGTATCCCGGCGCACGCCTTGATGGTGGCGTCGACGGCCATCTGCGTCTGGGCGATGGCGATGATGCCGTCAACCCCCTGGTCGAAGAAGTGCGACACCACGTCGGCCACCTCCGGCGGTTGGGCGCTCTGCAGGCCAGCCATCGAAACCCAGTAGCCACGAGCCCGCGCCATCTGCTCGATACCAAGCAGAGCACCCGATGGGCCAGACAGCGTCGTGCTTGAGACCAGCACCCCGATGGTGTGGGTATTGCCCGTCACAAGGGCACGAGCAGCCAGGTTAGGACGGTACTGCATCGCCTCGATCGCGGCGCGCACCTTCAGTTTCGTCTTCGCCGAAACCGACGGGTGGTTGTTCAGCACACGCGACACGGTTTGCTGGGAGACGCCCGCTACAGCGGCCACTTCGGCCATCGTCGGTGTCGTGCGTGTCGTCTTCACAGAAGTAGCATAACCTGCCAACGCCCAATAGTTGCATTCGATAAATAAATCCATGGATGCGCTAACATTGGACGTCTTCCATCCTGAGGCGCCGTCGCGAGGGGTACCAGCGGCGCTACCACGCACGTTATCGAATCGTTACCCCTCGGAACTTGACTATGATCCTGGAGTTCCACTACGATCAAAGTGTTCGAAAATGTGAGCGCTAACATTGGCTGTAAGCCGCGTGGCTAACAGCAACAGTGACCAGCACAAGAGCATAGGAGCTATCGGGACAGAAGCGGTTTGCCGCTCGGTTCGGCAGGTCGATGACTGGGTAGACGCTCTATGCTGCCACAACGTTTGCATATCGTCCCACGAAACGAACTACGAAATAAGGAGTAATTGATGATTCTCAAGAAACTCGGGATCGGTCTAGCAAGCGTCGCGCTGGCGTTCGCTTTCGCTGCTTGCGGCACACCGACTACTAACCCGACTGATACCGCGCCGGCTACCACCGATACTGGCGGGGCTACGACCGCTACGGACACGTACGGCCTCCAGGTGAAGGACACCAATGGTGACGGTCTGATCACGCTCGGCTTCGCTCAGGTTGGCGCCGAGTCCGGTTGGCGTATCGCCAACACTCAGAGCTATCAGGACTTCTTCGTTGCAGCCAATGGCTACAAGCTGGTCTTCATCAGTGCTGACAACGACGCTGACAAGCAGAAGCAGGACGTCCGCGACCTGATCAACCAGCAGGTTGAGGTCATCGACCTGGCGCCTGTGACTGACTCCGGCTGGGAGCCTATCCTGCAAGAGGCCAAGGACGCCGGCATCCCGCTTATCGTCTCTGACCGCCAGCTCATGGTTGACGACGGCCTGTACCTCACCTACTTCGGTGGCAACATGCTGGCTGAAGGCCAGAGGGTTTGCGACTGGCTGAAGCAGTACATCGCTGACAACAACATGACAGACATCAGCATCGTGCACCTGCAGGGCACCATCGGCTCGACCGCTCAGGTTGGCCGTAGCCAAGCTTTGACCGATGCCCTCGCTGCCAACCCAACCTGGAACGTCGTTTACGAGCAGACTGGCAACTTCACCCAGGCCGATGGCCAGACGGCGATGGAAGCCTTCCTGAACCAGAACAAGTCGTTCACGATTCTGTACTCTGAGAATGATGACATGACCTATGGCGCCATCGCTGCCATGCAAGCACACGGCCTTGACCCCAAGAACTATGTCGTCATCTCGTTCGACGGCAACAAGTCCGCTGTCCAGATGGTCATTGATGGCGTCATCAATGTCATCGGCCAGTGCAACCCGCTGCTCGGCCCGCAGGTCGGCCAGCTGATTCAAGACTCGATGGCCGGCAAGGCTATCCCGAAGATCAGCTACTCTGAAGAGGGCCTTATCACCCCCGACAACGCTGCTGATCAGCTCAAGGTGGCCTTCGGGTCATAGTCCCAATCCCGCTGTTCATTCAGACGGTGAACTAGTCTGATTGAGAGGGCAGGCGCGCAGCCAAAGCGTGGTTGCGCGTCTGCCCTTGGCGAAAGGAACATCAACATGGGAAATCCTCTCATCAGGATGCGTGGGGTTACCAAGCACTTCCCCGGTGTTGTTGCCCTCAACAACGTTGATTTCACACTGCAAGCCGGCGAGATCCACGCATTGATGGGTGAAAACGGGGCTGGTAAATCAACGTTGATCAAAGTTCTCACAGGCGCAGAGCCATTCGAAACCGGCGAGGTATACCTCGGGGATTCGACCACATCGACGATCATCCGTTCAGCGCAGGAAGCTCAACAGCGCGGGATCTCAACGGTGTACCAAGAGGTCAACTTGTGCCCGAATCTGTCTGTCGCGGAGAACATCTTCGTCGGCCGTCAGCCGCATCGCCTGAGCTTCGTCAACTGGAGCGAAATCAACAACCGTGCCCGCCAGATCATGGAAGGCATCGGCGTAGATATAGCTGTCGATCGTCCACTCGGCAGCTACTCACTGGCCGTCCAGCAGATGGTGGCCATCGGGCGGGCCATTGACATCTCGGCCAATGTGCTCATTTTGGACGAACCGACCTCCTCGCTGAACGAGCAGGAGGTGGCAACACTCTTCACGCTCATGCGCCGCTTGCGTGACGACGGCATGGGCATCATCTTTATCACGCACTTCTTGGATCAGGTGTACGAGGTTTGCGACAAGATCACCGTTCTTCGCAATGGCGCGCTGGTTGGTGAGTACGACGTCGAGTCCATGCAGCGCCGTGATCTCGTGGCGGCCATGCTCGGGCGCGTGTTCGACGATCTTTCTGCCATCCACCACCATGAGTCGAATGAAGCCATCAACCAAGAGTCGGTACCCATCATTGATGCGGAAGGTCTCGGGGTGCGGGGCGGCATCAACCCGTTCACACTCGCGATCAAGTCCGGCGAGGTGGTGGGCTTGGCCGGCCTGCTCGGCAGCGGTAGAACAGAAGTCGCTCGCGCGATCTATGGCGCCGACACGACTGATTCCGGCACCTTGGAGGTGAAGGGCAAGCACATCCGCCGCAGCCCGATCGACTCAATGCGGGCCGGCATGGCGTTCTGCCCGGAGAGCCGCAAGGACGAAGGCTGCGTGGCTGAGCTCTCCGTGAGAGAAAACATCGTCCTGGCCGAGCAGACCAAGCGCGGAGCCCTCCGGTTGATGTCGAAGGCCGAACAGGAAAAGGTGGCGCAGAAATACGCCGATCTGCTGCAGATCAAGATGGCCAGCCTTGACACCCCTATCAAGCAGCTCTCTGGCGGAAACCAGCAGAAGGTGATCGTTGCCCGCTGGCTGGCTACCCAGCCCGATTTTCTTATTCTTGACGAGCCGACGCGCGGCATTGACGTCGGCACGAAGGCCGAGATCCAGCAGTTGTGCGTCGACTTGGCCGACGACGGCATGGCTGTCATGTTTATCTCGGCCGAAATCGATGAGATGCTGCGCACGTGCAACCGCATCGAGATCATGCGCGACTTCCATCAGGTCGGCGAGCTCTCCGGCGATGACATGTCATCGCAAGCAATCATGGCGAAAATCGCAGGGGGCGAAGGCAATGAGTAATACCACGCATGCCGCGGAAGACACGGTCGTCGCTCCCGATGACGACAATAGGCCCAATCATGGTGGTAGTTTCCTGAAGAATGTCGTCGGCTCACGCCTGTTCTTCCCGATCATCCTCCTGGTGCTGGTGCTGCTGATTAACCTCGTGGTGTCGGTGTTCAAGGGCGACTCGCCCACCACCTTCTTCCGTATCACCATGGTCAACGGGCAGCTCCAGGGCCCGCTGATCGTCATTCTCAACTACTCGGCTGAGCTGGTGATACTGGCCGTCGGCATGACCATCGTCGTCTCGTGCTCATCCGGCGTTGACATTTCTGTTGGCGCGGTCATGGCGTTGTCAAGCGGCGTCACGGTTTGGCTGCTCGGGTTTGGCAGCTCGGATTCTTGGCGCACGAATAACTTCCACGTTGTCAGCTACGTGGTGCCATTAGCGGTTGGCATATTAGCGGGCGTTGTGGTCGGGGCGCTTTGCGGTGCCTGGAACGGATTCTTGGTGTCACGTCTGCGCATCCAGCCGATGGTGGCGACGTTGATCCTATACGGCGCCGCCCGTGGCGGTGCCCGCGTGATCACCTTCGGGCAAATGCTGCGTGTCGATCCGCCCAGTTATCAGTGGTTCGGCACCACAATCACAGACGCCGCCGGTAAGAACATCTTCCCGGTGCCAACCCCCACCCTGATAGCAGCGGTCTTCGTGCTCATCGTGGCACTGGTGTTGCGCTTCACGGCGATCGGCATGAACGTGCAGTCGGTGGGCATCAATAACAAGGCAAGCCGCATCGTCGGCCTGAACTCCAGCCGCATCATCATGCTGGCCTTCATCTTCTGCGGTGTGTGCGCCGCGATCTCAGGCCTGATCGCCTCCAGTCGGCTGGCCACGGTCGACCCGACTAACAATGGGCGGCTGATTGAGATGGACGCCATCTTGGCAGTCGCCCTGGGCGGCAACTCGCTGATGGGCGGCAAGTTCTCGCTGGCCGGCTCGGTGATCGGTGCGATCACGGTTCAGACGCTGTCCACCGTGATTTTGTCTATCAACGTTTCGGCCGATCAGCTGCCGCTGTACAAGGCCATCATCGTGATCATCATTGTGGCGCTGCAATCGACGGAGTTGAGACCATTACTGCGAAGAGCCTCCGTGACAATTCATGGCTGGCTGGGCGCCATCAAGTCGGTGCGCTTTGTGAAAGCTGGTGAGGCGGCATGAGCAGCGTTCAGGTGGCACCGGCCCAGTCCGCTGTCGGAACCGGCCTTCTCGACTCAGGTTTTGGCCGCTGGCTGCGCGCCCGCTTCTCGGGCAACAACTCGCTGGTATTGATGACCGCTGGGCTGTTTGCCATCATGTACATCATTGGGTCCATCGTCTACCGCAAGCAAAACTTCGGCAGCATGAACTCGTTCTTTGCGATGCTGAACTCGAACCCGCACCTGATAGTAATCGCAGCGGGCACAACGATGGTGATTGTGGCGGGCGCCATCGACATCTCAGTCGGCGGGCAGCTGGCCATGTATTGCATGATGCTGGCCTTTTTCATAGAAAACAAGGGCGTCAACCCCTATTTGATGATCGCCATCGTGCTGGTGACGGGAATTGTCTTCGGCTTCGTGCAGGGTCTACTGGTCGCATACCTGAGATTGCAGCCCTTCATCGTCACGCTGGGCGGCATGTTCTTCGCGCGCGGCATGACGGCCATTATCTCGCCACAGACGATCACCATCACCAACCCGCAATTCATGAACCTGGTCAACTTCAAGATCAAGTGGCCGTGGGGTGGTTACAACAACAACCAGGGCGTATTCCAGCAGCCGTTCATCTACATTTCGGTGCTGATCGCGGTTATCGTCGTGGCTCTCATGTTCTTAATGATGACGCAGTCACGGTTCGGCCGCCATATCTACGCGGTGGGCGGCAATGAGCAGTCGGCAATGCTGATGGGCCTCAACACCCAGCGTACCAAACTGGCCGTCTTCACTCTGAACGGTTTCCTGACCGCCATCGGTGGTTTCCTGTTCACCCTGATGTCGCCTGGCGGGGCCGTTGAAAAGGCCCAGGGCTACGAAATCAAGGCCATCGCCGCGGCTGTCATCGGCGGCGCGCTGTTGACCGGCGGGGTGGGCAGCATCGTCGGGTCGTTCATCGGCCTGCTGGTGCAGACGACCATCACCAAGCTGATCAACTCGAACGGCACGTTGGCCAACGGCTGGAACGAGATCGTGTTGGGCGCTATCTTGAGCCTGTTCATTGTGCTGCAAGCGATTGTCGCACTCGTCCGACGAAGGCGGGAGTAGCCCATGGCATGGCACCTCGGCATCGAGTTTGGTTCGACCCGCATTAAGGCCGTGCTAATCGACGAGTCGATGGCAGTGGTCGCGGTTGGTGCGCACACGTGGGAAAACCAGTTGGTCGACGGTGTTTGGTCATATGCCCTCGACGATGTGTGGGCCGGTGTGCAAGACGCGTACGCCCAGATGGCAGGCGATTTCACCACGACGCACGGGCAGCCACTGACGGGCATCGCCAGCATCGGTATTTCGGCCATGATGCACGGCTATATGCCATTCGATGCCGACGGTGAAATCCTTGTGCCCTTCCGCACGTGGCGCAACACCATGACCGCCGAGGCGTCGCAGCAATTGACCGACGCGCTTAGCTTTACCATTCCGCAGCGGTGGTCGATTGCCCACCTATTCCAGGCCGTGCTCAACGGCGAACCGCACGTGCCACATATCAGATTCCTCACCACACTCGCCGGTTACGTGCACTATCAGCTCACCGGCGAAAAGGTAATCGGCGTCTGTGACGCCTCCGGCATGTTTCCCGTCGGCGCCGACCATCAGTTCGATCGCCAGCGCCTGGCAAAAACCCAGGCCATATTCGACTCGCTCGGGGCGTCGGTCAATCTGGCCGCCGTGCTGCCGGCAGTGCTCGACGCCGGCGCCAATGCGGGACACCTCACCGACCGGGGGGCGCGCCTGCTCGATCCCACCGGCCAACTGGCAGCCGGCATCCCGTTCTGCCCGCCGGAGGGCGACGCTGGCACCGGCATGGTGGCCACTAACGCCGTGGCGCCGCGCACCGGCAACATTTCGGCCGGCACCTCGATATTCGCCATGATCGTGCTCGAGCACGAGCTGCAGCATTTGCACCCGGAGATCGACCTGGTCACCACCCCGGCGGGCGACCCGGTGGCCATGGTGCACAGCAACAACGGGGCGTCTGAAATCGATGAGTGGGCGCGGGTGTTCGGCGATTTCGCCGCCCGGCACGGTGTGCAGATCGACGAGTCGGCCCTGTTCGGCGGGCTGTTCGAAGCGGCGCTGGAGGGCGCGGCGGACGGCGGCGGCCTGCTGGCTTACAACTACCTGGCGGGCGAGCCGATCACCGGCCTTTCGCAAGGGCGTCCCCTAATCGTGCGCACGCCCGGCTCGCAGCTCAACCTGCCGAATCTGATGCGCACCCTGATCATGTCGCCCTTCTGCACGATGAGCCTTGGCATGCGCATCCTCGAAGGCGAGGGTGTCAAAGTCGACTCGATGTTTGCCCACGGCGGGGTCTTCAAGACCAAGGTGGTGGCCCAGCGCCTGCTCGCGGCGGCTCTGAACGCGCCCGTGACGGTTGGCGAGACGGCGTCGGAGGGCGGCGCGTGGGGCATGGCTGTGCTGGCGGCGTACGCCGGCGACTCGCGCGGGTTACCGCTGGGGCAATTCCTGCAGCAGGTCGTGTTTGCAGACGCCCCGGTGCAAACTCTCGCCCCGGATGCTGCCGATGTGGCGGGATATGCCAGCTTCCTGCGCGCCTTTGAGCGCGGGCTGGCGATTGAACACGCGGCGATCGAGGCTTCCTGAGGCGATGAGCATGAGCACTGAACAGTCATCGATAGACCGCATCCGAGCCGAGGTGGCGGCGCTGCACGCCGAACTGATCCGCTGGGGCCTGGTTGTATGGACGGCGGGCAACGTCTCGGCCCGGGTGCCGGGCGCCGATCTGATGGTGATCAAGCCGTCGGGGGTGGCCTACGAGGACCTGTGCGCCGACAACATGGTGGTCACTGACCTCGACGGCAACCTCGTGGCGGGCGATTACGCGCCCAGTTCAGACACCTTCGCCCACGCCTACGTTTACCGGCATATGCCGGAGGTGGGCGGCGTGGTGCACACGCACTCGACGTATGCCACCGCCTGGGCGGCCCGCCGCGAACCGATACCGTGCGTCCTGACGATGATGGGCGACGAATTCGGTGGCGACATCCCTGTGGGCCCGTTCGCCCTGATTGGCGACGACTCGATCGGGCGCGGCATCGTCGAAACACTGGCGGGGTCGCGGTCGCCGGCGGTGCTGATGGCCAATCACGGGGTGTTCACCATCGGGGCCACCGCCAGGGACGCGGTAAAGGCCGCCGCCATGTGCGAGGAGGTTGCCAAGACCGTTCACATTGCCCGCCAACTGGGCCAGCCCTATCCCATTGATCAGTCCGATATCGACCGGCTCAATGACCGGTACAAAAACAAGTACGGGCAGTAGGCCCACAAGGAAGGTACATCATGACTGCCACTGTTTGGTTCCTGACCGGCTCACAAGACCTCTATGGCGAGGACGTGCTGATCCAGGTTGCCGAAAACTCGCAGCACATCGTCGAGGAATTGAACCGGGCCGGCCTGGCGGCCCCGGTGGTCTGGAAACCCGTGCTGAAAAGCAAAGACGCCATCAGGCGCCAGATGCTTGAGGCAAACTCCGACGAGCAGTGCGTCGGCGTGATCGCCTGGATGCACACCTTCTCGCCCGCCAAGATGTGGATCGCCGGGCTCGACGCGCTTGACAAGCCGCTGCTGCACCTGCACACCCAGGCGAACACCGAGCTGCCGTGGGGCACCATCGACATGGACTTCATGAACCTGAACCAGGCCGCCCACGGCGACCGCGAGTTCGGCTACATCGAGGCGCGGCTCGGCATCCAGCACGGCACCGTCGTCGGGCATGTGTCAACCCCGCGCGTGCAGGCCGAGATCGATGTCTGGGTCAGGGCAGCCATGGGGCGGGCGGCGATCCGCCGGCTGAATCTGGTGCGTTTTGGCGACAACATGCGCAACGTGGCAGTCACGGAGGGCGACAAGACCGAGGCCGAGCACGTGTTCGGCGTGTCGGTCAACACCTGGGGCGTCTGCGACTTAGTCGACGCTGTGGCGCAGGTGACCGACGCTGAAGCCGAGGCGCTGGCCGCCGAGTATCAAGACCTGTACGACGTCGTGCCCGAGTTGCGCAAGGGCGGCGACCGGCATGATTCGCTGGTGTATTCAGCGAAACTGGAGATCGCGATGAAGGGCTTCCTCGACGAGCGCAATGCCAAGGCCTTCACCACCAACTTCGAGGACCTGGGAGCCCTGAAGCAGCTGCCTGGCATGTCGGTGCAACGGCTGACGGCGCAGGGCTACGGTTTCGCGGCGGAAGGTGACTGGAAGACGGCCGCCCTCGTCTACGCCGCCAAGCAGATGGGCGCCGGGCTGCCCGGTGGGGCGTCGCTCATGGAAGATTACACATACCATCTGGTGCCAGGCAGCGAGAAGATTCTCGGCGCGCACATGCTTGAGGTGTGCCCCAGCCTGACCACCAAAACACCGCATGTCGAGATTCACCCGCTCGGCATCGGTAACCGGGAAGACCCGGTGCGGTTCGTGTTCGACGCTGACCCGGGCTCGGGCATCGTCGTTGGCATGTCGGACATGCGCGACCGCTTCCGGCTGACCGGCAATACGCTGACTCTTGTGGGACCCGAGCAGCCAATGCCGAAGCTTCCCGTCGGGCGGGCCGTCTGGGTGCCTGACCCCGACTTCTACACGTCGGCGGCCTGCTGGCTGACGGCTGGCGGCTCGCACCACACGGTAATGTCGACCCAACTCACGGCCGACCACTGGCACGAATTTGCTCGCATGGTAGGCACGGAATTCGCGCTGATAACCAAGGGCACGACGCGCGACGCGTTCGAGCACACACTGCAGTGGAACGCGGCGTACTGGAGGTTGGCTAGAGGCATCTGATGCGCAAGGGCAAGGGGATTACCTGGCTCATCGCGGTGGCGATCGCCGTCGGTGCTGGCCTGGCGGGGTGCTCGTCGGCCAACAGTGCGAGCGCACCGTGCTGGACGTCCGGTGACGGCTCCATCGGCAACGCCGCCGCCATTGCGGGCTTTGTCACTGATTGTGCCGTCAGCCCAGCTGACACCTACATGGTCAACCTGGCCAGCTTCCTGGCTCAGCCCAGCGTGCGCTCAATGAGCCAGCAGCAGGTTGTGGCGGCGCTGCATGACTGGCGCCAGTCGCAAGGCGACGACATGCGCTTCCTGTTGCGCAATCCGGCGTCAACGGAACCGATCGCCGACTTATCGCAGGTGCGGTTCATGTACGTGCACGGCGAGCACAGCACTGTTGCCATGTGCGAGGCGGTGCGCGGCGGCGTCCTCGTCGATTTCGACAACAACCAGTTCTGGTCGTCGGCCCAGGTATCAGATTTGCTGGCCAGCCCGGTGGCAGTGCAGCCGGTGCCGCTGGGCGCCGACGCCCGCAGCCAACTGCTGGCCCTGGTCGAAAGCGACGCTAACTGGACCCAGGCGGTCGGTGGGGCGGTGCCGTCCGATTGGATCGACGCCCCCACGCTGAGCTGGCAGGTGGTGATAGTGGCCGGTGACTACAGCCTGCACAATTACCAGTCGCCGCTGCCGGGCAAGGCGCCGGCCAACATGGACGCTTTCCTGCTGCAGTTCCAGACCATCCTGGGGATCAGCGTGCTGACGCCGACGGACGGTTAGCTTTCCTGCGGATCCCGTGGCGCGTACTGCGGCAGCTGCGGCGGGTACTGCTGTGGCGGCTGATCATTCGGGTAGTACTGCTGTTGCTGATCGACGGGGTAGTACTGCTGTTGCGGTGCTGGCGCCACAGCGCGCTGTGGGCGCACGAGCGCGACAATACCCAGGACCGCCCAGACCACGCCGATGAGTATCACCAGGATGCTCGGAATGGGGATCAGGCCGAACAAGGCCAGGCTCATATTGCCTGTGAGAGCCACGACACCGCCGATGATCCAAAGCACACCAATGATGGTGTTGATGATTGCGCTCCTCTTCACGTGGTTCTCCTTACCTGGCGTTAGAATCAAGAATAATCGTTACCGGCCCGTCGTTCACAAGTTCGACCGCCATGTGAGCGCCGAAAACCCCCTGCTCGACATGCGCCCCCAGGGCGGTGAGCGCGTCGGTGAAGGCGGCGATCAGCGGCTCGGCGACGGGCCCGGGGGCAGCGGCGTTCCACGATGGCCTGCGCCCCTTCTTCGTGTCGGCGTACAAGGTGAACTGGCTCACCACCAGTAGCGGGGCGCCGATGTCCGAAGCCGACTTCTCGTCCGGCAGTATGCGCATGGCCCAAACTTTGGCGGCCATCTGGGTGGCCACGGTGGGCGTATCGTCGTGGGTTACGCCGACCAGCACCAGCAACCCGGGTGATGGCAGACGCCCGACGACCTGTCCGTCGACAAGTATCTGGGCCGAACTGGCTCGCTGGACAACAAGACGCATGACAACAGTCTGGTCTACAACTGGTACAGGATGGTAATGGCTTGGCAATCATCGACATTGTCGAAAGAAACCAGCGTAATAGTGCCAGTGCCCGTCACGGTGATAGTTTCACCAAGATGCAGCGTATAGACGCCGTCGCCTGTTGG
>Ga0123354_10009941_pt1 | contig 14622 bp, 14 predicted proteins | sample TergutLab28metaG_2_FD_97872 | JGI IMG/M metagenome (GOLD analysis project Ga0123354, IMG submission 97872) | Labiotermes labralis P4 segment gut microbial communities from Petit-Saut dam, French Guiana - Lab288 P4 | ecosystem: Host-associated > Arthropoda: Insects > Digestive system > Gut ... | reverse complement strand
GCTGAGTGGACCCTGTTCCAGACCCACTACTACTCAGAAAATCTGGTAGCGCCGGGGATCGAACCCGGGACCTCTGTATCTGTAGCCAGAAACTCTGACCACTAGACCACAGAGGCGGTCTCAGTGACTAAATAATTTGTTAAATTTTCACAAAATTCAGTATAGGAGTTAACTACAAAAAAGTGTCAAACAAGCCAGAGTTTTGTGATGACCAGCTCAGTAAGAGTCACATTTTCTTCAACATATAAATGAATTTCTACTCATATTCTCTGTACTTCTTGACTGAACTGGGTGAAATTTGGTAAAGATCTGCAAACAATAGTATTAAGCAACTGTAAATTCATGAATATTGGCAGACGCTTAAAAGCATAAATAAAATTTTGTCCATATCTCCTACATTCTTTGCCTGATTCAAATAAAATTCAGTACAGGAGATAACAACAAAATTGTACTGGGCAACTAAGTTTCATGAGGATCATCACAGCAAAAGTCACACTTAGTTACGGGCATGAAAGAAGTTGTACCAGTACTTTCAATAATACTTGTCAAATATGGGTGAAAATCAGTATGAGATCTGTACATAATGCTGCTGAGCATGTGTTAGTTTCATGACAGATTACACAGGAAGGGTTGTACTTTTCTTAAAGCATAAATAGAATTACAATGACACATGTACTGTGAAATCATGTAACAATCTGGAAGTAAAGAAGACACTGGTAAAGCCTGTTTACCATGTTATAGAGTATACTGTTTGCAGTCATATTTTACCTGTTTACATCACATGGAGGGGGTGGAGTGACTGTTGTTTTTACTGTCAAAGTAACAGGAAGTGTGGTAGCATTCACAACTGGAGTGGTCTGAACAGGGGGTGTTTCAGTGTAAACTGTAGGCTCTGTTTGGGTTGCCAGTGTGGAGAAAGTTGTCCTGTTACAAGCCGTGGTATCACACTCATACTGGTTATCAATGCACTGGCATACTTCACACTCAGATTCCCATACTACGGATCCAGGCTGCAAGAAGCAAACGAAGAATAATTGTGGTTAAAACTGGATTAAAATAGCGAATGCCTTACATGATGACTTACCTGTGTTCCTGTACTCATCATAACTAAGTGCTTATCAGAATGAACACAACGGGCAATGTGTATATAACATAATGTGCTGTATTTGCATAACTATTGTTGCCATGGAAATGCAGCAATGAATTCTATTTGTATGTTCAGCTACATACGTCAATGCCATGAAATCATTGTTGCTTTTCCACAGTAATGATTTCAGAATTTCTTTTTTGCCAGTGACATGTAGGGCAATAAACAAAGAAAATTCAGTGATCTGTTTCTGTTCTAACATTTTCAATATTAATATCATTAACAGCGATATGTAGTGCAACAAATTAAAAGCTCACTATTGTGTTACAATGTCATCACTTTCAATATTTATAATGTTGACAGTAATATGCAGCACAACATTACGTTCTACCTACACTGCTGATCTTGTTACTTATGTTTTCCATCAGAAGTTATTTCTCCTCACATTTTCTCATACACCTACTTTGAAACAGCTGATGATTTATAATTAGTTCTTCTGGGTATGAAATTATTTCTTGTCGCATTTACTAAACATTCACCATTTCAAAACGTTCCAAAATAAAGGCTATAGATCTTAGTGGGTTATATATTCATGCCAACCACAGTTCTTTGATGATAAAACCATGACCAAGGAAATGAATTGAAGTTCTATTTGAAATTCATGCAAGTGGCAGTTACATTTGATTGAAAATAATTAAAATACTTCAGGCAAATTTAAGTTGCAGTGTAGACTCTGCCTTTGACATAAAATATAATCTAAGAATGTTCAGCAGTTCCCAATAATGACAGGCATAACCGGCTATGCACTTCATGACAACATGCATAAAAACTATTGTAAATTTCGATCACAGCTAATATAATGTGGTTTTTGAAATTTTTTTTTAAATAAGGAGCCCAAAGCACACAATAAAATTCACTTAAAGTTTTTCAGAACCTGCTAAAGACACGAAAGTATGTGTCCTCTGTCCTCTTTTTTCCTCTACTATCTTTGTGGGGGCTTATTCTCCATCTCAGTAGTTGCATAATGCATCTCAAACAATATAGTCTCAGAATTTTTCTGAGTTTAGAGATGTTCCATGCCAATGACTGTTTTCACAATCATCATTTCTGTGAAACAGTTAAACCATGAAGACTGAAAATTGTCTAAATGACATTTAAAAATTCAGTTCCTAACTCACATGCTTCCTTTTTACAAAGACTAGTAAGCTAATGCTGTTTGGGGAAATAATCACTATTTGGAGAAGCATATGAACACAAATACATTCGCAGGCAAAATTCAGAGTGCTTTAATGTGACGGTGAATTGTGCAAAAGGTGCTATGCTGCAAAGGGCCAAAGGAATCCAAGAACTTCTGACCGTTGCAGATGGTGCCAATATGTTGCCCCAGAATGTTGATAACCAACTACCAACATATGCTGCACAACATCACAGAGGAACAAAAACCATGCCATTATTACTCACAGACATACCTTGACAGGTTTTCCACTGTGAGATCGACAGGTGCAGTCAGCAATTCTGACACAACTGACAGCATCTCTCCAAAGGGAGCCCTGAGGGCACTGAAAAACTGAGTCTGCAGGCACACAACCTGTAGAAATTAATATAAAATGCTCATAGAACAAATCCTGCAATTTTCATTGTAACTAGCCATGAGAAAAGTTGATAATTAAAGTTCACTTTCACATTGCCTTCTTTATTTCATTAAACCCACTTACCTGGAACACAGTCTTCAACACTGGAACATAAGCCATTTTCTTTAAGTACAGAATCATAATACAGACAGACTTGAGAGCATGGTACCATACATCTACTCCATTCTTCATTTTCATCACAAGCTGAAATACAATTACACACAGCTATAAAATTCAAGGGGAAGTGAAGAAAATGATGAAGGTGCAAGTTTCAAATTTTTCACAGGAATGTAATTAAAGATCCTGGTCCTCTGGAAAAAGACATTGTCATTGTATGAGAGGTTCCTGGCATTTCAAAGGAATGTGCTCCCTTCCTCTTCACAGGTCAAGTGGTACATGAAGAATCACCTTCATGGACCACTTGACCCAAGAGGATGAAGACAATGTGTTCATTTGAGATGTAGGGAACTCCTGACCCAGTGACAAAGCATCATATTCCAGAAGACCAAATCCTCAACATGAAGGGCACTGCGAAAGAGCCAGAAAAGATCAATGTCCCTTATGTGGTAAAGCAAATGTCATGCATATATTTTAACAAATGCTAAAACCTGTAACTGGAGAATGGAGGCTACATGCATAAAATGGAGGAGCCTTAAATTAGAAACCACAGTAAAAGATGCAACATAAGGTACCAAATTATCCAGAAAGCTCTATTAATTGAAAACTGACCAAGACAACTCTTACATTTCACTGTTCCATCAAGCAGCAAAATCTAGTACTGATTCTGAGAATTTGGTCAATAACAGATAGTGTCTAGTTGGTCTTCTGTTTTAGAGTATACATCATGTCATGCAAGTAGTTAAGAAAACAGAACTAAAAGTGTGACAGGGAAAGCAGGACAGAACATCAGGTAATAAATTAACTGGTTAGGCCTGACCATGAGGTTGCAGGTACAATGAGATACATATTACATATAATGTTCTAATAAAATTTAGTCTAGGCGGTACCAGATATCATGTTTACTCCATTTTGAAGAAATCTGTGACATGTAGTAAAAGCAACTGTCTTAAATCTGGGCAATTACCTGCTCAAAGTTCAGGGAGTTAAGAGAACAGATCTTCTGTTTGTAGAAATAATTATAACGATAATGTATTCCTTTACAGATGTTGACAGTGAAGCTCATATGTACGTAACTGAATTTTTATAAGGTGCCCTATCCCATAACAACAAGGAGTAACACAGGAGGTAAGGACTACTACACAATGTGTGTATCTTAACACAAGAAACATTCATTCACTAAAATATTTAAGAGGACAATCATTTTGGAGAATGCTTGTTACAGTTCACTTTGGAATCTTTCTTTCTCATCTTCTGTGTAGAAACCTAAATATTATATTATATAAATGAGTTTCAAGAAGTAAGGTAATGCTCTGATGCTGAGAACTTTCTTCTAACTTCAGCATACACATGGCACATGGGCAGGAGATGTCACATATCAGACCCCCACATAATCACCATTGATAAACTTTTGTCCCACCACGGCAACAACGCATATATTCTGGCATAGAATAAAGCACTGTCAAATGTCTGTAACCAGCAACATCTCTTGCGAACTGCTTTCCAACCAGGTGCTTCATAATGGATGACCCAAGAGATGAATATCACTCAGCATGAGATCAAGACTTCAAAGAGCATGGTGCACATCCCAGCCATAATGCCAAGTCCAGTTGGAAGTATGTGGCCCAGTGATTTCCACCACTTTGGAACCCTTAAGAAACACCTAGCTGCCCAGTGATTGGCAACAAACACTGAAATAAAGCAAGCTGTCATTTCCTGGTTAGAGATATATGACACAGATTTTTCTATGCTAGGATACAAGCCTTAGTGCCAAGGTAGGACAAATACTGTAATTAAATGTCAATGGTAGAGAGCAGATTTCATTAGGGCATGCACTGCAGTGACCCTTGTACCTGAACTGTTACTGAACTTTTGTGCAACTCTTAGCTTAAGCGTTGAGTGGCCCCACACTGTGAACAAAGTGCAGTACCTTGCTGAACGAAATGCCGGTAAAGAAACCAGTTTTCAAGAAATGATGGCCCAGGTGCCTAAATCTTAAGAGCGCCAACATTGCATAGTCAAAAAGAACGTGTGAGGCCATTTAAAATGCCAGTTTGCATCCACCACACTTGGGACTGTCTACCAGCCACAGTTAATGACAGTTATGCTGAGGCCTGATGTGCCATGTATACCTGTTCATACTTCCAATAGTATGTGATGAACTGAGAGTACAATTCAGCATCAATAAGACTGTAACCATGAGCATTAAAGCAAACCGTGATAGAATATGGTACTTACGAGAGGTAAAAGTTGGTACTGTTGTCACAACTGTGCTGGTTTCTGTAAATATAAAACATTAATCACAACCTTGTACACAGCTGTCCTGACTACAGTCATCATATCAACAAATACAAGAAAGTTATGAGAAAGTTTGCTGTATAACTTGCATAGTATGGTAACGTTCACAACCACACTCAACGTGCTAAAGTCAAATTGCTTGAAAGACATCAGGGCCATTGACCTAGGCAGTTAGGCAGAATCAAGAAACCTTTGCTTTATTCCCACAAAGTGAATTCCATTATTTTGAAACACTGCTTCTGGGGGATTTAGTAAACAGCTGAACCCTCAATCATGTCCATGTAAGAAGTTCCAGTCAGGATTTTGCAAGCAGCTGAATCCTGTCATGTCCACACAAAAAGTTAAAGTCAGAATTTGGTGAACAGTTACATTCTCAATCGTGTCCATGTAAGGTATTCAAGTTAGGATATAGCAAACAGGTAAATCCTTAATCATGTCCATGCAAGAAGAGACAGAATTTGGCAAACAGCTAAATCCTCAGTCATGTTCTTTCAGCTTATCCATTCACCAGCTCATGACACTATAAATAAGTGCCTGTGTGTAAATGTGTACAAGATACTGTTGTATCAACACTTTAGATTTCCATAATCCTAATCTTAGGGCATGTCACAATTGATGATGATAATTTATATCTCGATAATATTTACTGCTCATACAAAGAAAACACCAAATGTCAGGCCATGAACAGTCAGAGGGGAAGCTTACATATAGCTGTACTCCTCCTTTAACCTTGGTGCTAGATGGGGGTGGATGGTCAGTGCCATGCCCGGCCATTTTAAACCTGGCAAGATACCCAGTACCCATTGTACAGGAGGCTGGGTGGGACCCAGAGCTGCTCTGGATTGGTATGGAAAATTTTGTTCAGACTGGGGATTCAACCCCAGATTGTTCAGTCCGTTCCATTATTCTCAGATAAGACCCCTTAATTTCCATGCATCCAGCATCATCAGCAGGTCTACAGACCGGAATGTTTTGCTAGAAAAAGCAACACACTGAAAGGGTATGTTCCCTATGGGCTAAAAAAATTTGTGTCAATACTCCCTCTTCTTTCATGTGACAACAGTGACAATGTTGCCTAAAAAAGGGTGGGAATTTTTCTGTTCAGCAACTGCTCCAAGTATAAACACTTCAACAAAATGGTGCTACCTTATACTAAAAGAATGAAATGCATAATTTCTTGTATGAGGCATTTCCTTATCTGCAAATGTAAAACCGAGTGCTTGGTGAATAATAATCACTCTGTTCACCAGGTGTCCCTTTGTGGGCAATCATGAAGAACATTATGTACCAAAAGAAAGTGTAAAAGCTGCTGAACTGGGGGAATGTAACATGAATGCAGTTGCATACGTGACACTTAACCCACACAGGAAAACACTTGGCCAGAGGGAAAACACCACTTTGATGCCAGCCAAGCAATAAGAGGAGCACTATATTGAGATGAACTTGGAATATGCAAGCCACAAATCACTAAAAGAGCAAGTTTACTCAGACATTTCTTTTAGTCCTTCACTCCATTAGCCCAGATAAAGTTTGATAAACTAAATGTCTTACCCTTCAAACATTTCTTCCATTCAAAAAACAGTTTTTGAGACAATAGCTGCCAAGTTCTAAAACAAACTTTCATATAATTATCTACAGAGATCCTTCCACAATCATGCATGTCTTGGAGTGTGCTGCAGGGATTGTGAGGTTTCATCCTTCAGCTGAACTACAAGACACCTCATTTAGATCTATATTCCGTTCACATGTGAATATGTTTGTCACTTAGTAGTACCAGTAAAACTGTAACTTCTGTCACATTTTGAATTCCACACAAAATATTTGTGAATCCTCAAGATGCAAGGTGATATGTTATTATTAATGCATAAAAATCAGACAAGTTCTTCAATTTTAAGTTTAAAGACTTAGACAATTTAAGAACAAGTCAAAATTTGTAAAAGGCAGTACAAAGTTCAAAACCAAACTTTAGGTGCAACCTATTTGAATTTGAAAACTCCAAGTGTCCGCAGATCCTTAGTAATGAAATATAGTAGATCCACAGACATTTATAACTAAAACAGTGACAAAATCCTCGAAGATCACTCCCAGTAGTAAGACTGCTACCACAGCAAACAGTGCAACTGACCTTCACAAGTACAGAAGACTCGAATAGTGTAATCTTCACACAGCCCATCACTCTGTTGTTCATTGTTACAAGTTAAGCCTGATGGTAGTTCGCAAGTCACAAGGTCATCAGATTCAGAGTAGTTCCTTTTTTCTAACCTCACTTTGAAACCCCCTTTCACAGTTTTTCTAAACAACACAAACACAAGCAAAACAACACAAGTAAAATGTGTAAATTACTGACAAAGATGGCAATGAGCTAGAAGCAATACCAACATTTGACTAACAGAGTATTTACACTCAAAGCAAATGCAATGGATTCTAATCATAATGTCAACTAAATTTTCACTTTAATCAGTAGGGTTAACTACATAGACAGTTCTTGTCATAAACATCACCTGTGTGGAATTTTGATCCTACACACTGCAGGCATTTGATAGTATTAGTATGTTATGAAATAGTATTTTTTTTTTAAGCAAAATATCTAGTAACTAGTTTTTCTTTGGAAAAATATGTTTTCTTGAGGGGGTGGGTGGTGGAAATATTCAATGCATGAAACTTTCAAAACAATTAATTCTTGACTTGCTGCCTAACTGTTCAGCTGATGCAGAAACCCAGCTGCCAGCCCAGGCAAGTCAATGTGGGATTTTGGTGGATAAAGTGGCACAGACACAGGCTCTTCTTGTGCTGTCAGTATTATTCCACAAATGCTACCTACTCTTATTTCCATCACCTATCATGTAAATCTTACCTATATAATCCTAGAAAAAGCCATTAAATAAGACACGCACATGGCGTTAAGTTTTCTATCTCAATAACTGAGCACTAAACCCCATACCTCACACTACAGAATGTTCCTAGGATCTTCTTGTACTTCAGAGTTAGCAAGTCCACATATTATATGCAGTGTCTATTTTGAATACTTTTATGCCAAATTAAGATACAGGTTTTTGTTAAGTGGTGATACAAGTGAAAGCAATGAAACTTAAAAGATTCTGAACTGTAATAAAAAACTATTAAATGCCAGCCACATAAGGTATCACACAAACTTATTAATCCACTGGGGCTATGACAGCTTATATATTTCACATACTTTAAAAAAAAGTAATAATAGCAGTAATAAATAATCATCATAGACCACAGATCTTACATATGAATCATGCAAAATGACAAACTATATATAATGATTAGACTGTAATACACATAGTAATATAATATAAACAATTTAATGCCCTAATTTATTTCAGCAAAACAAAGGTAAAATTGGTACAACATTTGTTATTATATTAACCCACAAAGTGTGACATACTATATACCCTCAGTGTGTAAAAATCCTTCAATTATATAAAATGCATTGATAGGAAATTTTTTAGTTCTCTCTTAAACCATTTATAATAGTCCGATTCTTTGATGTGTACTGGTAATTTATTAAATAATTTAACGCCCATGTTTGTCACACTTCTCTGATATCACACAGTATTACAGTAGCCTGTACATAAGTCCAATTTATTTCTTGTATTATGGCCATGTATTCCACAGTTTTGTTTTAAATTCCCATGACACTCTTTTATAAAGCATAACACTGCTAGAATATACAGTGACCTAAGTGTTAGGATTCTAAATTTCCTAAAAATATCCTTACAAGATTCACATTTATGTACACCAGTAATTACTGGAGTGATCTTTTTCTGTAGCCAATATACTTTTATAGTTTCCACATCATTGCCCCAAAATAAATTTCCCTACCATAATTTTGATTGGAACCATGCAAAGTAAATACTTCATAACATATTGGTACTCCTGAAGTCCCTTACAGATTTAGTCATATAATAGGCTCTACTCAAACTTGCACACAAGGAATGGATTTGCACATGCCAAGCCATTCTCTGTAATAAACATTTCCAAAAATTTTAATTCTGAGCTGCAGGCAATTTTATTTCCATTAAACATGATGTGGGGTCTACAAGGATGTCGATTTTGGTGAGAATGAAATGATATTGCAATGTTTTTACAATATTTAAAATAAGATCATTCTTGTGAAACCAAAATTCTAATTGTTGCATTAAAAATTCTATTTTATGTTGAAGCACCTCCTCCTCTTCATCTACAACAAATATATCAGTGTCATTCACATACAAGACAAAATTTACTCCCTGAAAAATCAGAGCCCAGTCATTAATATGTAACAAAAATAGCAGGGCCCCAAGACAGAGCCTTGCAGCACACACTACTCTACTCTACCCTTCGTCTACTCTAGATGAAAATAAATATCTATTAAATGTAATATTAGTACAATCAGTTTCAGTTAATGAGACACACTGTGTTCACTGGAACATATAAGATTTAAACCATAAATTTAAATTACTCCTGACACCATAAGATTCTAATCTATAAAGCGAACTATCATGGTTTATAACATCACAAGCTTTGAAAACATAAAGAAATATTCCTACTACATGCAAATTTTTATCCAAAGGTTGTTGAATATTTTCAATAAAAGTGCAAGAAGCTGTTTCAGTAGATTTATTATCCCTAAAACCAATATGTTCACCTGCTGAAATATTAAACTTTTTAAGAAAGATTAACAACCTATGGCATTATTTTTTCCAATATTTTAAAAAAAGCTGAAAGAACAGATACAGTCTGTAATTCTGAATAACTATTTTATCACCCTTTTTAAGAAGAAGTCTAATTTTTGCTATTTTCATCAAATCTGGGAAAATTCCAGAATTAACAGATATATTAAATACATGTCTAAGGGGTTTTTTCAAATAATGTAAACAGCATTTCACTAAAAGTAACTAATTTCATCAAACCCAGCAGAGGAGCGTCTTTTCAAACTATTTATTACACTCTCAACTTCAGTTTCTGTAACCGGATAGGCAAACATAGTCTTTGAACAGGACTTTGTGAAGTTTGCTTTATTTTATGCAAGTTACTCTTATTTAAAAGGTCATCAACTATGTCCACAAAAAGGAGTTAAACCTTTTAGAAACTATCTTGGGATCTGTAACTAATTCTGTAAAGTTTCAGAGAAGAATACTGCAATCATTATGTGGACAATTTCCAATCTCTTTATTTATCACCTGCCACACTGCCTTGGTTTTATTTTTAGAGGATAAAATGTACCTACGATTTTCTCTCTTTTTGAATCTTTCAAAAGTTTTTATAAATGAATTGATATTCACTAATGTACTGCTAAGATTCCAGACATTAAGGTGTTTTATTATGTGTGCTGCAAAATCCACATGCAGATATGACCATCAACCAAATCAGAACTCCATGAATCAGAGTCCACTGCTGTGTCCCAGGACCACCAGGTTGCCTTTCACTTCCATTAACTTACCTTGTAACATTCCTGTAGAAATTGCACTCAATGTTTGTGATTTTATGCCTTCCACAGGGCAATTTTCCCTCAGCTTCTAAATCGTCCAGTCTTTCAAAATCACCAGCTGATGTAAGTGGTGTATTGTACCAACGACTCCACCATGGCTTACACTCTGTTGGTACTGTCTCTACAGTTGCAGGTGTTCCAGATGTTGGTGTCATTGCAATTTCTGATGTAGTTTCAGTTGTGGCTGCTGTTTCAAAACACACAGTAACATTCAAACAAAACACCAAGAAAAAAAACTGGCTGAAACACAATGAAAACTCTACGGAACGAGATACATCAGTTTGGTCCATAAGCAGCTGCAGTATCAAAAAAATGCACTCTTTTACACTCTTTCAATGAACAAAATAACAAAAATTATTAAACAAATTTTGTAGATAATCAGAAATACAAAGTACAATAATAAAAAAGTTGATATGCACCTGCACATTCTGGCCGAAGTGCTATCACAGTGGCTGGCCAGTCACATACTTGTATCTTGTGGTTATACATCATGTATGGACCACATGTCTTCTCAACCAACTCAGGACCCTCAGCAGTATCTTTACAATGATAGAAGCGGTGACAATCCACAGTGTCTGGTGAGTTTGGATTATTTACATCACAGTGTGTTGGACCTACAAATGAATTATTAACCATATAAAGTGCAAATCTCATCCAAATATTTTTAAAAAATTTGACTTCTACCCCACAGTAAAAAATGTTACATTTCCATTACAAGACCAACCAGTACATGCTGTTTTGGAAAATAATTACTTTATTGTGAGAATGTTATGAAACACTTAAGATACTGTGTGGGTAAACTGCAGAGTTCTGTAATATTAAAGCAGGAAATACATAAGGGTACACAAAATTATAAATAAAAATAGTATAAAAAAATTATGTACAGTCTCTATGCAGTGTCAAGTATTTTGGTTTCTGCTCTTCTGGAATGTGGCTCTGCTTCACTGCCCTGTGTTCCAAGACAATGTAGTGGTCTGAGAGCATTGAGCATTGGGAACTGATTACCCAGTGATGCAGCGCCACATCCTGGAAGAACAAAGACCTCAACTACACCATTGCTAAAGCCTAAGAAATTTTTCTTCATGTCAATCAGCTTTGTTGAAATACATAATTTCAACTACATACAGTTCACAAACTGTATTGCTTATTAGATATCACAACAATATGTTTGTAACAGCAAAACAATATCAGAAGCAACAAAGAAAACAAAATCAAAACAAAATGTTGCAAATTACTCCAGCTGGAATCACATCTTTTCTTTCACATTAAATAAGACAGTTAACCTCTTTGCCTACAAAACCATGGATTTCATATTTAAACTTCATCAACTGTATGCCACAACATATATTGTGATGGTGGAAGCACATGGACCAGCTGACCTTATGTCACATACTTTCTATAATTTTCTGCTGGCAATTGTAAAGTCAAAGATGCTGGTAAAGTGTGAATGAGTTACTTACATTTACACAGGACGCGGATCTCATAGTTCTGACACCCCCCGACACACTTGAGCCCTCCGTTCATAATACTGCATTCCACATTCTCACCAGTGTCCTTGTAGAACTGATGGGTTCCTATAACTCTGCATTCTATGTTTTTCATTTCTGTTACATTACATGTGGCTGGACTTTGGTCTGCAATCTGTGAACATAGAAAACAGTTAATATGCAGTATCTGTCATATCACAGGGCAAATGATAAGACTGACCACTGTTGCTCCATCCACATTCAGTTTCTCATCATTTTACTGTCATTTGCCATGGTGAACATCAATACCCATTCAGCTACTTTTGTACTGCTGGTAGAATGACTAGGCTGCAAGATGGAGCAGAATGGAATCAGGATTTGTTTCCCAGTAGGGACCAGCACTTAACTCAAGTCCACTCTATTCAAACAAAATATGAGGCTCACCCACCTTCCATATGCAAGGGGAACAAGAAACTTTCACCAGGTAGCTGAGGTGTGCAGCTGATAATTCACCTCTACACAATGCTGAGGCTATGAATATATGAAGCTATCCTCCACTCCCCCAAGCATGTGATATTTCAGGTTCTCAAAGCAGTATTTTCAATGGTTCAGACCTTCTAGGATGTGATGTTATATCACTGGGTGAGTGGCTGCTGATATTTCAAAGCAAAATGATGCACTCATTTTCCAGGGTCAAGCACAGACTTTGGAATACTTGACCTGTGAAGATGAACACACTATATTTCTTCGAAACACCAGGAACCACTCACCCAATGACAGTGTCACATCCCAGAAATCCTCAATACTAAATTATCCGCAAAAATATGTAAAAAAAAACTATAATAATATCAATAGGCATGTAAGAATAGAAATCTGTGCGGTACAAAAGTAGACCCTTCATAATTTCTGGTTGGAGGTCCCTGCTAGTTGAAATGTTTACCTCATGAAGGAAGGACAGCTAGCTTAAGGTAGGTTACATTTGAACAAAACGTGAGAAGACTGAAGAAGTCCAATATATGTGTATGATCTGTAACACACCTCCATTATAGAAATCACATAAATAACTCTGTGGAACAGAATCCCCCTTTAAAAGATGGTGGTCACCCAGATGATGTGTTGTATCTGAAGGTTTGTCGTCATAAGATTCATTTCAATATTATCCTCCTAACTACACCTAAGTCCTCCCAGTTTCTTCAGACGTGAGGCAGTTGTGCCTGTCCCATCCTTACAAGATCCTTCAGATATACAATCAATGTTTACATTAGTACTTCATGAAAATTTTTCACATAAAATGATGTCAGTTTGGAAGGTACTATTGTTACTGAAGGCTCATGCGAACATACTAATAAAGGCTAGAGTTTCTAAATAGGCTGGGAATGTCTTGAACAGCTGAGAAACCAATGGCTTCACAAGGACTTGGTTTTTAAGAGTTCTTAATGTATAGGGCAGTGCACAATGATATGGCAGTGTTTTCCAAACTACTGTGAAAGACTGCACAGTAAACAGACTGAAGTAATAGCTAATATATTGATAACAGTACAGAATCTATTCCCTTCTTTTTGAAGATTACTTGTTCCAGATGACCTCCACAATATGTGATACATTGCTTTGATCATATAAAGCTCTGCATAATTTTCTGCAATAAAGAACAATTACTTCTTATAACTCCCATGATGACTTTCAGGTCGTGGTTGCAGCATGGGCAAGCAGCATACACTATACATTTCAGACATTCCCACAGTAAAAAATCTGGTGCTGTCAAGTCTGGTGAATGTTATGGTCAACTAAGTTGCCAAACTGTGAATAAATTGTGTTGGAAATATTTTCAAAGTTATGTGGTTGCCATATATGTTGGCTTACAGAATAACAATGCACATTTGATGTGCAGCTACATTTATGACCTAGACCTATACAAAATTTCAAACGTCCAGCAAAGTGGTCAGCTAGTCACCGGTACCAAATCTAGAACTAAAGAAAAATTGTGTACAGCCATCAATTTATTTTACATTCTATAAAAGAATTACCAAAACTTCAGGTGCATATTTTCCAAGACATATTACCATAAAACTGAGACATGCCATTTCCACTTCATGAGCATGAATGTCCACCATGCTGGAGTTACTGGTTATAGGAAGTTATAAGCTATGGCAGCAGGGTGTCCTCTAACAGTAAAATGTTTACAGAAAGTTTCTTGAAATTGGTTTGTTCAACATAGTTCAAAAGCAGAAATGGAGGACAAATCACACAAATACACAAACAAGTGTCCACACAGACAGCATGATAATCTCATATAACTACATTTTTTTAAGAGGGAAAGTACACTAAGAATGCAGTGATGGAAAAAGTCCAGTAAATATTTAGTTAGTTACTTACTTACTCCATGGTGGAGTGTCCTTCTGGAGAAGCTAACTGGTTTGCAGCTAGTCAAGAAATTCCCTGCATTTCACGGAACCCGAAAGTTCATTACCGCACTCACAAGCGTCCGCCACCTGTCTCTATCCTGGGCCAGCCCAATCCAGTCCATAT
>Ga0123354_10009939_pt1 | contig 14625 bp, 9 predicted proteins | sample TergutLab28metaG_2_FD_97872 | JGI IMG/M metagenome (GOLD analysis project Ga0123354, IMG submission 97872) | Labiotermes labralis P4 segment gut microbial communities from Petit-Saut dam, French Guiana - Lab288 P4 | ecosystem: Host-associated > Arthropoda: Insects > Digestive system > Gut ... | reverse complement strand
TTTTTCTCATTTTTCTTTCCTTCTTTTTCCCTCTTCTTTTTTTTTTTTTTTTTTTTTTTTTTTTTTTTTTTTTTTTTTTTTTTTTTTTTTTTTTTTTTTTTTTTTTCCCCCCCCCCCCCCCATTTTGCCTGCCGCTTGTATTTCATGGCAGGGGCATCCCTTGCCGAAGTCCAGCAGTAGTCGGTGAGCATAGCACAGTTCCATTTCCCTTGATATCTCTTCTCCGTTGAAGAACTGTCTTGATGGAAACGTTGTCCGTGTTCATCACTCACTGCACCACAATTCTCTGGGAAAAAAATCCAAATGTGAGTGAAGGAGGAAGTATATTTTTAGTGACGTGTTCCAGCCTAATTTTTGGTAGCTCTGCAAAAGGTTGTTTACAAGCTCCTCATAGTTTTGAGCCCATCTGTTTCCCAAAAATCCTTTTACTACAAATTTAAAACTGTCCCAAGCCGCCTTTACGACGCCTTGAAGGAACTTGTCAAAGTATTCGTCCTTGATTAGGTCTCGTATTTTTGGACCAATGAAAACACCTTCTTTCAATTTTGCCTCACTTAGTCTGGGGAACTTTTCTCATAAGTAAGTAAAGGCAGCTTCTTCTTGGTTCACGGCCTTTACAAAATTTTTCGTCAGACCAAGCTTTAAATGCATGGATGGCAACAAAATTTTACTTGATTTGACTAGTGGTTGATTTTCCACATTCATGACTCCTGGTTCCAGAGATTTTCTGGCAGGCCAGTCCTTTCTTCAATAATGAAGAGACCGAGCTCTGCTGTCCCATTCACAAATAAAGCAGCAATATTTTGTGAATCCTTGTTGTTGTCCAAGTAGTAAGGCAATCACTTTTAGGTCACCACAGATTTGCCATTTGAATTTATTGTAATTAATGGCTTCCATCAGAATCTTCATGTTCTCATATGACTCCTTATTATGCATTGAATGATCAACAGGAATCGAAGGTAGGGTGTTGCCGTTGTGAAGAACTGTTTTGAGACGCAACTTAGACGAGTCTATAAAGAGTCGCCAGTCCAGAGGATGGTGATTAATATTGAGTGTTTGCATCAGGTCATCAATATCAGTGCAAGCAACAAGACCCCTTTCCATTTTAAAGAACTGAACTAGATCTTCATGCCTTTTACGATACACTGAAATTCTGACATTTTCTTTCAGAAAGTTCCATTGTTGCAGTCTTGAACCTAACAGTTCAGCCTTACTTTTAGGTAAGTCGAGTTCCCTAATTAGATCATTTAATTCCTCTTGCGTAATTCAATGGAATTTGTTAAATTGAAGATCAACAGTAAAATCACTGACAGCCACCTCACTAACTGGCACTGTGCCAGTGTGACCACTCAGCAAACATCATTACTCATCATCTGGGAGTGCAGCGCTGACACATGTATCCCTTCCCAAGGAACTATTTTATGCATTGAGCCACACTTCATGTATCATGACAACTAGAGCCAAGAATTGAATTCTGAGGCCATATTTGGTTTCAGCACATTGAGTTGAAAAGGAATAAACTATTTTGATTATGGATACATTTTGTGTGTTGACCAGTTCCTTTGAAAGAGTGGAACATTTCAAATATTTGGGAACAACCCTAATGAATCAAAATTGTATTCAGGAAGAAATTAAGAGCAGATTGAAGTTGGGAATGCTTCCTATCATTCGGTGCAGAATCTTTTTTCTTCCAGTTTGCTAACCAAAAATATAAAGTGATTAAGATATTTAGAACTATAATTTTGCCTGTTGTTTTTATGAGTGTGAAACTTGGTTGCTCACATTGAGAAAGGAACATAGGCTGAGGATGTTTGAGAATAGGGTGCTGAGGGGGTTATTTTGGCCTAAGAGGGATGAGGTAACAGGGGTGTGGAGAAAACTGCATAATGAGGAGCTTAATGATCTGTACTCCTCACCAAATATTATTCAGGTGATCAAATCAAGAAGAATGAAATGAGCGGGGCATGTAGCATGTACAGGGGAGAGGAGAGTTGCATACAGAGTTTTGATGGGGAAACCTGAGGGAAAGAGACCACTTGGAAGACCCAGTCATAGATGGGAGGATAATATTAAAATTGATCTATAAGAAGTGGGATGGGGGTATTGACTGGATTGATCCGGCTAAGAATGGGGATAGGTGGCAGGCTGTTGTAAACGCCATAATGAACCTTCAAATTCCATAAAATGTGGGGAGTTTCTTGACTAGCTGAGTACTGGCTAGCTTCTGAAGAAGGATTCTGCTCCATGGATTAAATAAGTAAGGAAGGAAGTAAGTAAGTTAGTAATTAAGTGAGTCAGTAAGTTTCCATAGAACATTTTATGAGATAAAACAATCTGTTATGAAGCATTAAGTATAAAATATTATGAGTGGTTGTATTCTTGCTATAGATGTCTGGCATGCAAATCACATCTTTTCACGTTGTATAATTTTTTCATCTGTAGCCTACCTGGCTGTATTGTATTATTCCACATTATCTCATAAAAGGCACAATTGTTGGAAAAAAAAAATTACTGAACGTAAAATGTGTGTTTGATTTTCTGTACAATTTTGTCTGAAACAATTTTTATTCTAAGAAGATTTCAGTAAGATATTATCATAAATGTACATAAATCTTCATGTAAAGTACCTGATATTCTCATCATATTGTAATGAAACTCAATTTTTCTTTACACATTTTTTAAAAATCCTCAAATGTCAAGTTTCATGAAAATCTGTACATTTGGAGTAAAGTTGTTCTGTGTGGACATATGGACTGACAGACAGACAGACGTGTTGAAGTGAATAGTTGTATTTGCAATTTTGCTAAAGTGTTTCAGTAGTGTTTGTAATAATTAGGCTGTGTGACTATGGGTAATCAGGGCCAGTACATGTGCTTCCACCACCACCTTTTCCTGTTAAACACAGGTGATCTTTTTCAAAATATCATCACACTTAATAGTTAAGAATTTCTGGGTGCTGTAACAAAAAATCATACTTGTTGTTGGATTTTTTAAAACAATATTCTTAAGAAACAGTTTTACAAATGAGGTGTAGTCCCTTTCAATTTCATAGGGAGTGCCGTGCTTACTTACACGCTGCACTGAAATGTAAAAATGTAGTTGTCAATCATGCACAATTCTTTTTTATACTCTACAATGATAGTTGTTTAACGAATGTCATAAATTTCATATTCTGTCCATGGCAGCTAGATCCATATAGCCACTACTGCCACTGTATGTGTTTAGAAAGAAAATATTTTTAAGTCCAGGAAAATTAGTTGTGGCTGAGACTTTTTTTTTAACACACTTCAGTCTGTCATTTTACAATGTTTTTGGCTGAAATAGTTAATGGCTATTCACATGGCCTGGATCCAAGAATTCAAAACATATTATCAGGATACTGCACTTTGTAGGGACCATGCATGAGAGGTAAAATGAAAAGAAATGGATAGTGGAAAGCACATGAAATGTAGGAAATTTTTGATGTAATTCAGTTCTTCCTAGTCTCACTTCAAAACACCAAACATAAACTAAATAAAGCTAATTTTGACCTTTTTTTTTTTCATTTTAACTGTATTTTAGAATGATGCTGTCAGTTGCTGAGCTTAGCACTGGTGACGAGTGTATCAGAACAGAGCATTATAGGAGCATATGTACAGGGGAAAACCACAGTGTTTGGGGAAAATCTGTCCCAGTGCCACTTTGTCCACCACACACCGCATATGGATTGGCCTGGGATCGAACCCAGGCTGCCATGGTGAGAGGCTGTCAACAAATCCTCTGAGTCACAGAATGGCCTTTTATTCATTTCATCTCATTCTGAGACAGGAACATTGTCAAACTTAATGAATTTGTGGGAAAAATTGCACATTTGACAAATAGTAACAAATACTGTTTATTTTTGAGGTACTGGTGGTAATATTGTTTGTGATAAAATACAAACATTTTAGATCACTCCCTTCCCATCACCCTTCCCATCCTCTTCATTTGTTTATTTTGTGATTGGCGCTACCAGGAACTGCTGAAGCTTGTTTGAACACAGAACACAAGTAAGGGGCTTGTTCTGTGAACTGTGGGAAGGAACAGCCAACGTAAAGGAAATTTGTTACCTACAAAAAATTATGTTCAGGTGTACTTGCTCTAGAGTGATTGTTCTTGTAGTATTAATGCCATTATGCGGCTTTGAAGCTTATGAATGTCTGTGGAGCTGAGTGGCCGCACCATTAAACTGGTTGCTCCACATCCATTTATCAGAGATTGAAGGGACATAGGTGTGTCTGTTGGGTTTCACAGCACTTTTTTCAATAAAGCTGTTTATAATGCCTCATGATGTCATAACTATCACTCCCAACAATGAAACTTTTAAGAACAAATTTCCTGAACCTGATTTGTAATTGTTTTGTTTCTAATAGATATTGAGCTTTTTTACTAATTGGGGATATCTACTTAGTTATGAAAGGGCATTTTCTTCTCCTGTGTATAGATTTAGAGTGCATGAATGTTTACCTTCATTCCTTCATGGTGTGGTGCTTATGCATAGGTTCGGTTTTTTATTTATTTTTTTAATTATCTCACTAGTTTAAATGCAAGCTGTGTGTAATCACAATACAACACACTAGATTTGAGATCATTAACATATTATTCAGGGAATAGTGTAATAGTAACATTGGTTGCTTTATAAGCATTATTTATCCAGCAGTAGGGATTTACAGGAGCTGAAAACACATCTGCAGAGCCACTGGCATTCCCTTGAATATGAAGTTGGTAATTCATTTTACAGTGCTTCCAAATATTTACTGAAACTGTTGCATAATATTCTCATTATCTGACTTAATTGTATGTATATTTATCAGAATTTACAGCTTATTTATGCCTTGCTGCTTCAGGTATAGTTATTTGAAATGGCTGTTACTTTTAATTTTGTTCTGTATAGAGTGTGGTTTATTAGGTGATCAGAATTTACTTATTTGTTATTGGAAATAGGTTAATAAATTAAGTTTAAACGTTGAGTTCTGAGAATAGTTTGGCCATTATCATTGTGATCAAGGAGAAATTGTTTGAAAGCCTTTCTTATACCTTGAAGAATTCTGACCATCTCGTTTCAGAATAGTTATAATTTTGAGATTTTGAGTTGCACTTTTGATTTGAGTTGTAGTTGTAGTAAAGGTGGAGTTTGATGCAGTTGGTTGGGAGAATGTGTTGTGGCAGGTTATGAATAGTATGAATGAATGTGGCAGCATGTCTTACATGATATCTCTCTTGCTGCAGCTATGCCATTTGGATATTTCAGCAACAATTTATGTTGGTGTGCGGAAATTCTCTTGTTATTTGAGGCATTTTTATGTGTAGTGTGTCAGCAATTCTGTTTCCCAGTCACCGAGACATCTGCACAGCTACTGTGAAAGGCAATTGTGAATATCTTGTGTGTTCAGACAAATTATCAGAGTTGTGAACAATGAATTCATGCAAGTGGACATTGAGAATCATTCCTTTGCTTAAAAAGATGCCCGTGTTTCTAGAACCTTTAATTGTCCAGATGCAGTAACTCCAAAATTGATTGATAACCCCTAGAGCAGGCCCACTCAGCATTTCATGTTGTGCAGGCAGCATCAGCAGAAGTTAGTCTGCATGTGGGCAACAGGAAATAAAGTACACAGAATTAAGAATGAATAAATATATGTGTAATTATGTGAGTATCTTTGAATTGTTATTAAACTACTAGGTGCAGAAATAGTTCAGATCTGAGCAGCATTTTCCAGATAGCCCTTAAATTAAAACTGTAACATCTAGGAGGAAAGAATTAAAATGGACTTCAAAGTGATGTGGTGTTAGCTAGACTGAGCTGACTCCATATAAGTTCAGTGGTAAGCGTGTAAGAAGTGATGCCACCATCAGATTTCAAAGTAACTGAATTCCTTGACCACTTGATTGACTTTTAGCTTTTCAAGGAAGGCACTGCATCATGAGGCTTGTTATCTTCAATCTCATTTCTCTGAGGAATATGAACATTTGCATTGGTGAAGCTAAGAAACCAGTGATGCATATTCTTCAGTATAATGAAACTCGAAAGTAGTGGTCCTCGCAGGACATGGTTTGCGTTATAAGTGGTTTTTTTTTAGAATGGAAAAAGTTATCACTTCATACGACATGCAGTGCATTATGCTCGCACCTGGTATTGAAACCTTCCAGCCCAGTATTCTGGTGTTTACACATAACAGTATCAGTTTGAAAGTCAAACATTACCATCCATATCATACCTCCTATATTTTGATTGGCTGTCACTGTATAAACATGCCTGCCATCTGTATCCAGTATGCAATATTGTGTTTTTGTTTGATGTGCACTCAAGGTGTGGCATTTGGTTATGTAGGTATTAAGCCGTTTATTCCCGCCATCATGACTGTAAGCTAATATTGGCTGATACCAGTTTCTCAGGGGTGATGAAATGATGAAGCAAGGAAATGTAATCTTCTGTTTACATTTTGTGTTTCTTCTCACAAAAGAAAAATTGATTTAGAATTTCACATTCCAACTATGTGTCACTGATACATATGAATATGTAAGATGAAGACTGACCATAACTCCATGGAGAAAAACCATTGTTGAGAAATTGGTGGTTGGTAACAAATCAAGTAACACCCTCCCTGGCCCCGTCCACACACACACACACACAAACACACGTGAAGTTAGATGGCTCTGTTCATAAGAGATGACCCTCTGTCCTCAGTCAGATGTATCCGGTTCAGTTGGTCACTTCTTTGAGATTCTGCTCCACCTATCCTTTTATCTGTGTGCCCAGAGCTCCAAGGTGGCCCTTTCCTTTCAGGTTTTTGGAACAGAAGCTTTGCATGCATTACTCAATTTGACACATGCTGATGAATGGTCATCTCCTTTTTCGTGTAAATGAACATTTGTCTTATGAAGTAAGATATGTAGTAATAAAAATGTCACATTTAGGTACTAATTACCCCCAGTGATTATAAAAGGACCTTAAGGACTTACCAACTCAATGTAACACAGCTCTTCATTCGGTGCTAGTAGTCGCTATTCAAGAAGTTGATCATGTTTTACGGAACCCGAAGTTCACTACGGCGTTCACAGTGCCCGCCCAAAACCTACGTAATGTTTTACGTGCTTTGTTTTACGGTGACGGGTGTTAGCTCCCCGTCCAACCCTTAGGTTGGAAGAACACCCATGTCGGTGGCTGGGACTGCTTATTCAAGGTATTTTGCAGCAACCCTTAACATCTGGAGGCCATCTCCTTCCTCAGCCAGAGGACGTGCGATGCCGCAGTGACAACGGACCCCCAAACCTGGATAGAAATATATAATAATTCATATCAGCACGTATACTTCATTTCATTTGTGTCATACTCCTGATGCCGGTTGCCTTTATGTACTGAGTTTGTTAAAGAACTCTGATAGTTTTTAAAAAAATTGATGAAACTTATTGTAGAAGACTTCGTATTCTGTTACTGCAGTGTTAGATACTGTGTGATGTGTAGGCTTTGGATGAATGGTGGTTGCTTGTCCAGTGCGGTTTTTGTGCTACGGGGGACGTGGAATAGCACCCCAAATGGAGGTGGCTATTGAATTCATGCTTTGACCGACAGTTTCATCGATTGCCATTGGGCAGACAGCAAGATGTATGTTTGCTGTTTTAGTAGTGGCGAACGGAGAAGTGTACAATTCCGCTGACAGGTCTAGAACCTTGTCCAGTTCTGTTATTCAGTGGGCTAATATCATGGTCAGCGGATCAGTGGTTGATAACCACTGTTTTACAGACAGCTACCTCCTAAATTTAGTAGCTTCGAGAGAGGCCAACTAATGTGGCATACATCTGTGTGGCTTGGGAGAATGTGTGAACGAACATACTAACGCATTTATGTTCGCTAGGTGGAGCACACCATGCAAATGAAGGTATTAGTAAAGCGAGTTGCGTATTACCGTTGACGTCATAGATAATACAGTAGAAGGAGAGGGGGAAGTTATTGTTTTTCCACTTCCTTCCTTAGGTTGACAACTTCCGTCTCGCACTACAGATAAACCTTCGAAGCGAAAGCCTTATGCCTTTGCTTTTGAACGTTAAGAATTTGTAGAGCCGTGTCCATTGATAAGGAACTTGTTTAGGATGTGTCCTGTGGGTGTGTTGCATATACCAAGATAGTGGCTTGAGGCTAGCGTTGCTTCGTTGTCTTGGCCGTCACCACTGAACTCTTTTCCGAAAGGAAACCAGGAAGTGTTAGTATGATGTGTTTATCCTGAGTTGTCCTTAAAATTGTTTGTCGATCTTTGTAGAACGGGGCAGAATGTAACAGCACAGTGTTGTTCTGAAATGCTGGTTTCAGTATTTTCAATTTGATCGCTGTGCTAAGATTTTGAATCCAGCTTTATTTAGTGTCTTAGTATTTCGGTATGATCATGTCACCAGGACGTAGTCCTCTAATGTGCCTATATCATTATTCGAATGCTAATTAAATAGAATACTGATTAGAATGATATGTGACTGAGGAAAACCCCAGAACGCGGAGAAGTACCTGCCCAATTGCTACCACAAATCGCACATGGATTGCTCTGAGAGCAAACTCGGACCTCTTCGGTGAGAATCTCTCGAGTGAGCTATAGTACAACCGTTTGTTGCTTGTGAATTTCTTCGTATTTGCCCTAATTACAGGCGGCAGGTACCCTGAGAAGGCTGTGGTTACAGTGGAAATGTATTGCCGCGAAGTCGAATTCTCGCGAGTACTATCGAATTCGCCCGATAAAGTGGGTAGTATTTGGTTTGGGCTGCATCGCGCAAATACGTACAACGGTACTTTGAGTCTAGTGATGGATCTTGCCTTGAAGTTACATTTTTAGAAAAAGGTACGTTAAAATTTATTTTTTGGACGAAACCGTGATTAATAGTGGGTGACTCCCTTGTTTCAACGCAGTACAAGTGAAAATTCGAAACTTTCCGAAGAGTTATCCGGGCAACCATAAAACTGTTACGGATGTTACCAAATGACACCTGATTCACGTTCACACTCCATTGTGGTGAATAAAGTATAGGATAAAATTACACAAAACTCTCTGATTCTCGAGGGGGGGGGGGGAGAAAGGAAGAATGTCTTTGGTCGTCCAGCGATGTCGCGAGATTTGCACGAGTACTACGCTCCTAACGTTAAGTGTTAATAGAGGTCTGTTCTGTTAGGTCGTGTTCGGTCGTACCTGTGAGAAATCAACTTCGCGCGAATACACTTCTGCTGTAACCATACCCTAAGGCAGTGTTGTTCAAACTTTTAAGTTCGCGGACCCCTTTTGGTTTCGAAAAATAACCAATGACCCTCTTATTCTTGCTTCCATAAATACAGGTTCCGGTTGTGAGGTATCCAAAATTTAAAATGTGTATATCAGAACTGAGTTTAGATAACTTCGAATACGTACCTGTAGCGAACATAATGCATTGCATAATTTGACCTTAATTACTGATTTCGCTTGCTTCGTGGGCACGGAGGGGTTTCGTGATTAGATATTCTAACGGTCGTACGAAGTAAACATCGCCAGGTAAAGAAGTTGCGAGATTATTCGTAACAGAACATTAAACTTCAAAGTAGCTGTTGCAGAAATATATCCACGGATCCCTTGGGATACGCAGAGCACACATTGGGAACTCCTGCGCTAGAACGTAGTGGTAACGGTGTGGGGTGGTGTCTGCCTGGAATGTCGGCAGGGACATTGATTATTCTGAGTTTTTAGTGGTTTTCTCAGTTCCTCCAACAAGTGCTGTCTCTACCGCTCCTTCCAAATACTTTACAATTCACCAATCACACTGTGGTTTTAAATTATCTTATGGACGGCGCTTTTAAATAACCCACAACAGAAACTGTCAGTTAAGACTTTTTATTGCATGGCTTTAACTGGTATACTATTGCAAGAAAATTAAATTTAACGTACTGGGAAATTGCTCTGTGTGTGTTCGCGAATTCATTTTATGTTGAATGTTTCATATTACGTTTTTTTTTATGAAAATGTAAGTAAGTTTCACTAGCCCACTCTTATTAAGTGGCTTTAGATTTGTTTTTATTAAATGTAAAGAACTGGAGAAGGCTTTAAACGCTGTGTTCCATATGTCTCTTCTTCTTCTTCTTCTTCTTCTTCTTCTTCTTCTTACTTTACATTCACAGTACATTACGTTCACTTACTAATTGACATTCACTATTCATATTCGAGCGAACGAACATCACGGATAAGGCGAAAGTTACATTTTTTTTTTACAAAACTTCGCCATTTAATCTTATCCTATAGTTTTTGCATCTAGTTCATAACGTTTTTAAAACAATCCATTCTAATATTATCTGCCTGCCTATTCCTGGAGGTTTCCAGGTGGCAACAGGCCTTCAGATTCTTACACGAAATGCTGGTTACGTTTCTTATTTCCCTCCTCTGTCCGTCATATCTCGTCCAATCTTATCCCCGTTCACATCAGATTGAACGCACAAATTACGGAATGCCTCTTTATGTATCTCTCTCCAGTCCTTCATCTGTTCTAAATCCAGGCGGGCGCTAGTTGATGGTATTCACAGTGCCCCTTGCCATGTTTTCCTGCCGGTAGTGTACTTTCGTAAGGCGACACAGTGACAGCTACGAAGCCGTTCCGTAGCCAATCTTTTGTCATTCTTGGACAGAAATAAGCTCTCGAAAACGATTTAAATTGACTTACTTTCAAATTTGATTTTTATGTTTTTTAAATTAACCGCAAATTTAATTTTATGTACATTGTTATCATGGTATTTCGTTCCATATAAAACTTGTGTATGTACATATGTAAGAAGACGTATTGTTAATATCCATTGGAAGTTCCAAGACGGTTACTTAAACTTTGAGCTGATATTTTCTTCCATGTTGCTGTAATTTCACAAAATACCCACCGCAGTATCCAAGACTGCTGTAAAATATGGATCAGTATTGAAAGGGTAAACCCGCCCACCGGCGTGGGTAGCGTACATGAACGCTCGTTCTAGTAGGTACGAGTATCAAATGCGTGTTATTGCGACTGAACATAACACGACCGACTTGGGAGTGAATGGCTGCTTCTCACGGGTCAGGAATAGAAGTTAAGCAACCTGATGCTCGGAATTTATATGTGGGCTCGCACATAACGCGCAAGTTAGCAACGCAGTGTCGGTTGAGTTACTTAATGCGGCGGAATTGAAGGAGTATTGAATTAACTCGGTGCTGAGCTTCAACATTCCTCTGACGACGACGATAACAACAACAACAACAACAACAACAACAACAGCGTTTCCAACATGTGGTGTTATCTGAGTACGTTTCACTCTAACGTGTGTATGCCCTGAATTTGCCTGTGCCCTTAGCAGTCCGACTGTCCGCCGCACGGCATGACAAGGAAGAGCGTCTGATGCATTGGACTGGAGGGGCCAAAGGTTTGCGGGACGCTCTACGAAAGATCTTGCTATACAGACTGTATGTTACTTGGTTGCCTTATAAAACTGCTGTCACTTTCAGCATGATCCCATGGATGGTTAAAGTAAAGTGCAGTTGTGTTGTAAGTTGCTGCTTTGCTTAAGCATTGTGTCTAGAAGGTCCATATGAGGCTTGGGGCACAAGGTTGCACATTCTAGGTCTTGCTGTTGGATGGGTATGACTGCCCTTTTTAACCCCGGAGAATCTGTCACCCGTCCCCACACGATGACATTGTAAAGGAGAATGAGTGGCCTGCAGAATGTTACGGGCTGAAAGGAACGCCCAACTGCTGCCGGGTTTCCACAGCCTTGAGCACTTCAATCCTTATCCACTTTGCTAATAGGTGTCCGCTGGTAGAGGATTGCCAATCTCACTGTTGAAGGAAAGGACCCATAAACCTTGAAACCACATAAGCTGAATACATCGTCGTTTATTCGACCACACGATCGCTTGTCAGAATAATGCCCATTGTTTTGTAATGTAACCCATTTGATTGTAAATGAAAGCGCTGTCCAGTATGCGGCAACACGCGGTCCATTAATGCAAGGGTCACCGAACTCAAAACTAACTTCCCTTCCTCCGCGCGCAGGTTTAGTTAAAATGTGTGGAAAGTTTCAATAGCCTGTTTACTGTCACCCTATAGTGTCTTGCATGTAAAATACAGGACCAAATAGAACCGCGGGTGTGAAATGAGGATAGTGGATACTTACCTGATTTCGACGAATTTCTGGTTTTTTACCGCGAGGACTGTTAAGATTGTGTTTTCCTGGGTGTAGCATCACGTAGCCTTGCAGATCGAAAGCGACGTTTCAGAGGAACATGGTGCTTCCGTCTTCAGGTTTGAAGGATTAGGTCCAAGTTGACAATGAAGTGCTTGTGACGCGGTGTGTAGTATTGTACGTGAATACTGACATTCCGGAGGTGCACGTTGTCTGTTTTCAGGGCTGAGGGATGCAGTTCAATTTGACACTTAAGTAATAACCCAAACGACAGGAAACTGATTTCGATGAGTTTGGTATGGCGGGATTACACTGAAAGTAAAGTGGTCAGGGGATTTTAATTTTGAACCTGACAGACCATTGTGACTCTTTATGTTACATGACGTTCAACTCGAATGTTAAATTTCTAAACCCCACCTATCTTACGAAATTGCAATATTAAGAAATAAAATACCGGTCTCTTTACATTCCCATTGCGCATCACCCCCTAGTGGGCCAGGGCCTTCTCATTATCGAGGCTTCGCGATCATACTCCGACACACCAAACTCGGTAGTACTGCTCTCGACGAGTGATCAGCCCAACGCAGAGACCTCTTCTACCTGACAGCACACAACACTCATAAGAGACGCACATCCATGCCCCCGGTGGGGTTCGAACCCACAATCCCAGCAAGAGAACGGCCACAGACCCACGCCTTTAGACATCGTGGGTACTGGGATCGGTGGTCTCTTTGCATGTAGCGTGTCTTTATTCAAAATAATTGTCTGTATGGTGTATATGTAAGGAAATAATTTGTCTTTACGGTAGACCTATGTGATTCTTGTTTTGATTATCTTTGCCATTACCACCAGTTCGTATTTGCATGAAGGCATATGAGTGAAGATATTGCCCCATGCATCCTTAAACTCTTACGCTGAATAGGCGTGTATGTTCAGCTTCACGCTCCGGCTGCTGATTGTGGGGTTGAGTCTCAGAGTTCATCAAGTCGGTGATGAGAAGCGAATGATGTTTGTGCGCAAAAAGTTTTTTGTAACCTTTTAAGTACAGCGTGTGCTGTTTTGTTGCCCTGCACACATCAAGCCTCTATTCGACTGTGTGCCCAACATTATGCGGTAAAGGCTGTCCTGTTTTGTGCAATCGCTGTTCGTGTTTGGTCCATCAAATTGTTCATGGCTACAGACATTGGCCGATGGTGACGCGAGTGCCATCACACATCTACAGTGAGATGACACAGTTCTTGAATAGGCAGTTGCCTATGCGGTCGGTTGGCCGAGGTGGTTCATATCCTGATATCCGTGATCTGCAGATCCGACCCCTTCCACTTCTTCCTGTGAGGCTGTGTGAAAAACGAGGTGTACCTTCCGCCAGTGCCTATAATTATGAACACCTAGAAGGATCAGATACGAGCAGCGACTAAAATCTGAACAGCCTTTGTTGCAAAATGTTTGGCACAAAGTTGAAAAGCGTCTCCATGCGTTCAGGACAACAAATGGAACAAATTTTGAGATCGAGTACGGTATAAAAATGACGTGCTCTTTGCAACGGCGTGCATTAATATTGTGTGTGTGACCACTTTTTATCAATAAATTTTTGTAATCGCCAACATTACTTGTAATTATTTTACATCGGTGTATCGCACCATAAACGAACACTGATTCCAAAGAATGAAGAATGGCAAATGGAAAAAATCTGTGTACTCCCAGCCGGCGTCGTTTGAATCTAATTATGGTTTTATAACTATTATGTCTGGCGTAGAGGAAATGCCACAACGGAAACATAGGTTTTACGTCTCTCAGACTCGTTTTGTGTTTTCGTTTTGACCCTGTTAATGTGTTTACAGGCGTGAGTAGTGACTTAAGAACACTTAGCGAAAAGGCTGATAAACGACCTAACTGGAAGGGAGATAAAGAGGGGCTTCATTCTGTCACACTGTAACCTCTAACCTACACGTATTTCTACAGAATTAACTCTTTACTATATTCATCTTTGCAGATCACAGAACTTCGACAGCGAAATGCAGAACTCGAGAGGCGGCTCATAGCAGGAGGAGCAACATCAATTACGGTAACGTACAACTGTTTTACGTAACATTCATCGAACCTGTAGTGCCCAACATCACTGGTAGTGTTTCAATGGCGAAATGAAGGGTTTAGTTCCCGTTTCGTGCATTGCGTAACATATGTTATAGATTAACGTCACTTATCTTCGAGACTTAACGGCGATAAACGGACAGTTTGCCCTTTTCGCGGGTAATATCCGGGATTGTACGTGCCTACCAGGAAATTTTAAGAACGTATTTATAGCATATCGCGTCTGAACAAGGAGTGCGCGTTTTCGTCAGAGCGCTAAATTCGACGGTGTGTGTGTGGGGGGGGGGGGGGTTAGGAAAAGGGGGAAAAGGGAAAGGGAAGGGGGTGGGGGGGGTTGTTTTTTTTTTGCCTGAAGCCCCATCAAACCCCCC
>Ga0123354_10009938_pt1 | contig 14626 bp, 7 predicted proteins | sample TergutLab28metaG_2_FD_97872 | JGI IMG/M metagenome (GOLD analysis project Ga0123354, IMG submission 97872) | Labiotermes labralis P4 segment gut microbial communities from Petit-Saut dam, French Guiana - Lab288 P4 | ecosystem: Host-associated > Arthropoda: Insects > Digestive system > Gut ... | reverse complement strand
GTATGTGTTTAGCTCACGTTGTTTGGCAGACTTTATGTTGAGGCACGTGTGCATGAATGTGTGTATGTGAGTGTGTTTGATGAGTAAAATCGGCACAAACTTTTAAATCGGCCTGAAAAATAAGTGTAATAAAGACCCATTTTCACTGAGAGCTAAACACATACATAGTTCTTATTGCCAACTGTTCCCACGATACACTTTTTTGTATGTTAAAGCCTGCGTCCCTTAATTCAGCCGCCTTTAACAACAAAATTGTTTGATTGGCTAATTTTGTAGAGTGTTGATGGTTAAGGTCATATAGTAGTTTAAAAAATTTTGTGCTTTTTTTCCCATCTGTAAACTTTGTTCTAAATAGTATTAATGTCGTGTCGTTAATGTCCGTTAAGTTCTGTTCCATACAATAATTAAACAGGTTATTCATGTTGTATATTGTAATAATGTCACTTGTACGAATATTTTCGATGTCTGTTTCCTGTAACGCTTTTTCCTTTGTTATTCCAGATGTAACATTATCGAAAATACCGAAATATTCTTTAAGAAATAGACTATTTTTTTCTTTACCTACATACCATTCGGCAAATGCCGTTTCATTATCTGTTGATCCCAACGGTAAAACTTCAATCTGGTCACGCAGTTCTTCAAATACTTTTTGTAATGTGTGTGTGCCTGAAGAAGTTATATGTTGTGTTAGGTGTTCTTGTGTAAACGACATAGAAGCTGGACTTTTATCTGATTTCTCATTTTGATCACGCACCATGATAAAATCTGTGAGTTTATCCCCCAATACGCCTACTTTTGGTCTTTGTATCATAGTAAACACTGTTAACGTAATGTGGCTTTTAATATATTATTGTATTGTTTCCGAAAGTATTTTCTTTTCTCAAAAAAACACATGTAAGTGTCATGTTTGCTATATTATTAGTACAATTGACTGCAAAACTCACGTTATAAACAAGAAAACTATGTTGATTTTTGGGTAGCATATTTATTTACCCATTATAAGATGTATTTTTGTTGTTTATTTCCTGACTGCTTATTTTTTACTTTTTGTGGGTTTGATGTTGACTGTAAACTGAACTGTTCATTTAACCTGTTCCGTTTATATGACTTGTCTTTTGTCAGAATTTCATTTGGAAAAAGCATAAAAAGCTGAATAAAGTTTAGTGAACTAACATTTTATTTCGTGGATGTTTTATTTCTAAGATTAGTCTTTGTTGTTTTGTAGAGACATGTGTGTAAATTTGTGTTGTTATGATTGAGCTATGTCCCAATATTTTTTGGATATAGCGTATGTCAACGTCTTCTTCTAACAATAGTGTTGCGAATGTATGTCGAAACATGTGGGGTGTTACATGTATTTTTAAATTTGCTTTTTTTACGTATTTATTTATAATTTGTCGAACTGATTGTTCAGATAATCTTTGTCCGTCGCGATTTATTAAAAAGGGCTCATCAAGTGTTTTATCTTGTTTCTGATATTCTGTAAGAGCTGTAATAACTTCATCATTGGTCAATTGAATGATTCGTTCCTTTGCACCTTTACCCATAATACGAATAAAACGTGCAGAAAGATCAACATCAGAATTCTTTAACGAGCAAAGTTCTGACACACGCATACCAGTTGCAAACAAAAGCTCTAAGACAGCAACATCTCTATCACATTGTGATTTTGTATATTGTGTAACATCTTTATCCTGAGTAGCTTTATTTTGTTCATCATATGCTGATTTTAAAATAGCCTGAACATCACTGGAATTTATCGTTTTAGGGAGGAGAAATGGTTCTTTATATTTGAGCTTCATTACATGAAAAGGATTAATACTCAAATAGCCCTCGTTTTCACAATAGCTTGAAAAAGCTTTGAGCGAAGCAATTTTACGCTTTACTGTTTTAGGCTTAAAATTGTCGTGAAGTGTTTCAATATAAATATTTATTGAATCTTTATCAAATTGACATTTGCGGTCATTTAAAAAATCAAAAAACTGATTCAAATCTATCCTATAAGCTTTAAGCGTTTTGAAGTCCAGATTTTTTATTTTCTCGCAATAAATCAAATAAGTGTTAAGGTGTTTTTGCATATTTTCTTTTCCTCAGGTGTTTTTTTATCTCATCATGAAACAACAAACGAGCCTTATCAAGTGGTTTATATGTGAGTACTCAATACTAAATTATCTATTGCCGTTTACAGGATAATTAGTAGTTATCCATCATAGGTTTTGACATGAAAAAAATATTTAAAAAACAAGTGAATGATAAAAAAGGAAATATTAGACCTGATCTAAGTTTGGATCGTGAAGAGCAAATTGAACTTGTCAAACAGAAGGTAAAAAATACAAAAACATTCATTTTCTCCAGCAAATCTGAGTATCGTATTTCACCGTTTTTGAAGGATAATTTAGCAAAAAGTCTTAGTGATCGTGAAACTGATATTGTATATATAAAACAGCAGCGCAATGATGATCTTTTATATAACATTAAACAGAAAGTACGTAGTGATAAATGTAACCCCTCTATTGTAAAGGCAGTAGCTAAAACCGATCGTGTTCGGTTGAAGCGATTCTTTAAGTACGTTCGAAGATTTCTTATTTTAGCAAGTTTTATGGCGGTAATCATAGAATTTATTGCAGGTATTATTGGACTAGTTATTGGGCTTATAGCAGAGTTTTCTCCATATGTATTATCCCGAGTAGTAAAAAAAGTGACCAATAATCCGAATAGTGGTGAAAAATTGGATCTTAATTCAGCATGGCTTTCAAAGTTTTTTAAAAATTATAATGATCTTTTTCCAAATAGAGTATTGTATTTTATTATGGATGAAGTACAGCATGTTGACGCAGATGTTTTCGAAGAGTGGGTACGACTTTTCAAACAGTCTACTATCGACAAATTTTATTGTATATACGTTTTTTCCGATATTAATGACATTGAAGATAATGAAAATTATCGCACTTTAGCTAAGAGTGGAAATAACTGCTATACAACCTCTTTCCCAGCTCCGACAGTTAAGCTGATTAAGGAAATCTATGAGAAATACACAGGTAAAACCCTGAACGATAAAATGGCAAGGGATATTTTATCACAATCTGGTAAAAATGCTGAAACCATAAGTCATTTAATAGAAGATAACTCACAGATTCTATATACTCCAATAGACAAAAAAGTTTTGCGGTTATTAAGTGTATATTCAAATAGCCTGTCAAAAGATGTAATTTATAAAATCTGCAAAAATAGTGCGGACGAAAATAGTGCGAACAAAACCAGTGGGACAATAATAAACAATTCTCAGGAATTTGACATGTGCCTTGAAAAACTGAAAAAACTTAACCTGATTTCTGAAGACTGTAATGGTGAGTACTATTGCTACACGTATACTCAATCGCAATTAGACCTGAGAAATTTGAACAACGATGTAGGTCTCACCGAGATATGCCAACGTGATTTGCTAGATTATTACTTTACGGAAATTGGGGCAGATAAATTAACCCGATCAGACTTGACTTTAGCATATCGCTTTGCCAAGGTCTGGTCTTACAGTGATAAACAAATATATGCCAAAAAAATACTGATTGATTATTTAAAAAATGGCGGAAAAATAGAAAGCAAAGGTAATATTGAGAACACTAATGACATTTTAGAAGATTCTGGGGTATTATTACACAAAACTGAAATTGATTGCTATATTGCTTCTCTCTACTATTATTTACATAATGACTATGAACAAGCCTTAGAACAAATAAATCATGTTTTAGAAGAAAAAAGGAATACTGGTAATTTTATTAAACTTAACGCGTTAATTATGAATAGGCTACGTAACTTAAAAGAAGCAAAGACGCTTTTAGAAAAGAGCTTGGAACAAGAGAAAAACCCCTCACAGCAACCATTGCTTTTAGCCATTTTGGTATCAGTCCATCTTCATAGTAATGATTTGCCCCGAATAGGTGAATTATATGCGACGTGGAAAACTCAAATGTCTGAGCACGAAAATTGGGGATACTTTTTACGCAATGTTGCTTGGCATCATAAGGATCGAGAAAAATTATATAAAAAAGCAATTGAAAAGTTTGAAAATTCAGCGGATGATTTTGGTCGATTCACAGTTTTAGCAAATTGGGGCAATGCTTACATAGAAACTGATCGCGCATTAGCATTTAAAAAACTAAATGAAGCAAAAAAAGGGTTAGAACTTTTTGGAGAGCACAAATGTTGCCATGTATATAACGATTTAGGCATTAGTTATTTATTGAACAATGACACTGGTGATGTTGAGAAAGCAAAGGTATTCTTTGAAATGGCATGTAATGTCAACAAAGAGAAAATGCCGTTCATTTTTTCCTCCATAAATCTTGCATGCTGTTATGTTCGAACCAATGAATTTGAAAAAGCATTAAAATTAATGGTGGATTTAGAGGCGGAGGTTGTAAAGTACAAATTAGATCGAGTACGCGAAAAATATTATGTAAATCGGTTGTTTATTGAATTTGTAAATGGTGCAAAGGACTTAAAAAGTTGGATAAACAAAGTAGCAGAATACCCTGATCGATATTACCCAAAAAGAACTTATGACCTACTATACTTCTATGGGTCTACAGATAGTAAATATAACCCAGAACTTTTCAATAAACTTTATTCACCGTGTAATTTAGCATATTGGGATATAAATCCTTTCAAAATCCTTGATAACAGTTTGTTGGATAAGGCTCTGACGACTTAAGCTAGAATATAAAATATTGCGCAACAAGCTATTGTAGTCCATTTTAATATTTAGCGCAGACATGGCTATTGCCGCATGTATGCCTAAATTACAACAAATATTAAATTCGATGAATCTGATGTTTCCAGTAGAGTTTTCAACAATATAGTCGCATCTAGCATAATCCAAAGGTTGAACCGCTTCAAAAATTGTTTTAGTACACGAAGCAAGTTGAGTACTCAATTCTTTATCTGCTAATAATACACGAACCAATCCTTTTTCGATTTTACGCTTCATTTTATAAGTGATAACATTGTTTGCTGTGTCCGCTTTTTCTTCAATACAAGGTAAGCATAATGAATTTCCAAAATTATTTAATATTGGCACGGTAATTTGTCGCCCTATGACTTGTTCTTCTAAAAGCACATCAACACCATTACGGTGTAAATAACTAATCTGTTTTTTGGCTGAATCCCAATCTGAACAAATTGATTTTTCATCAATATACTGAGATGTTGCTCCAAATCTAGGTTTCACAAAATAAGGTCCAGGGAATTCAGGTGCAATAAAAGGGCTTTTCCTATTATATGTTACCCATTTTGGTGTATCAATTTTTAAAGATTTGACAAAAGCTTTTGTTAATACTTTGTCTTCTGCAAGTGCTCTAACATTGGGTGTTGCGCCTAAATAAGGAATTTGATGTTTTTCGAGAACAGCAGATATAAAAACTTCTGAATTATTAAAGGGCATTCTATTATATAGTGTAAAAACGTAGTCAATATTTCTCATATAGGCTGTATCTAATACAACAGAAAAATCGGATGTGGATAACAAATTTGGAAATTCACTTTTTAAGAAACTATAAATTTCCCGATGATACTCAGCGTAAACAACATCGTCTATACCCCGCGGAAATACTTCTTCATCATTTTGTGGAGCATACTTTGCAAGGTACAATACCTTCAAATCAGCGGTCGTTTTCATTTCATAACCCTCTTATATTGGATAACTACTAATTATCCTGCAGTGTTCAACAGTGGTTTATGCAAATTTTCACGCTGATGCCTGCCATCAAGTTGGCTAATACTTGCAAAAGCTATAACATCTCAGGTTGCCCAAAAAATAGAGCACCTCTAAAAATCAGGAATCTACGTTTTTTATCTATTTTTCACCAAAAATAGTGGATACATAGTTTTCAAATCTGAAAAAGAGTAAAGAATCAAACAACAGCTTCACGGTAAAGAGTAAACTGTTTAATCACAAAAAGGTGTGTATGACGATTTTTGAATTTAACGTTACAATACGTGAAATTGCTGTATTTACACGCTACAACATCAAAGGCTTTAGCTCTATTTTTCTTTATACCTCTTGATTTTGATTTTATTTTTTTCAGCGATATACCGTATTTCGTTGGTGAATAGACCAAAACTGTGTTCTTCTGTGGATTTTCTTGCACAAAGATAGCTTTTGTTTTTCACTTCTTTGAGTCTAAAATACCAGTCTTCACCTGCAAATTGCAACATTAACCGCTCTTTCTCTAAATCCACTGTAGATAACACAACGGTTTTATCCTCAAATAAGTCGTTATTTTTTTCTAAAGCTGGTTTAGACGGAGTCTGGCTGGATAATTCAAGAGCTTTTTCAATTAGTTTAGAGGTTGGTGGTTGGATTGTTTTCGTTATTGTTTTGTGGTTGTTTTGGTCGTTAAGTAGGTTGTTGATTTCGATGGTGACTTGTTCGGGGTGGTTGGGTTTGAATTGTGCACTGTTTTGTACGTATGTTGCTTGCAATTCAACAAGTTTTTCTTTCAACTTTTCCTCATCAGTTAGAGTTGGGACTATGAAAAGTGTTGGGAACCCCATCTTTTTGTTCCGTATGTAATGATCTTTTAGGCGGTCGAAATGTTTTGAGGGGTAGGTTTCTATTTCTACTGCAAAACTCTGCAAATAATCCCAACTGGTATGATTGTTGATGTAGCCTTTTGTTGTTTCTTCTGTTGTTGGGGCGGCATGTTGAGTGGGGGGTGTGACGTAGATGTCGGCTATGCTTTTTTCTGTTTCACCTGTGTCTATTTGTGTTATCCATCCCTTTTGCCAGTATAGTTTGCATTGCGCCATGATCGCTTGGACGTGTTTTACTCCACCAGACTTTTCTCCATAAAAATGAGTATCCAACAACTGCCTAGCTTTTTTATCACTTAACTCTAAACGCCAAATTTGTGCGTATGCTTTTTTAGAGTTTGTTTCTGATTTGCCATTTAACTGAATTTCTGGATACTCTTGTGTTTGGTGTGTTGTTTCTTTGTAGGTTGTTAGCAATGCGTCTCGTTTTGCTGTGTTAATAACGAGATTTTTTAGTGCTGTTTGGAGTTGTGTTTCTGTTAGGATGTAGGGTTTGGGATTTGTGGGATTGTTGTGTAAGAGTTGTTCTTGTAGGGTTTGTTGGTCTATGGCTCCTCCGTGTTGTCTTATGGTGAGTAGTATTTTCCATTCGGTTGGGGTTATGGGCCAGTCTAAAAACTCTTCCTGCAAAGACCTATTTTTCACCTGCCCCATCAACTCATCCACATCCACGTAGCGACCATACTTTGCAAGGCTATAGCGAATCACATCGTCTGGGTTGGTTGAGCCAGTTTTGTAGTCAAGGGTTTCTAAAACTTGGTATTCACGGTTGCCGCAGAAGGGGGTTGAGACGAAGAAGAGGTGTTTTGGTAGGTTCATGAGGGTTTGGTAGCCGTGTTGTGGGGGATAGAATTTTGCAAGGGTTCGAGCGGTGTCTTCTCCAACTCGGAATGTTATGATGGTTTCACATGTTTGGGTTATGGCGTCTTGGATGTCTCTGCGGTATTGGGTTAGGTATTGGCTTGCAAGGGTCATAAAGACCTTAAACTTTCGAAGCGACTGCAACACCTCAGGAATACTTTGTGTTGTATACCTATACGCTTCATCTGCATACACAAAAAACGGTTGACGCTTCTCCTCTGAAATATCGCTCCTTGACATACCCGCATTGTAAATTGACGAGAGAATTAGGCTACCTAAAAAGTTGGATATATCCGTTGTAATTTTTCCTTCAGGCAAATCAACAATTACTATTTTTTTCTCATCCATGACCTCTCGAAAGTTTATGCAGCTTTTGTTGGTCATAAAGGTGGGCACAATAATTCGCTCTTGAACTAGCCGATAGAGTTTGGTTAGGACTGCTACTGCGGCATCTTGGGGCATTTTATCATATTGTTTTTCCCAAAACAGCCTAACAAGTTGATCTCTACATTTTGCGGTTAACATGTCGCGAAACGCTTTATCGGATAGTGTTTTGTATAGGTCGTGGAGTTTGGGGTTTTCTTTCTCCATAACCAAATACAGTGCATTTAGCAAAATCATATCTAAACGCGGTCCCCACCATTTATCATAGATTTTCTCAAGTGTGTCCATAAACATACGAGCTACAATATCGCGCTCAAGGGGTTTGCTGTATTCTAAAAAGTTGATTTGCACCACCCGATTATCAAACTTTTCTTCGAATGCTGTCCAAGGATTAATGTAAATTACTCTGTCCCATTGTTCGGGTGGGATGTGTGAGAGGACAAGCTGGGTAAGATCACTATGCGAATCCAACACTAGGAAGCCTTCGTTTTTGTCGATGTGCTGTTTTATCTGGGAGAGAAGAAAGCGTGTTTTACCACATCCAGGAAAACCCATAACTAACGTGTGAATTCTATCTGTGGAGTAAATTCCACGTTCTAATTTTTTTCCAATTACGGGGTCAACTTCTGCATCTATACCCAATATGTGCAGTCTATTTTTGTTATTTACTGATGATGGTGAATTTGAATTTTTATTATTATTGTTCTTGCTCATTTTGTTTATGCCTCTAAGTTCTGTAACAGCGTATGTTCTGTGAATTTTTAAAGCAAGAAAATATTTTTTGGATAGCGTCCCAACTTTTATGTTCTTGACGTTTACTTATGATTGTCTAAACAAATTAGGTGCCATGTGTCTTAGATTGTTCGCGGACGTTGCCGCCTCTGGCGACCCCGTACCCCGCTCGACAGCACGGACTTTGGTACCATACACGTGGCATAGTCTTCGAAGCTTATAAATGGTGTCTGGAGAAAATCTCCAGAAAAAACAAAAAAAGTTTTCTATGGTCTACCAAAGTTTTGAACAAGAAACAACTATCTTCAGTTAATTTCATCATTGTTACTTATTATTTCCCAATAACCGCTCTTCGTTGAGCCAACACGCCTAATAGCATTCTGTTTTTGCAGACTATTTAGATACCGCTGTATTGTCCTATTAGACTTAGAGAGAAGCACTGTTAACTGTTTTGCAGTTACCGCAGGATTCTCAGATATCATTGAAAGAACAGCAGACTCTATTTCATTTCTTACGCCATTTCTTACGCCATTTCTTACGCCATTTCTTACGCCATTAGGATCTATTTCTGTCGTAACAACTTGTTTGTTAGGACGATAGAACACAACAGAGAAGCCTTTTTTCAACAATTCAAACTCTACAGTCACACCCACGTTTTTACAAGCAACCGTAAGGCGTTTTAAACCTGTACCAAAACTCTCAACATCCTTTGAGTAATACATTAACTGCGCCAGAAGTGGATTTCGCTTAATAGACCGCTCATAACCCTCAATGAAATCCTGCGGAGTTAACCCATCGGGAAATGTACCTGGATTATATATCTCGATACGGTCGCTATAAATTGTAATTTCGTTATTTTGTGATGAAGTGTAAAGTCTGTGACAATAGGAATTAACCAAAGCCTCACGTATAGCATCTAGGGGTATTTCTGGGATTTCCTTGCGTTGCACTGAACCATCAAACACTACTTGCCAGTGGATATTGTTGCGGATGTATTTTTCTGTAGCTTCAACCAGAGTGATAATGTTGCCATTTTCTCTTTTAATGTCATTAAAGGTTAGGCGTTCAGTTCCAGCAAAAATCGCCATTTGCACTTCCAGCATAGGTGATTTGCCAAATAAGACATAGGCAGCGTTTTTGAGTTTGTTGTCCTCTGTTAGATTAAGCCTGCGAAGTGTGTCTTCTTTGGTTGTGTAGGTAAAATCAATACGTTTGGCGCGGTTTGCACGTTCAAGGTATTTCTTTAGGGTATCTTCATCTATATCGTCTATTGTTTTTTCAGATAACTCGTTGTCCCAAGTTTTGTGACCAGTGTTCTTTTTGAGAATGTAATTCTCCAATTCAGTGGGGGATAATACGCGGTCCTCGTCTGCAATGCGGATATATGCTCGTCCAAAGGCATAGTAAGGTGTTTCTTCACCTGTAAATTTGATGTGGATGCAGGTTTTTTCTTCGATGAGAACTTGTTTTATTTCGGGGTATATTTGTGGTTTTATGTGGTTGGCGATTGCTTGGCTAATGTCGCGAAGGGTTTTTTCAGAAATGTCCATGCCAATAGGGGTTCCATCGTTTCGGATGCCAAAATATAATTCACCATAATTGTGCTTATTTAGCATTGCAACTATTGAGATTATGCTCTCATTAAGTTCTGCGGTAGAACGCTTGAACTCTATTTTTTCATTTTCTTTTCCGAATTTCATGTAGAACCTCCTTTTACTAAGTTAGTATCTCTTTAACAGGATATCCCTATGTATATCCAATATTTGGGAGCACATATGTTATAATAGTTGCCTTATAGCCAGTTAACACAAGTCACATAAATTAATTGTTACCTGAACATGATGCGTCTTTTCTTGATTAAAAACGTATTTTGCTACAGACACACCGGCAGAATATAGCTGATGCCTTTAATCAGCTTGATAAAAATAATAAACGAGCTATTGTTCTGCCACAATCAAAAACTATCAGGCACTGCTGAGAGAAAATAGTTGGACAAACAACCTCGCAACTTAATCCTACCACAGTTACCATGTAACAATGAGATAAAGCATTTTTAGTCATCTATGGTCTCCTTTCCACTGATTTTGAAACTATTGAGCCCGTTTGACTTTTAATTAGGGCGAATTCGCCATAATTAAAATTTGGAGCAGATTCTAAATCAACAACGCCATCAAATAGTGAGTCGTAGGATAATCGCCCACCGCACAAAACACGCCTTTCTCCCTATAATATATTCGTGTAACCATTTAAAGGGCAATATTTTCGTTTTTTACAAAATTTTTTGAAATTTTGCTGGTTTAAATAGTTACAGAAACTAATAGGGTGGTGAACAAAAAGAGATGTACAACACGGCGCGGATTATACTCCGCCAAACATCAAAAGGCGCAAATCAACCAACACACAATGGCCCATTAGGCACTTGTATAGGTGATTACGCCTGTAACAACCGCTCCATAAAACAGGGCGACATAAAACAGCTTCTAAAACAAAACCCCCTAAAAAAGCTAAAGTTGGTGCCCCATCCCGTAAAGATAGACACCAACTTTACCACAAACAACCAACAAAGGAGGTCTGCAAATGAATAATACCGTTTCCTGCTATAAAAGAGCCACTAAATTGCCCCTATTGAGTATAGCTTGTACACCGCTATCCGCTATGGGTATAAGCTACTCAGGCACCTATTCGATATACAAAAGCGTACCCGCCAACTACAACCAGCCTATCACAAACCGATCTATCAAAAAACAGACAAGAGTGGTTGTGCATGACTGCTAAATTTTCCATCGTAGGCGAATTAGTGCTAGCCAGTAGCGGTAAAACAATAAAGATCTACTATTTCCAAATGGGCAAACGGGTGCTTATCGGTCAGGTAAACAGACAAATTCTACATGATCTAACAGAAAAAAGATGCTTAACAGCTCATATCTCCAAATATGAGAACGTAAGCAGCGGCGATATAGATGACAACGGGCAACAATAGTGTTGATTTAGTAGAATTAAAGGCTGCTGCTGAAGCTTGGCACAAAGATGGCGCAACCATCATTCCCGTTTACATATCTGAAACAGCAGACCCAAAAACAGGATGCCACAGCAAAAACTGTGGACTTGTTAACTGGGGAAAATGGATAAAACAACCTCAAACCAAAAAAGAATTTAACAATTTACCATGGCAAGGTTGTAACGGTTTTGCAGTTCTTTTAGGCTACCAAGACAGTAACGGCTACTTTTTTACAGTTGCAGACTTTGACCCCAAATGCACACTAATTAAACCAACATATGATGAGCAGACCTATCAAGAAAATAAACAAAAGTACGAAAAAGATGTCCAAACATACCAAACAAAACTGGAACAACACAATACGGCAGTAGAGCAGGGGCAGAAACTATTAGCCGACTTACCCCCATCACGAGTTGAAGCAACAGTTAACGGCGGTTGCCATGTTTTGTTTAAAAGCCGCAAACCCGTAACCACAAACAAAACTGTTCACACAACCTGCAAAATCGAAGTACTAACAGAAAAACAACTCTGCATCATGACACCCTCCTTTGGCTACAAAACCCTAAACAATAAAGAAATCACCCTCATAGACGACTTTAACACCACCTTCCAAAACTTGTGCACTAAACATAATTTACCTGTAGCAAAACAAAAAACAAGCCCCGCCCAAACACCACTAAACCCTCAAAAGCAATCCATGCAACGGCTACAACAGCAACCCCGACAATTAACCGATGAAGAACTACAACAAATAGTAGATGCGTTTACCCCTGTGTGGGTTGAGGGCAAAAGAAACTATCTCACAGAATACCTCTGTGGCTGGTTTATAAACAAAAATATCGCTGTAAAATCTGCTCATAAACTAATCGGACAACTATGCAACGCTACAAACACAAGCAATGCTGACGCAACGGAATACTGGAAAACCACTCGATATCAATATGCCAACCGAGCAAACAAACCCGACCTCAAAGGCTGGACTGGTCTACTAGAAGTGTACCAAGACGTAACAGGACAACCAATGCCCCCAGAACTACAAGATAAACTTTCCAAGAATATAGCAAACGGCAAACAGAAACAAGACAAAACAAAGCAAGACGCGGCGGATGAGGGCAAACAGCAAAACATGGCAGAGCAACTCTACCAGTTGTTTCAAGATTTGGGAGCAACATTATTTCATAATCAAAACAAAACCTGCTTTGCCCAAATCCCCATCCTAACAACCACAACAGGAACTAACGCAACTAACGCAACTAACACACATTCCAAAACTTTAAAGACAACCCCAAACAACAACCCTGCAAAGAGCACTACAGAAAAAACTTTCAAAAGTACCGTTAGTTGCGTTAATCGCGTTAATGATGATGTTGAGAGTGGGTTTGAGAATCTTTGTTTGGAGGACAAGTTCTTTAGGTCTTTTCTAACAAAACTCTTCTACGACAAATACCACAAATTCCCCTCAACAGAAGCAATCACACAAGTAACCACCCTACTCAATTACCACGCTAAACAAGCAACCCAATTTACCCTATACAACAGAGTTGCCCCCGACCCCTCCCAAGACGGAACCATATGGATAGACACCGCTGACCCCCAAAACAGAGCAATACACATAACCAAAAACGGCTGGACAATAAAAACAACAGACGTACCAACCATATTTCACCGCTACAGCCACCAACAACCCCTATCCAACCCCATTAGTGGTGGTGATGTGAAAAAGCTCTTGCCCTTTCTAAATGTGGGGGCACACAAAAACAGCAAAACCAGTCGATTACAACAAACCCTTCTAATGGTTCAAATCGCCAGCTACGGCATACCAAACATTGCCCACCCCATCATAGCCATGTACGGAAGCCCAGGCACACACAAAAGCACCGTCCAAAGCTTCATACGAAGAATCTGGGACCCCTCCTCAGTACTACTACATGGAAAACCCCAAGACCGAGTCAACGCACTACAAACTTTGGATCACCACTACATAGTAATATTTGACAACATTGACTACCCCCAAAGATGGTTTAGCGATATGCTATGTTGCGCTGTTACGGGTACAGGCATAGAAACACGAGCCTTATACACTAACGATGACAGCTTCATCCGCAGCTTCCACCGCTGTATATTGCTTAATGGTTTGAATCTTCCAGCTACCTTTGGCGACCTATTGTCTCGAATAATTATGCATCCAACAGAACCTACCATTGAACGCCATACTTTGCAAGATTTAGAAGCACAATATGCCAAAATACAGGGTGAAGTGTTAGGTGGCTTTCTTGATGCAATTGTTCAAGCTCTTAAACTAAAAGAAACCATGCAAGACAAATTGCGAGTTGTCTTGTGTAGTAATTCTGAGTTTAGGTTGGCGGATTTTACTGAGTGGGGGTATGTGTTAGCTGAGGTGTTGGGTTATGGGGGTGATACGTTTATTGAGGCGTTACGGCGGAATTTGGAGAGTCAACAGGTGTCAGATATTGAAAATAACCCTGTGGCGGATTGTTTTCTAAAGACCGTTAATGAATCCCTAGATTATGCCTCAGCAGATGAAAATAGTCCTGTTCAAAGAACGCCTGAGGAGTTGTATAGGGATGTGACGGTGCGGGCGGAGGTGGTGGGGGTTAATGTTAAGTCTAAGCGTTGGCCTGGTGCAGTTCAGCCGTTTGTGCGTAAGCTCAACGAGTCAAAAGCCGCCATAGTTGCCGCTGGATGGAATTACGAATCTGATCACGATGGCAAAAAACGAGTAATTAACCTTTGGCGCATAACCAAAACCGACCCCTCACACAACAGACCAACTGAACCAAACATGATGCCTCCCACACATGAAAAGAAAGAAACAATAGAGGCGATAGAGGCAGTAAAAACAGTTGAAGCATTAACAAATATTTCGCAATATTTGTCTTGTTGTTTTTGTGGCAAGCCTGTTTTAGAAGAGTACGTTCAGGATAGCTATACTTGGGACAAGCCAGCTCATATCAACTGCTACAAGACACGTTTTGAACAATTAAAAGACCACCCAGAACTGTATTTTGTTAACCCAACAGTACCGTCTGGGGTAATCTG
>Ga0123354_10009937_pt1 | contig 14628 bp, 6 predicted proteins | sample TergutLab28metaG_2_FD_97872 | JGI IMG/M metagenome (GOLD analysis project Ga0123354, IMG submission 97872) | Labiotermes labralis P4 segment gut microbial communities from Petit-Saut dam, French Guiana - Lab288 P4 | ecosystem: Host-associated > Arthropoda: Insects > Digestive system > Gut ... | reverse complement strand
TGGCTGTGATTCAGGCCATTGTTTTGGAAAATCAAACCTGGAGAGAAGTGATTTTCTTGTTGAGATGGACTACATGAATGGGAAAGGCTGGATTTCTCCATTTAGTGGTAAGTTTGTGACCTTGTGAGCATTTTAACCCTTATCCTGCTAACGTGGAGAATATGGTGAGCTCCTAATAATGTTAGCAAATGGCAGATGGAGTTTAATTCAGTGTTTAAAGGGTTAAACATTGAATATAAATTTCAGTACAGGAAGGTGACCCAGCATCATTTGTTAGATACTATATTTTTAGACATTATTTTTGAAGTAAAAGAAAAAGTGTTGTGTAGATGACGTATCTAGTTGTTTTGCGACTGAGTATCAGCACCTAAACTGTTGGACTGCTTTTTTAATTTCATACAAGAGATTTGCATAAAGTGTCATGCTATTGTCCAGTTTCCCCATGATTTAAATTGATAAAGAAGCTGTAAGTAGGCTTCACATACTGCAAACAATACCACTGAAAATTTCGTGTGAATTCAGATTTTTCAATTAGGATCTTGAATTGTCTCCCACTTAAGGTGGAAGAAATGTCACAGCATGAATTTTATGTGACAATTATTTTAAAATTTGGAATTTAATCTTACTGAATACACTTGGAATTGCCATTACAGAAACTGCTACTTAAGGAAATAGTCACTGCATAATCTGAGAGTCACATGACTCACTTCAATATCTGCTGTTCATTTATTCCTCATATATTCTTTCATTCATTCATTCATTCTGTAGTCTGTCTTATGACAGGTCCATAGCCTTTTCCAAATTGAGTTGTCCAGCTGTCTCTTTCAATTTCCAGTATCCTCTCGTTTTCTTAAGGTCATCAAGTAGCAGCTTACATCTTCATTGTCTTCCCATTGCTTCTATCTTTCCTTCAGTAATGTGTTTTAGTACGTAGTTCCTGCGCAAGATATGACCAATCCAGTTATCCTTCCTTCTTTTTATTGTATATAGGATATTCCTTTACATCATGTATACTTTTCATATTTCACAAAATTGTTCCAACTGATCGCAGTTCTTCTCCAGCACCAAATTTCAAAATTTTCCAGTGTCCAAGTTTCAGCACCATACAAAACTATGCTCCCAGTGTAACATTTCACTAGTTTCTTCATTACATTGAAGTCCATTTTGATTGAAGAAAGAGCCTTCTTGTTCAGTGCTGCTTTTCCCATGGAAGACCTGGTTCTAATTTCACACGTACATTTTGCATCACAAGTTTTCAAGTTACCCAAACAGCTGAAATACTCCACACTCTCTGGTTGTTTCTGAAGTATGATAATCTGTGTTGGGGATGGTTCCTTTTAGATTCTCATCACCTGAGTTTTTGCCTCATACATTTCCTTTCCATACCATCTGCCAGTTTTAATTAGCCTGTGAATTTTAATTAGTCTATAATTGTAGCACTTTTCGTTCCTTAACCAGTAGCTGAAGTTCATGTGCATATTTCACAGTGAAAATTACTTGTCCTCCAATTGTGCAGGGGCAAAATACAGAGTTTTTTAATGTCAGAGTAGGTGGCACATGCTGTAAGCACTCTGCTTTAAAGGTTTAAGCACAAGAACATGTCTGACAACTACAACCAGAAATTCACTAGTGAAACAGAAATTCTCAACAAGTAGAATCTGCATGTTTAATATACTGTTGAATTGATACCAAGAAAGTTGTTGTTGTTGTTGTTATTGTTATTATTATTGTGTTGTTGTTGTTGTTGTTGTGGTGGTGGTGGTGGTGGTGGTGGTGGTTCTTGTTGTTGAATTTTAAAATACAAGAGAATGTAGTGCATATGTAATGAAATATAAACATGTTAATATATGAAACAAGAAAGTAATTTGTTTGGTTTTATATTGATGTGATATTTGGCCTTTCACTATGAAGGAAGAATAATAGAGATCAAAGATATTTGAATGTGAAGTGCGAAAACAAGTAAATGGATCTCTGTAAGATGAAGAGACAGGAACAAGGAGAAAATTACATAATCAGGGTCTCCATTATTTGTACTGTTTACTTGGAATTCTTGGGTAAATCATGAATGATGTGATATGTCTATCCTATATCTTGCATCACATATGGCGTATTACATGTGCAATAAGAAATGCATGTACATTTTTATTTGGAAGTCTGTGTGGGAAGAAGCCCACATGGTATTGAACCTGTGTACATGATTCATACAATAATTCTACAGTGAATTTTTTTTTTTCACTATTATATGCTGAAAATCACGTATTTCAGTTAATGCTAGTGAAAGCATATAAAATGTACAGTATGCCCATGTAATTTGTGTTACTCTTTTTTTTCATGTACAGTATAACTATTTATATATCATTTGTGGATTGGTCTTGTGGTTTGAGCTGCAAAGATTTTCTGTTGTTGCCAGTGTGCTTAAAAACGGGCATGGAGAGAGATTTTAAAGAGAAATTTGAGTGTATTTTTGAGAAAAAAGCTTGTTCTTCTTTGGAACAAATAAGACTGAAAGGATCAGTAAGTTGTGCTTTGTTATTCTACTTTTTTGTTCTAGTTATGAAGATCAGTCCCTTTTTAATGTATTTCCATGATAGCTTCTCAGTTGTCAAGTCAGTAGGTGGCAAGTTCCATGGTAATTATCTTTCATCCCTGACATAAGATCTGTTTATCAGCATTCTGCTGCACTATTGCCATTTACATCCATCTATGGTTTTTATTTTATAATTATAATTTTCCTGAGTACTTTATTTTTTAAAGAAACATGCAATTTATACTATTTTCTTATGTTTTTAAATGTTTGTAAGGTCATAGTGTGTATCTGAGATTCATGAAAGTTATTCTGAATTATAAACTTCCAAATGTTTCTGAGTGAGCATACTGCTTAGGAAGTTAATGTCCCATACCTTTCTGAAAAATCCAAGAACCAATGCGTCTTGATGGTGGGTCTCCTGCTATTGATATTACATTCATGCATTTACCTGATTCTTGTGTGACGTGGTCGTTGTCTAATATATCTTTCTTTGCTTCTATCTTTCAGCACTGAATCCAAATGTAAGCCACAATACAGCAAGTAGGTCAGAAGCGCAGGCCAGGATATGTGGACTTCATGCTCTGAGAATATCCTGACCATGAGCAAGCCAAGTGCAATAACCTGTAGTAATAAACTACCACTAGAGGGCAAGGTAATTAAGCTTTATATATATATGCACTTCTCAATGAAAGGATGGAGGGAGTTGCAGTAGTTACACTGGATTTGAGGTGGCATGTTAAGCTTTTGTAATTTTCCGTACGTTTAGGATGCGCTAATGTTTGATAACGGTGAAGAATTGTTGAGTGCTTTAGGTTACAAATAAATTTACCCATACATAGTTACTGTATGTACTTTGATGTGTATGCCGTGTTACGTGGTACATTTTGAAACTTTAAAATGCGTGTGGCAACACTGTCAGTATCTATAGTGCATCCAGTATGCTGTTGTACACTATGCACAGCACACAACTGCACATACAGGTTCACATGTTTAGCTAGGAAGGGATATTGTGACTTCTTTGCAATCCTATAGCACAGGGTTGTTGGTAAAGGTCAGTGTAAAAGTAAAGCTGTCCCTGTACGTTCCATTAAGGTATGTAGGGGGACTGGAGGTATAACTTCACTCATTCTTAACCTTGGCACTAGGTGGTAGTGAGTGGTCTGCTTTATGACCCAGCTGTTTAACTCTTGGGAAAGAGATGCCAAGTATCCATTGAATAGTAGGCAGGTTGTTCCCCAGAGCCACTGTTAACGTTTTGAGGAGTAAATTTAGCAGTGATGATTGGTGGAACTAACAATGTTTTACAGTTTCAAACCAATGATTTTTCATTAGGAAACTGAGTAAGCAAAAGTGCTTCTAATTTAATAGAATACATCCCATTGTGTACAGCCCAATCAATGCAAAGTGCTATGTTTCCAGTCAGACACAACATATATTTGCAAAATATGTCTTGTGTCTGATTGTGTCTGACTGAAAAATTAGCATTTATCCTCGAAAAGCTCTTGCAGTAGTTGACATAAAACCAGTATTTTTCATCACATGCATTGGTGCTATATTTTTAACATCCCCTTTTCTGATAATGTACAGTTTCATAAGATACATTGCTAGTGAGGTAAATTTATACTATGGATATTTATCTCAGTAATTAACCAACTTGATGCACAAAATTTTTGTTTTACAACAAGTTTATCTCATGCCTGTACATGTTTCGAGCACTATGTGCTCATCATCAGGAGGTCAAAATTGCATTACACAGCCTCTGGTATCATCACACCTATAGGTGGCCATCTCAAGCACAGGTTGAGACAGTCCTCTCTCAACCTGTGCACGAGACGTCCACCTATAGGTGTGATGATACCAGAGGCTGTGTAATGCAAGTTTGACCTCCTGATGATTAGCACATGTGCTCGAAACATGTAGAGGCATGAAATAAACTTATTGTAAAACAAAAATTTTGTGCATCAAGTTGGTTAATTTCTGAGATAAATATACTGAGATGCAAGGTCAGCAAAACGTCAAAATTATACTATGGAATTTGTGTTACTTTTTTAATTATAAAATTTAACAGGAAAACTTACCGCTTACAATAATTTAGTCACATCCCTTTTTTAAAGTTGAGATAAAAATGCAAAATGAGAACAGGAATAGTCAATTTTTATGCTTTATTTAATGTTGTATTTAATATCACAAATATTTAAACGTATGTTAGTGCTGATGAAATTTTTGTTAAAAAAAGAAAGGAAGCAACTTAAAATAATATTTGGAAGACATTGTATGGATTTTTTTTTGTATGTTATGCTCTAATGGAAGATTAGTTTTTTTTTCCAAGAAGTACGTATGGGATTTGTAGAGGACAAAGGGGCACTGTGACCAGTTTTTCTCTGAGTACTTCAGATCCTCCCTGACATCATTCCATCAGTGCTCCACATTCACATCCATTTGTCTACCACTGATACTGTATAATACAGATTCTGACAAGTATTCCTAAATAAAATCAAGTGACATTCTATGAAAAACAAAATATTTTGCGACTCACAAAGGTGTGGTGTTGTCTGTAATTTAACTGACCAAGGTTTTCTAAAATATAAAGTTACAGTTTATCATTTGTTCATCCATGGTCTAAAAGATATGTAATATATATTGTGTATTATACAACATGTACACCATGACAGCTGGTTCAACTGAAGATTTAAATCTTGTGGGATACTACTCTATATCTCTGGGCAAGTAGTTCGTGTTTCAATGGATCGTATTACATTCAAAATGTTGGTAGCTACTTGCCCAGTGACACAGTATCACATCCGAGAAGACTGAATTCTTCAGCAGCACTGCTGTGAGAACCTCCGATTTGTAACACAAGTCTACTTCATTGTGCATTTAACAAATTTCAGTAAGAATAAATAATTATATTTGTGAATGTCACATTTAACAAATCTCTGTAACAAACATACACAATTAGCAGAAAGAGTTTTATCACTATTTCAAGGCCATATAACATATTTCTAATCACAAAGTTTATTGTTATCACTTGCTGAAATAAGATACTATAGTCTATTACTACATAACTGATATTTCTGTATTTGTTATAAACTAATGTGAAACAACAATTTCTGGATTTTAAGAAAGCTACTTTTTTTTTTTTTGCAGAAAACACAAAGATTATCAATCACAAAAATAGTCAACAGTTTTCATAACATTATCATCAACAACATAAAGACCTTATATACATAGCATTTTCTTGTGCTCTAATATAATGTCATAAATGTCAGTTGGTGTTGGGATTTTTATTTCTTCTGCAAACTCTGCAGTTAACTTTTTAATAAATTCATTGTCCGTTTTACCACTGCAGTGGCTAAAAACCAACATTCATATTATCTAAACTATCAGATTACAACTGAGAAAACAAAACAAATGCAACTTCAGCTGTGTTTCATGATACAGATAGTAAAAATGGTGGTAGTTTTATGATAGCTCTGAAGTCCATGTTCTGCATCATTACAGACATGATTCCAGTACTGTGTTGTGTTCATACTACTGTTTCTTATCTTGATTTATCAGTGATTTTTTTTTTTTAACATTTTTATGATTTCAGTAAACAGAAATCACATTTAGCCAACAGTACATGATTTCATTTATCACAGTCACCTTTATTCTTTACAAAATTCCAAATAGGTAAGAATTCACAAACTTTTTCCATTAGCAACATTTTCGTATTTTCATTTACACCATCACGCTGTCAATATGGAAGGACATAGATTTTTTTAAAATTTACAGTAGAATACTGATTATCTGTGCTAATGTTGGTAGATGATGCTCAAATAATTGAAAAACACAGATAAGCCAACATATTTTGTTTGGTGTATTTGCAAAACTTTTTGATTTGCTTTACATTTCTTTTTACACAACTGACATTTTAGATTGGGAAATAGTTTGTAAAGTTTGCCTCTTTGTGGACCTTTCAGACACCTCCCCACAACAGTACCAATTTACCCAGCAGGTGTAATGTTGTTGTATTCAAACACTATGTGTCTAATGTAATGTGCATGAGGTGCATGTTGCTACTAGCCTGAGATGTGCGGTAGAGAATTACATGCCACACTTGTGTGAAGTGTCATTTGTGGTACAGTCTGACTGCATCTCTGTACTGTTTTGTTTTTTCTTTGGTCCATTGCAAATACATCACTTCAAGCATAGTGTTTACTGCTATGGATAACAGTGCGAGCCTTTCGAAAGTGGGTGGTCATAAATTCGTCCATATTCAGAGTCATGAAATTGTATTCCTTGTGCATAGGTTTGGGAAAACAGAAGCAAGTTTTGGGAAGCAGAACAAAGTGGTTGCAAGAAAGGTGACCGAGGCATGTGGTTTATCATTATGCACTGTGCACTGAATTTTTTAAGTGTCAGTGAGGATACAAGACAACCAGGCAGCTCTTTAGAATCCTGGTCAAATATGACCGTGATAGAAGGAGAAGCTTGATCTAGACAACTTTTGATAACACCGTTGTTTGATCACAGTGAACAAATACAACCTGTCAGAAACACAGTGACTGACACCAAAGTGATGATCATTATATGGGAGATCCCATTTTGCTTGGATTTACCTATAAGAAATATTACATTTACCACTACTAAAATTGTTACTTATATTATTATTAGCTTTGTGTTTTGGCTCAAAAATCAAGCCATCAGGTTTTACAATATGAAATGGACTATACCAGTTTTACTTTTTCTCTGTGAATAATTCTTCTACATCTGGGTTTGAAAGACGCTGCCAGTAATTGGAAGGTCTTAGGTGAGAAACCTAGTGTTTGAAATGACAGGCAGTTGTCTGCAAAATGCTAAGTCACTCATTACTCTGTAACAACTGGGACATACCTACCCACCATCGACACTGACCATTGACTACTGAAAGACAATAGAACTATTCTGCTGAATCATCTTTAGACCCTCCAAACCCCACCCAATCCTTCCAGAGGCAACGGAACAGCACAGGAAGAAATTGAAAGCTTGGCTTACAGGTGCCAGCATTTATTTAAAAGAAAAGTGTGCACAGATAATTGATATTCCATTGGGGTCTGTTGCTGCAGAATTAAAAAATGCACAGCCCAAGTTAATTTTACTGATTATGTAAAGATGGCAAGTAAGTCATGATGAGTGTTACAAAACAAAGCAAATGGAAGCCAGCCTAAATTAGAGAAAGTTAATGAACCTTTATATTTGTGGATACCTTGTTCACTGTACTTATATGTGCATACTTATCAAAGAGTTAATCGTGGAGCATGATGCCATATTTACTTGTGTGTTAATTTTTTGTCATTAGAACTCTGTACAAAACACTGAATAATTTTTGGCTTTGAGTATAAAATATCACATGTTTTGTGAAGACTTGTAGGCCTCTTCACAGAGTACCACCAACAAGATGTGACGTTTCTCAATTTATTTATTTCTCTAAAACTCTTTACATGCTTCAGATGGTTTTTCCATCCATCATCAGGAGCTCAAAACTGCACATACAGTGTCAAGTATTTGTCAGACCAATACTGCTAGCCAGGCTAGCAGCAGGTAGCAGTATTGGTCTGACAGATACCTGATGCTGTATGTGCAGTTTTGAGCTCCTGATGATGGACGGAAAAACTGTCTGAAACATGTAGAGCATCTTACAGAAATAAATAAATTGAGAAACGTCGCATCTTGTTGGTTGTACGCTGCGAATAGATTAGCGATGCACAGACCTATGAATGTCAAATTTGTAGGCCTCTGTTGGATGTTGTTTTAAATAACTGAGGTCATTATTGGTGTTGTCCATTGTTACTTTATTCAGCCACATCTTACAAACACAAAGACACTGGTTAGTATGTATACATATTCGAATTCTGGCTTGTCTTAGGGTTGTCACCTTTACAAAATCTTTGTCATGGGATCATATTTCTGGAACCCAACTTTGTCAGACTATAAGTTCTACAATCTTGATAACATGGTATTTACTAAAAGCATTTGAACTTGTTATTTTTTGGGTAATAGTTTTGGTTCTGGCAATAATTTTATAGTTGGTTTTTCTTTTCAAGTCTCATAAGTTTGTGTAAGGTTTTATATTTATATTGGACTTTTAATGTATTTTGTCTGATTTTCCATGACACTGGTATTGTTGGTACTGGTGCTTGTTGGAGAATTACATCAAAGTCAGTTGTGGCTCAAAGAGCCAGTTGCTGCATAAACTCCACACTTGACAGTATGATGAAAGGTGGTCGGCGGATCACTTACGTCGTGAACGTCAACTTGGTAGGGTTGAATGTGACGGGCCTGTAATAGTCAAATCCCTGCCCCCATCCTCGAGCCGCAGTATTGTAGTTGTTCAGACTGGCGCACAAGTTCCTGCTCGGCATTAATGTAGTAGCAGAACCGGCTGCTGGTGCAGGTGGTGGTTGACTCTGACACACGTAGTTTGTGGTGGCTGGGGCTACAGCTGGAGTAGGACCTAAAATGATTATAATGTACTGTTAATTCTGGCAGCAGGCCTACTTTTGGTATTGAAATGCCGTGTTCCTGCTTTGGGGCCGATACTAATTGAATTTGTTGTTCTACTTGTTGTGTCAGTACTTTAGAAGTCATAACTCTTATGAAACAGATTTATGCTTTTGAACTGAAAACTGCATGTGCCACAATACATATTATGATTCACCAAAAGGCATATTTATGATTGTTGTCTGTGTTTCATACACACTGTATTGACTGGTGAATAGTTACTGACATTTTGGAGGAACATAGTGCGTTCATCTTCAGGGTAAAATAGTCCAAAAAGCTCTAAATCTTTATCATCACGCCTGTGGGAACCTCAGATATCGCGAAACAGTTTTAGATTTAAAAAGTGTAATTAAGTCAGAATGAAGAAAGACTGAACTTTATATCAAATTTAACCATCTGATTGTCATGATCATTGTTTCAGGCTAGGAGTTGCAAAGCTGTGATGTGCAAATTGAACATTATGAAAACAATCAGTGTACTGAAGTTGAGAGGCAGATCTTGTGATAGTGCCATTTCTTAGAGTATGGAGACACATCTTCTAAGCACTGCTATAACTGAATTGTAACAAACTTAGCAAAATGTAACTAATTAACCACGTTGGTAATGTATAGTAACACAGCTAAATGTGTAGGAAAATGCCAGTATCATATTTTTAATAATGGATTTATGTTAGCACAACCATTCCAGTATGTTACCATATTAATAAAATTTGAATCCAATTACACTTTAGTTTTAGGATTGTGTATGCTTCATTGTTGGTATTTAGAGTAACTAATTAAGTGTGGTTGACTTCAAATTAATTTACCAACTACAGCACACTGCTGTTCATTTTTTTGAAAATATATCGGTGCTGTGCAAGTCCATGATGTGAACCATAATTGTACACCCATGTTATAAGTGCTGTTGCATTTTCGGTCCATAGTTGCATAGTAGGCAGAGTTGTCATTGTGCACGTCATTGAGATGTATGTGGAGTGGAGGTACAGCTACATGCATTCTTAATCTGGGCACTGAGTGAAGGTGAGAGGCCAGCTTCATGCCTCAGCTGCTTCCCTCCCTGGTGAAAGAGCCCACAGTACCCATTGACCAGGAGGCTGGTTGGGCCAAAGAGCTGGTTTGGTCACTTTGCAGAAGAAAAAAATCTCTTGCCTTTGCTGGAAATTGAACCAGAATTTCTTGGCTGTCCAGTCCATAGCCTAGTCAGTATACTGATTGTGCTGTACTAACAATAGATAGAAATTTTATGTCTGTTTCATAATTTCTATAAGGGCAAAATTTTGTAACTTAGCTGTAACAGTGGAAAAAACTGTATTTTTTTCTTGTGTATTTACAGAGGAAAGTAAATAATTCACTTACATGCTTTTAATGTGTTCTTGAACACAATTTCGTTCATTTGTCCTATGCCATTTAATTTTCAAACACTCAACACAGCAAACTTAGGTCTAAAGATTATGCTGTCTTAAAATGGAAGCATTATTTGATGATTCCACACACTGGAAAGGGTTGGTACACTCTGACTCTACTATAGCTGTCTCTTTAGTTGTGTCCTTGTACACAGTAGCTGTTATGGGATGCCCCTTTGGATGCAGTACAGCTGCCATGCACAGGGACACTCTGAATAGTGCAGTCTGGAATGATCACATAATGAAGTACATTTGCGAGTGCGGTGTTGATTGTAAAGTTTTAGGAACCAAGGGAATTTCTACAGCAAATAGAACAGGTTATAAATGGACAAAATGTAACAGGACAGGCTCTTCAGACTTACTGTAAGTATGTTGATAAAGCATGGATGATCACGTGTATAAAGGCGAGAACATTTGAAAACATATTTAAGATCCAGTTTGGAATGGTCTCACTGCTGTATGTAAGTTATGGAAGAACAAGAAGTTCTAGAAAAGACCTTGAGTTCACTTTTCTTTACATGTTTCCATCTGTACAGAAAGACTAGCATAAATTATGGATTAATAATAGAGATATATATTATTTCAGAGCATATTTCTGTGCATATAAATTTCCATTAGTTTGAAGTAATCAGGCATAATATTTAAGTTTTGCTCTCCTGCTGTTTGTATATACATTTAAAAAGGAAAATTTGTACATATTTGATTATCTATATGCCCATTATTTCTGCATTTAATTTACGGTGTCTAACTGTGATTATTCTCCAGTCTTCTTTGTCACTTGCAAATCATAAATTTTGTGTGGCTGCTGTGTTGTTATTTTAAATGATATAAAATAAACTTTGGCAAAGTTGAAACAAATTCTCAGAGCACAAAATTTCAGGGCAATATGTTAAGTAGTGCTAGAAGGACGCCCACACTGGAAGTTTGATTGTGTGGGATTAAAATGGACAAGGTCAACGTTGTCTCCTTTTGCATGATGTAAATGCTATGTTTTAAATGCATCCAATGATCGGAATGTGATTAGGGAAATAGGTAGGACATGTAATTAATGGGCATGCTTACTTCTATGCTATCTTACCATACCTTTTCTTTCCCTATAAGGTAAAGAAAGCTGGTCAGGAGCACAGGCATATGAAACTGAAATTCAGCTCTATAAGAGTGAAATTGCATGCAATTTATATAGGCCTGTACATTATTGTCATTTATTTAAAGTTGATGTTAGTTAAGCACACAGGAAAATGGCATCCTTCAAAATATGCCCAAAAATCTTGCTGGAGAAAAAATATAAGCATGAATACAAAAATGATTGCAGTCTTGCCTGTTATTTGTGTTAGAAGCTGCTGCTGATTCACTGTTGAGCTTTGGAGAGAATTGGATTGGAAGGTTTGGATGGAAGAGCGTTGTCCATGCTGGATGTTTAAGCTCTGTTGCTGCTCACTTGATGAGAATGATGAGAATTTCTGATATTGTGTATCAGAAGTTTCTTGTCCTGTCACCTTTTGTGTTGTTATTTCCACCTGCTGTGGTGCAAACTGCCGTGTCTCTACATGTGCACTTGCCACATAGTATACATTACCGTTAACAATGGGAGGTTGTGAGGGCAGTGGTTTCCTGGTATGTTGTGTTGGGGTGTTCATGACAATGTTGGTACCATCTTTCTGAATTTGCTTGTATTTCATAGGAGGTCTGGTGTTTTGTTCAAAAGTTTGAATCAATGATTTGATTGGCATTGGCTCATACGTTGCTTCACTCTCCTGACTAGTCACCTCAGTCTGTCTGTAAACGTTTGAGTACTGAACAGAAGTGCTGCTGTATTGAGATGTTTTTCTGCTTGCATCCTGTGCCTGGGGTATATCCTCACAACTGAATGGGAATGCGCCAGACTGTTCAGTGGGTTTGAAAATGTGTGCTGGAGCTGTTACATGGTCAAAACTTTGTTCCTCAGTCTTAAAATTTGGCCTGCCTGTGTACTGCTCCTGTTGGAGTGAGCTTTCCTGTAGGCTCATGATTTTGTCACTGCTTGTCTGAATTTGAGTAAAGGTTTCCTGCTGACTTCTCTCTACTCTTTCTTGTGATACTGAAATTTCTTCTTTTGTCTCAGGGGGCAGGTTCTTTTCCAGATGTTCTTTTGCTGCTTGTTTATCCCATGTACCTGTCATACTTGACATGTCTTTGTTGTATGATTTTACAGTGTTCACTGATGGGGCTGAGACTTCTGTTGCATCTGTGGCTACAGTCAGGACAGGAGTTTGAGGGCGACTGCTGGCAGTGGGTGTACCTGGGATGTACACAGAGAAAGGGGTGGAGGGACGGAATGTGGGGGTGGGAGCAGTAGCAGATGTAGCAGCAGTAGTAGTGGTAGTAGCAGATATGCTAGTAGCAGATGATTTTGCTGGTTGCGTTGCAGGCGTTGACAAGTTAAACTCCTTAAAACCTGTGAAATGTTAAGTTATTCAGTTAATGAGGCATGCATTATTTTACTACATGTACAACTTTTAACTTTATTTGATTCTAACATTTTTTTTGTGAAACTGGAGATAACAGGATACTGGTATCAATGGATTTTAATTTTGAAAATGAAGGGAAAGAGGTTAAGAATAAAGGTACGTATGTAGGATAGACTATGGGAAGTGGTTTTTCCTGTTCTCTTTAGCTCTTTTGTATGAAACATTTTTTGTTGTGGTTCATCAGTTACTTAGTTTTCCAACAATTCTGTAACATTTTCTGGCATTATGTAGCGTCAGATGAGAATGATTGGATTGCAAGGCATGAGACCTAAAGAGCCACTGTTGCATTTATGCTAACCTCTGCTTTTGTGCTCTTGCGCACTGTCTAGTGTTGCTATAATTTCAGAGTGCACTTTCGCTGTGTGACTCACCATACGTTTGTTCATGTTGTGCTGTATTCCATCCTTGGGGAGCCTTCGGTTTGTACAAGAACTCCTTCTCAGACTCAGGCACCCTCTGTTGGTAGTTGAGTGTTTGTGACTTGGCAGGAACAACAGGGGGTGGTGCATAGTTGGTGACTGGTGCACTGGTCCAAGTGTTGGCTTGCTGTTGAGGCTGTGGCGTTTTGTAGAGTGACTCGAATGTGTCATAGGTAGGAGCAGTTACGTAGCCTCGAGGTGTCAGAACAGGTGGAAGTTCTTGAAATGCTGTTTCAACTGAGCCTGTTTCAAGAGCAGCGTCCCAAGGTGACTTAACCATCCGTAGTCTGGGCTGTGTGAACCGTTCCTATAAGCAAATCAGTACTCATTTTGATATGTGATTGACAGCTGTTGTGTGCCCTCAAGATGTGTGGTATGTATGTGATGAGTGCAGGTGGGGGGCTAGGAGAGGCAATACTGGCCCTGGCAAAGATGTCTTCTTGAGGAGCACTTCTCTTCCAGCAAGGAAACAAAAAAATTGACCAAAGTAATAAGATGTAGGTATAAAAATTCACTTATCACATTGCACACAACAGTAGTGGAAAGAGTTTAATACCTTGATAAGTGACACAATTTAAAAGAATAACATGCGGTAATTTATGATAACTGATCACTGGAAAAATGCTAAGTTTTCAGTCAAAAACATTTTTTTTTTGTGTTTGAAAATTTGCATTTTTGCTCAATTGAGCTGTACACAACGGGATGTATTCCATTAAATTGACCACTGGGGGTTGTATTTGTGTTAAAGACAGTGTTTATAAATAGGCTGATCATTAGATATCAGGACTGCATGCCTCACCTTTTAATTACACTAGGTGGTCAAATACAATCATTTATCCCATAAAGTGTATGGATTTATTTTCTGACTAGTTTCATCTATACTTTCCAAAGCCCTGCTGCGTACTATGTGACAGTGAAGTTGTTAGCACTCCTACTTTGAGTAACAGGAAAACATAAACAAGAGTACACTTTTCAGACTTATGTTTCCACCCCAAGTAACTTCAGCGAAATATTAGCATGTGATGTCTCTTACACAATAGGTGTGGGTATCAGTCAATAACACAACAATATCTAAAAAGATGTTTAATAAAGGATGAAGTAAACTACATGTTTTGGCCTAATGTGACCATCATCAGGTTTATATCCGAAAGTATGGTGGTATTGCTTTACAGGATTGGTATGGATATGTCACGATGGTGAGATCTCAGCATCTGTGATGTTTGTTATATGCTATTTATAGGGGGCATGGGG
>Ga0123354_10009936_pt1 | contig 14628 bp, 8 predicted proteins | sample TergutLab28metaG_2_FD_97872 | JGI IMG/M metagenome (GOLD analysis project Ga0123354, IMG submission 97872) | Labiotermes labralis P4 segment gut microbial communities from Petit-Saut dam, French Guiana - Lab288 P4 | ecosystem: Host-associated > Arthropoda: Insects > Digestive system > Gut ... | reverse complement strand
TGGGCCTGCCGGCCCTGGGTGGTGGGGCCTTTGGATATGGGCGGTGAATTTTCCCCTTTTGGGCTTTTTGAAAAAACCCCCCAAATGTTTGGTGGGAAGGGGGGAAAAAAAAGGGGGGGGGGGGGGGTAAGGGGCTGGAAAACGAAAATCTCCTGCACAGTAAAGCAAGGTTTGTGCAGCTCCCGTCACCCATTGTCAGTGAATAGGTAGCAACTGGCTTCGCCGTCAACATGTGACCAAAAATTATCGCCTTTCCTTCCATGTTAGACACGGGTAATGATATCAGTATTGAGCCGTGTATCAGGTACCTGAATAGACCTGCTGCAACTGGTATCATGTAAGGTCGGAATGGGCTTATTATTTATTTTTATCTTTGAATCCGGAGATTCGCAACTTTTACTTTTTGCAAAATATTGCCAAGTTTATGCATTGTTACTTATACTGTGCTTATTCTTACAATAAATACAGGGTTATTCGAAATGATTTTCGGGGTTTTAACAACTTGCCACTTCGTTCTCCAGATGCAACCGCTTGTGATTTCTTTCTATGCAGCTACGTCAAGGATCAGGTTTATGTTCCTCCTCTTCCCGCAAGTATCCCGGAACTGAAGGTACGAATCAGAACGGTCATTGAAACAATCACCCCTGACTTGCTACAAACAGTTTGGAATGAAATCGATTATCGTGTTGATGTTTATAGAATCACAAAGTGTGCACATATAGAGCACATGTAAGGTATGTAACAAAAACTTAGAGTGTTGTTCTATTAAATAAAAAATACATATACTGCTATCTGAGGTGTATTGTGTATGACAAGTTGTTAAAATCCCGATAATCATTTCGAATAACCCTGTATATTAACCAACAAATGCAATTAACAAAATGCAATAAAAATACAGTTCATAAAATACAGTTCATGACAAGTACGAAACTGGCCATCGAGTTGGACTTGTATCACTTTGTTCTGAAAATCTCCATGAGGATGGCACTTCGGTGTCGAAACATATAGACGAATTGTTACTTGCCATGAAATGCATTTTATGAACTGAATCGTGCTGCATATTGTTAAGTGTATTTGTATGTTAATTTACTGCCTACAAGGTTAATAAAATTGAGGAGGAATAAGCAGGACTTGTAGAAAGAATGCATGTAATGAAAAGTGAGTGTAAGATTATAGTTGGAACAAGTGCATCACAGTAAATGGTGCTCATGTGTTTAATTATGTGCCAGCATTAAGGCGTGTGGGTAGGAAGAGATGTAGATCCATACATTCTTAATCTTCACGCTAGATGGATGTGAGAGGTTCGCTGTATACCGGGACATGAGCTAGCTGCTATAGCGCGTTATTAGGCCGACCAGACCACGGAATCTCTTTTAACATTGTGAAGGGCACCGCATACCGAAATAAGGAGACCACTTTGGGTACCTACAAGGACGTGTGCGTTTCGAGGAATTTGGTATAAGGACGGGGAAGGGGGGTATTAATTGATTTGGGGCCCAGTCACGGAATACGACGCACATGATGATAGTTGGGCAGGTGTTACAAAAGGCAGATAAATACTGGACCGGCCGAGGCACTGTAAACTGAACAGGAAAATGTCATGGAGCTGGGGGTAGAATAGTTGGTACAATGAGAGGGCTACGGGCTGGACGATACGGGTTTCGAATTCCGGCAGAAGTAAGAGACGTTCAGATGGGCTCTGGAGTCCAGCCAGCCAGCTATTGAATCGGTAAGGTAAAGGTAAAGTGATCCCATTACAGACCTGGTGTGGTCGAGAGGGTGGGTAGAGGTATAGCTCTACTCTTCCATGACCGCGGCACTAGAAGGGGGTGAGTGGTCAGCAGCACACCCTGGCCCGCACTTTACTCCCAGGAAAGAACCGGTACCCATTTTACAGGAGGATGAGTGGGCCCCAGGGCCGGTCTGGACGGGCGGAAAATCTCGTCCCCACCGGGATTCGATCGCGGACCGTCCACCCCGTAGTCAGTCGCTATACCGACTGAGCTACCCGACCCATACAGTCTGTTTTATTACCATCCGTACGTTTAGGTAGAATCATTGCTCCTTCCAATCCTCAGGCAAACCCTCCTTATTCCAAATGGAATGAATAAGCATGTGGTTCTCACAGCGATTTTTTTTTTCTCTGGGTCTTAATCAGTTCAGCAGGGATTTGATTAATAACTGGCAATTTGTTTGTCTTTATTTTTCATTAGACATTTCAAACTTAAAGGTTTGTCAACCTAATCAAAATACTGTGGTAGTTTGTAACAAAATCTTCTCATTTTTTCTATATTAATTCCAGTCTGGTAGCCTTTCTTAAAGTCATTGAAGCCCCTGTACAAGACTCTGATAATTATTTATTTTTTCATGTTTTGCTGACCGTGCATCTCAGTATATTTATCTCAGTAATTAACCAAATTGATGCACATAATTTTTGTTTTACAATAAGTTTATTTCATGCCTCTACATGTTTCGAGCACATGTGCTCGTCGTCAGGGGGTCAAAATTGCACTACACAGCCTCTGGTGTGATGATACCAGAGGCTGTGTAGTGCAATTTTGACCTCCTGATGATGAGCACATGTGCTCGAAACATGTAGAGGCATGAAATAAATTTATTGTAAAACAAAAATTTTGTGCATCAAGTTGGTTAATTACTGAGATAAATAATCTGATATTTGTGCCCTTATCATTAATTTTAAGTTTATCAATTTTAACTTTTTGTATTATTTCTTTTTTCCCTGAAATGTCTACTGGCTTCACGTCTTGCATTTTTTAGATTATAAATATTTCTTTGGTTTGATCCTGTAACCAACGCATTTGAGCCTCCTTCTTTTCATCTAAAAATTGTGAACATTCTTCATCAAATCGTACAGACCTAGACTGTTTTTCCGAGGTTTTGATTTTCTCTTTAATGTTTTCCCAAGCCCAACTTATGTCCTTCATATCATTTTAAGTTCTCCAAAGCTGCAAACCTCTTTGAGATCCTAATCTTTATCTGTTTCCTAACCTCCAGCTCACTTAGCTTTCTGAGATTATATCTTTCCACGTCTAAATTCTGTGCTTCTTGTTTACTTACTGCCAATCATTCCCTACCTTTCGTAACTACCACATAGTGATCAGTATCACGGTCAGCCACCCTGACAGATCGTACATCGAGTATACTCGAATGCCATTTCCTATCCATGAATTTGTGATCAATTTGGTTGGGTGTCTTCCAATCGGAATATGTCCAGGTGAACTTTGAATGATTCGGTGCGGAACATCATGCCCTTAACAGTTAGATTTTTTTATGTGACAAAGTTTGTTATTCTACCACTATTACCATTACTATCCTGATGTAGACTTCATTCCTATTCGTCGGTTTTAAAATGTCCTCTCTCCATTTTGTCATGAAGATCTCCTAACAAAATTTTCATATGGCACTTTAGGGAAGTGATCGAAAACCTGCTCTAATTTCTCACAAATAGTGTCTTTTGAATCATAACCTTTCTTCTCACTTAGTGTGTACGCAATCAAAACAGTGATGTTACATCAGTGACCTCTCAGATCTGTATATGACACCATACCACTAACAAATTCTACTGTAAGAACTGCCGATTCTGTTCTGTGGTGTACAAAAAATCCTGTTTCCAATTGATTTTATTTTCCTTTTCTATAGGAAAAAAACATAATCCCCTGTTCTTACAGTGCCCCCGCTGTCCCACCTAACTTCCCATAACCCAATAAATCTAATTTATAATTCGCTAATTACCTGGCTACCGTCGTAGGTAACACTGACCTATACAGGCTTCTTGCATTCCATGTACCTAATTTCATAGCATATATATTTGTGTGTATGTGTGTGTGTGTGTGTTTGTACACACACACACACACCAACAACAGCACTATAATTATTTACAGTTGTAATGGGCGGTAAACCTACGTGTTTTTGTGGTTCTTGGCCATTTTCAGGGATGTAATTTACAAATATCACAGATGTGCAATAACTGAGATAAAATACACAACATCAAAATAATTTTAAGAATTATTGAAATTGAAGTACAGAATGTATATTTTAATGGTTTTTGTCTGAATTGTAAACAAACGTCTGTTGCAGCAGTTCATCTTTGTTTTCATGGATATGTCCGTCTGACTTCTTTGGTTTCTATACCACTGTGAATGAATGCATAATGCTTGTACATGCATGCTGTATGCAAGAGACACGGGGACATATCCCTGAAAACTAAGGCAAACTTCTGCAACAGATTCATTTAATTAACACACCAACTAATGCACACATAAAGGTGAATCAGTCCCGTTACAGGCCTGGAGTCGTCCAGAGGTTTCCAGAAATTTAAAGTTCCCAAATTTCATGACAACGGCGCAGGATGATGGTAAGGTTGTCAGCCTTACGCACCGGCCGCCTTTACCCCCAAGAAATGCTCCTGGTTCATATTTCTGGTAGAGGCTGAGTCGACCCCAGGGCCATAGTGAGATCGGAAGGATTTTATGTCAATAAAAAATTCCACTGACACTAGCTGGGATCGAACCAGCAACCTTCCGATTTGTAGCACAGCACCTTAACCACTGTGCTACCGCAATGCACACATATATTACTTAAAATTCTTCAACTTATACATTAAGTCGCTCCTACGTGTTTCGATCGTAAGATCATCCTCAGGGACCATACACTGTTACTTGCTGAAGTTAACTGTAACTTTAGCAAGTAACAGTGTATTCTTCCTGAGGATGATCTTATGATCGAAACACGTAGGAGCGACTTAATGTAAAAATTTTAGAATTTTAATTAATGTATGTGTGCATTAGTTGGTGTGTTATTTAAATGAATATACAAAAATGCACGGTGCATCGATGAAGATTCTGCAAACGATGTTTGCAATTCCAATAATACATATTAAGACATATATTCCGTATTTTCTTTTAATAACTTTTTAAAATAAATTTCGTATTCTATATTTTATCTGTATTACTGTACATCTGTATTATAGCTAGCCATTACCGTAATTTTATTTGTCGAATGTCTTCCTGAGGATGACCGAGAACGGCCTCAGTGTGTCGTAGGTTTATCACACATTGCACATTATCGTGTCTAATTATGGCGGAGTTTTTGGTACATATATATATATATATATGTAGTGTGACTATGAATTAGTTTAGTGTTTTTATTAATACCATTTGATTAGCAATACACTAATTTTCAATACCCTCATCTCTTCTTTAAACAAGGAATTCCATTCTTCAAATAAATACAGCCACCTTTTATCCCACAAAGGTATCTACGACCTCAGATATGGATACAGAACGCCACATGATCATATTCCAACCTAATTCCAATGCATTACATTATATTCATACTGTAATGCGACAATATTTCAAATTCTGGTGAAGATAAGCCAAGGAATGTTGTTATGCAATGGTGACAGAATGTGCTGTGTGCTGGAGTACATCGTGCTGCTGTTTTGACAAATCTGATGTTGATTTTGGACGCCCCTAATCGCAGCAGGCCTGTAAGCAGCCTGACTTCTAGTCCTGCAAGCGTTGGGGAGGGCGGAACTCCTTCAGTTTTTGGTGGGTTGCATTTTGGCCCGGGTCGCAAAGCGACGGACCAACCATCCAACGTATTGATCCTCCAGCCCGCACCCAACACTTCGGGAAAATTCGGCTCCCTTCGGTTCTACCCTCAATCTACCCCTGCCATCCCCATTAATGGCTGCATGGTGCGACGAATACAGCACAGTATTTTTCTTATACACTGCAGACTGGGGTGAATGTATGATCGGAAGTCTAGCAAAGACGTTTACAACATGATTTCATATTTGAATATGTAGAGAGGGTCGTGTTATCGTAACGAAGAAACGATGCTTTCACTGTGCGCTTCATCCTGTGGTAATGCTGTATACATCTTTGCTGCCAATTATTTTTCCATTATGTAGCACAGAAACTAATTATGACTTCGTAAAACTCTGGAGGCTACTAGATCAGTACCGATGATGTATGGGCACATTCTGTCTCTATTTGTAGAAGAGGATGGAAGCAGTTGATTCCTTCGCAACTTTAATGCCCATCTACCAAACTGTACGGTGTTATGTGCAAGAAAGTATAGCGTTTTACATACGTTGCTGTGAGATTCGAAGGTCTCCCATAATTGTTGGTAAAGGTAAAGGTAAAGCAGTCCCATTACAGGCCTGGACAGGCCCAGCGGGTTCCAGGAAATTAAGGTTCCCAGATTTCGTGACAACGGCACAGGATGGTGGTAGGTTGTCAGCCTTTACGCACCGGCCGCCTTTACCTGCAGGAAATACTCCTGGTACTCATTTCTGTTAGGGGCTGTGCCGACCCCAGGGACATAGTGCGATCGGAAGGATTATGTCAATGAAAAATCCACTGACACCAGCTGGGGTCGAAACAGCGACCTTCCGATTTGCAGCACCTTAACCAATGTGTTACCGCGGTCCCCCACCCCCACAATTGTTCAATGAAGCAAAAATGATTCAAAATGCTTTTTTTTGGTAAAAAAACAGACATCAACCTAGTAGGTTTACGAAATAAAATGTGGGGGTTTCAATGAGATTTGGTATTTCGAGTCTACACATAAAATATTTGCAGTAAGTGAATGTTACTTTGTATATAACGGGTGTTCTGAAAGTCAATTTATCGAGATTGTACGCATTTACATATATACATCACTTTGTTTAGGATTTGGGGCTTAGGAGGTGTGAAACGTGTGCCGAACGTAGTGGACTACGATTTTTAACAATTTATTTAACAAATAATTCTCAAATTTGTGTTCGTTCTTGGCTGTAAATAAAGTGGTTTATACCTGAAACCTGCATCTAATCGCGTTACAGCGATGCGTGGGACACGCGGTACACTAAATATAATACCAATGTCATTCGAAGCTATTTTAGAAAGTAATTGATTTACTCAGAAATAACGGAGAGTACAAAAAGTACAAGGTCACACAGAATATAGACCTCATATGAAAGTTCAACTTTTGATGTATTTTTGGACGTAAGAATATTTAACGATATTCGACAAGAATTATTATTTTTTTTTTTGCTGTTCTGTTATGTGTAGGGTTTTACAGCAGTGACTTTTTGTGTGAAATGTAGCGGGTTAGCAGATTGACTCTTCAATGTCATTTTTTATTTATTTTTCTTGATAAACATTTTAAATTCATTTTTCTTGATAAACAGTTAGTAGGCAGTTAGGCAGTTAGTACGTAAAGGCATGTAACATACTTACTTACTTACTTACTTACTTACTTACTTACTGCATGGTGCAGAGTCCTTCTTGAGAAGATAACCGGTTTGCAGCTAGTCAAGAAATTCCCCGCATTTCACGGAACCCGAAGGTTCATTACCGCACTCACAAGCGTCCGCCACCCGTCTCTATCCTGGGCCAACCCAATCCAGTCCATATACCCACATCCCATCTCCTAGAGATCCATCCTAATATTATCCACCCATCTACGCCTAGGTCTCTCCAGTGGTCTCTTTCCCTCCGGTTTCCCCACCAAGACCCTATACACCCCCTCTCCTCACCCATACACGCCACATGCCCAGCCCATCTCACTCTTCTCGATTTTATCACCCGCACAATATTGGGTGAGGAGTAAAAATCATTTAGCTCCTCGTTATGCAGTCTCCTCCATTCCCCCGTTACCTCGTCCCTTCTAGGTCCAAATATTCTCTACATCCATTTAATATTTAAAAGCTTTTTAGTAGGGACAGGATATAATAAAGACAGAGGAGCAAATAAAATGTTGAAAGAAAATGTATCTATCGTGTTTCAGATAGATACCGATCTTGATCTTTTGTATTGCATAAAATATGTTTGGCCGGAAACTTCAAAAATAAAAGAAAAAAGACACGCCTGCATAGGCTAAGATATGCTACACGCTGCACACAACTGTCGCAGAGGAAGCCTTCACACTCGCCACATGACCGCAGAGGATATTTTTACAATGTAATGTATTCTGTTAGGAAAAAATACATTTAAACATATATAAATTCCATCCAAAAATTATATTTGTTCAAAGCAACTTCTAATGATACACCACAAAGGTCTGCGGACGAAACTGATGCTGAGGCAAATCTTGAAACCTAGAACATCGTATCGGATCGAACTGCGTAAATATGTATCAGGTGAATACCGAAGTGCCGTCTAATGTACATATGTAAAATCTAAAGTCTCTGTGCGTAAAGTGGCTTCACGTTATGAAAATGTATGAGGCGGTCCAGGTTTAATGTGGCACGATCTTGATCACGACATCAGATGGAGGTCGGTCGTTAAGCTCTTGACCCCAGTGAAGACGTCTACGGTAGCCATGAGGTACCGGGTTGCATGAGCCCGCTGGTGGTCTGGACGAGTGAAGAGGGAAATTGCTTGTCTCTGCCGGGAAACTAACCCCTATTCCCGAGTCTTGCAACCCGTGGCATAGTCACCTTACAGCGTCCAGCTCCTCCTCCGTAATCATTTAGACACTTTTAGCCTTTTGTCTTTTATTAACCATTTAAAGCACAGTAGGATTTTTATACATCGCCATCTTTAACGCTTGAAACGCCGAGTTAAATCCCATCTGCCATTTGCTGGTATTATTAGAGCTCACCATATTCTCCACGTTAGCAGGATAAGGGTTAACATTCAGCCTCTCTGCTAACTCACATATCGCAGGTATTTAAATGTATACATTTGTAATTACTACTTACACTGATTTATGTGCCATATATTCCACTAATATTAATGAGTAAAAGCAAGGACCCAAGACATCTCAGCCGGAATAGTGTCTAGGCTAGGGGCTTGAAGATCCGGGATTCGAATCTCGAGAGGAACAAGCGATTTTTCGCTGCTGTGGTCCTTCTAGACCGGATCTAGGGTCCACCCACTCTAACATTCAGGTCTTAACGGAAGATCTTTCCCCGGGGAAAAAGCAACCGGTGAGCTATGCTGATAACTCATTTCCGTCTGAGGCCAGATTAAGAATGAGTGGAGCTACACTGATATTCCCCCTATACGTTTTACGTCGTGAAGAGGGATAACGTCTTTAGTAAAAGTGATAAACAAAGTCGTTTAAAATATGCAACGGGTTAATTAACTGGTTTAACATAATCCATAAGGTCATAAACTCGACACCCGCAGTTAGCCTCTACTTTCGGTCTACTTTGATGTAATATGCGATTCGTTTTCGTTCGGAACACGGAAACAGTACGTACAATGGTACATGTTTAGTTCAGAGGGATACAAATGCATTGTACTTACACTCAGTGGTCTTCCCACACCCACTAAACTGTGTAGAAAGCTGATGTAATCCTGGAAGGAAACACTAGACATTTTAATCTTGGTAACTGACAAACTTAATGCACAAATTCTTGTTTTATAATAAGTTTATTATATTACTCTACATGTTTCGAGCACTGTTGTGCTCATCATCTATATTGTGTGATGATACCAGATGCTGTATAATACAGTTTTGACTTACTGATGTTAAGCACAACAGTGCTCGAAACATGTAGAGGAATATAAAAAGCTTATTATAAAACAAGAATTTGTGCATTAAGTTGGTTAATTGTTAAGATTATACTGAGATGCACGGTCAGCAAAAGTAAAAAAAAAAAAGACATTTTGTTACCATTGAATAAATATAACTTTCGTATTCTCGGACAGGTCGTGTCTATGGACGCCACCATACTGCGTGACCGTAACCTTAAAGTTGGTTCGTTTATTACTGAAATGTAAGCTACCATTTTGTGGGAAGTAACAGCCTGTATTTTGACAGACGCTTACGTTGTTTTGGAAGTAACTGTTACTTCCATCTATAGTCTACAAATGAAATCTAATTTGATCGTGCTAAAAGGGAATGACTGTTCACACTTTTGTCCTCTGAAATGGTGGGTGTAGTGGTACCAACTTTCCGAACTAACGCCCTGCATTTAGGTATGCGTTTTCATGGCCTCAGTGTAACTTAGTTGCTAGAATGACTCAGTGGGTACAAAATATTGGCTATGCGATGGACCACGCAGAAATTTGGGAGCACTTGAATAACTTTACCTTCTATTGATGGGCATCTGTGGGCTGCAGGAAGAAGGGAAATTCATACAATGGAATTCTTCAGCCTGGGATTAAGTTCAACTGTATCGATCAGGTCACAGAGCATCCTAAATATTTTTCCTGCAAGTTTCTTTAATGACAGGAGTTCCGAGAAAAAAGTTGTACGTTTTTATGAGGATAAACACTTCTTGTGTTTTGGGTACCAAGCCGGCAGATGCACGATAAAGGCTTGTGATGCTCTACGAAGAGCTGAATGGTTAGTGATGGTGGCTTATGGGTTGGTCCCATGGGTGTTTTAGACGAAGCGTGGGGGGGGGGGAAGGGATGGTAGCAAGGAATGAGCCAAAACACACAGAGGAGACAAGACTAGAAAAGAGGTCTGATGAATGGTGCCAATTTTGTCGACTGGCGCCTCCCATTTTCATTCCGTCTGTTTCAGAACTAACTGCTGTGTAGAACTGGATTGTTGTGCGCTGTGCACTGTGGACTCAGCGTGGCATATCACTTCATCTCTTACGTGTTATCGCTTGTGAAACCGAAAGGCAACGTAGAAAGGACCAGGATGTTGAGGAATGGGAATAAGAGAGATGAAATAATTAGGTAAGAGACGGGAACGGAAGGTTGACGAGAAATATAATAAGATGGAGGAACGTGATGCACGAATAAGGAGAATAAGAAGTACGATGGAGGAAAATAAAAGATTTGACATACATGTGGAATGTAGGAAATGGATAATATGATGGAAGAAACCGAGGACGAGTGGAGGGAAATGTAAAGGAGGAAGCTTATAAAAAGCGGATGAATGTGATGGAAGAAGAATAAATTTAAGAGGGAATGTGATGAAGGGAGTAAGAAGCGAAATGATAAAACGTGAAAAATTATTTCTTGATTCTTTTGGTAATGAAACAGTGTAGATTTTTATGGGGCCTTTTTCATGTTTAAGGGGCAAATTTTGCGTCCATCTTTAGGTCACCTTCTGCACTAAAGTATTTAATTTACTCCGCTCCATTACCGTTTATATTGATTTGTATTATTCAACACAAAAGAATCTTGCCCACTCCAGGAATCGAATTCGATTTGTTTCTTCCCGGAAACAGTCATTTACTGACTTAGATGACCCTGACTCTGGAAATTCTTAAACAGACTAGACAAAATTCGAGTCAATATGGAGGGCCGATGTACAAAATTGCACCATAAACCACCTGGCAGCTGTGCTGTGATCTTTTGAAGTGGCACTCCTCTACAGTACCGTACCGTACAGCCGGTGGTAGAACAAACAAAGCCACAGGACATTCTCGTGTTACTGTGGTTGTTTCTAGCTCTGAGCAACTCTCTTAAAAAGTTGGACTACATTTAATTAGATTAGTTACTGTATGTGAGAGTATCCAAAAAAATTAACACAGGCTGTATTATTGGAAAGGTCTGTCATTGTACACTGTAAGGAGACTAGATGAGTTTAGGAGAAAATATTATTTTCTTAATGGTGATTCGCACCCTTTGTGTTGTCAGATATGTATTTCATAATGATACAGACACAAAACAACACTACGATACATTCAGATGACAATTTTCAGCCTATTCCAAACCATCAACAAATCTAATCACTTCAGCAACTATTATTAACATTTTTTTCGTTTTATTGATAGTTCTTGAACAGATAAGGCCTGATAGTGGCCTAGAATAAACGGCAACTTGTCTTTTGATTTATTTATTGTGGTGTTCTGTCTATCTGTATCGCAATAAAATGTATATTTGAATATTATTTTGTACATCATTTAACATAAGTGCAGAATTACTCTCTCGTAGGGAAGTTAAGGAAGTCACTGTAGTATTCTGCGAAGTATATTTTTTTACAGTTCTGCAAAATGCGGAAGATTTGAGGCCCTTAGGCTATGTAGAATCCTACTGTGATAGTATGGGATATTATGGTGTGTACTCTGGTAGGCGGACACCATTGCCTCTGAGATAAATACTGCCTTTTAACTCCGTCCTGAGGATCTTAGTAATTAACCAACTTAATGCACAAATTCTTTTTTTTTATAATAAGTTTATTTTATGCCTCTACATGTTTCGAGCAATGTTGTGCTCATCATCAGTCCTCTCTCAACCTGTGCACCGGACGCCCACCTACAGGTGTGACGATACCAGATGCTGTATAATACAATTTGACTTCCTGATGATGAGTACATAGTGATCGAAACATGTAGAGGCATATAATGTACTCATTATAAAACAATAATTTGTGCATTATGTTGGTTAATTACTAAGATTACTTAAAGTGTCTTAATATTGATGTCTGATAACTATTTCAGAACACTCAAACAACAAAATGCACAAAGTTCTTCCTCGGATATTTCTATTATATTATATCACAATGAGTTTTCTTACATGTTTCGATCCACAAGGTACCATCATCAGGAAATCAGTATGAAATATTACTGCTTAAATTTAAATCAGCTATTCTCATAAGTAATTAATATTATGTAAAATTAAAGAAATATTTGCTTGGGTGGTGTTGGTTCCTTAATGATGGTCCCTTGTGGACCGAAACTTGTAGGAATACTCAATGTGATATTATAATATAAATATCTGAAGAAGAACTGTATGTTTTGCTTGGTTGAGTGTTGCGAATTGGCTATCAGACAGTGCATGGAACAAAAAATATAATCTGATGTTTTTGACTTTTCGTTGTGACTGTTCCTTTCCATATTCAATCGTAATTAAACGGCATAGGTTAATGTCACTGTAAAACAAACACTCCACCTTACATTTCCAGAGACAGTGTAAAGTAAAGATACCATACACATGCGTAGTCTGACAATATAATGAGATTTATTGTCTCCTAGCTGTACTGACAATACTACAGCCTGCTAACCCTGCCCAAATTTGAGCATGGTCTTTCCTTCATCCGCACTGACATTGGCATGGTCTTGCAGTGCCTCAGTTTGGAGTATTATGTGTTATATATGTATATTATGTGGTAGAGTATGTGTGCGTGTTTTGAAAGTATGTTTTATGTTAAGGCTATGTATTATGTGTGTCGTCTAATTTAACAAGTGTGCGTCGGATTATTACAAAAAAATGTAGCTGTTACTGGATGCAAAAAAATTGTAACACTCTTTCACTAGCTGTGTGTTTTTTGAACATAAATTCCTAACTTATTCTGCTGCTTTAACGTATCAGAGTCGAGTGGGTGGGAGGTGGGGGGGGGGGGGTGGGGGGGGGGGGGGGGGGGGGGGGGGGGGGGGGGGGGGGGGGGGGGGGGGGGGGGGGGACACAATAAAAAAAAAGTAGAGAGAAATAAGAAATTAAATTTAAAAAAACTGCTCCCTGAATTTCAACTGATCAGTCCACTAATAATAAAATAATTTTAAAAAATCTGCATTGGAATGGATCCAAAAATAATTTGACATTAAATAAAAAAAAAGTACTCCAGCGACACTGACTGCTTTGTCATTGCTGTTTGTCGTTGAACAAAACACAGGGGACTCAAAAAAAAGTGACTGTTACTTCAGTCAGTGCAGTAAATTATAGCGCCCATTAATTACGGCCTGTATCAGGTGTAGAGAATGGACTTGAAAAATGGGGTTTAGTTTAGCTGAGTCGCCACTGACCTAGGCCGTTCTCAACCACAAAATTTCAGTTCCATGACAATAAATTCTTCTTGGTCTTTATGAAATTGTCCCAATGTAACGACCAGCTGCTCTTTGCTAAAAGTATGTCCAGTAAATTTGTTACTTAATAATCTGTGAACAATGCGGTGCGTAAAGAAGGGGGACTGATTTGTGGCTGTACTACGTATGATCAGCTAATTTTAGTGTGGAGTAATTATTAAAATTCTAAGTGTCATTATGTTGGGACAAACAAAAAAAAAAGAGTTACCGAGTCAGATTCATTATGAGGTCGTGATACCTTGTTCTGCGAGAGCACTGTGCGAGTTCATATGAAATACGGTATTTAAAGTTGACACAAGAATTCACATTTTTTACTCAGTCCCTCCGAACATATGTACGAACATAACTACAAATTAAGGTATGAAAGATCTGGAAAGAAAGTTGCGAACTTTCCCCAAAACATTCCCCTGTCACCCTTTTTATGACGCTATCTAGCCATAGCTAATAACAACGTTTCATTCACAGTCATTATTTTGTGTGACAATTATTGTTTTTCACTTAGCGCCATTTAGGAATGTGTGGGCGGGCGCTCGGCTGAATGGGCTGTGTTAGTACGACAAGGGAGACGACAGGAAGTTATATTCAATATTTGCCAGATAAAATGTTGAACATAAACCACAAGCCTCAAAGAAATGCAAGCCTGATGTGCAAAAGTAACGCATGAAATTACGTGAGTTTTCGTTGCTGTGTTACTTTTATTGTAATAGTTTTGTTGCTGTGTTACTTTTGTTGTGGTGTTAGTTTTGTTGCAGTGGTAATTTTGTTGTGTTAGTTTTGTTGCTGGAAGTAAGTGCTGATAAAACTAAGTACATGGTCATGTCTCGAGATCAGAATGCAGGACAAAATCACAGTGTGAGGATTGATAATAGTACCTTCGAGAGGGTGGAAGAGTTTAAATATTT
>Ga0123354_10009932_pt1 | contig 14633 bp, 9 predicted proteins | sample TergutLab28metaG_2_FD_97872 | JGI IMG/M metagenome (GOLD analysis project Ga0123354, IMG submission 97872) | Labiotermes labralis P4 segment gut microbial communities from Petit-Saut dam, French Guiana - Lab288 P4 | ecosystem: Host-associated > Arthropoda: Insects > Digestive system > Gut ... | reverse complement strand
CGCTGACCACGTGACACCCCTCTATCCGCAAAAGTTGGCACTAACTTCGCCGACCGGCGGCGGCCGCTCTGTCGGTATAGTTCGCGTGCGGACTAAGGCCACGGAGTTTGTTTGTTTTGTTCCTCTGTCTGGTCTTTCCAATTAATACGGTCAAGTCCGTGGCACTGTGTAATAATGTAATTTCGCGTTATGTTTTACCTGCGTACGGTGAGAAGCTGTTAGCCCCCATGACAATTCCTGAAGTTTTACAATCAGCCCTTGCCAGTCGTGGCAGCTGTTTATTCAGCACGAATCTGTAGCCACTCTCTGACAGTCCTCCTCCATCTGTGACCTTAGGATGCGCCAGGTCTATTTGACAAGAACCCAAGTAACAAAGAGAGCTTCTTTGATTATTGTGGCGCAAATTATTCAGGAAAGCAAGAGGCTACAGCAGTTATTACGAAGACTACCCGATCACAATCTCTATGTTCCAGAAGAAGGAATATTTAAAAATTTATTTCTTTTTATCTTCATACTATCTATACTATTGTGTTATTATGCATAGAGGAATAAATTATCAGTCTAACATTACTCGTTGGTTTACAGTGCTTTTGTAAAACTACTTTATTGTCCGGAATTGATACTGATTAGGCTAGGGGATACAAACTATGGAATGAATGAAAGAATTTTCTTTAAAATTTAAGTAGGGCAGTGTTCTAAAATTTGTTTCTTTAGGTTGCTTTGGTTTAAAACTAGCCACTAATAAAGGACTTTCGTGTGAAGTCATCATTTCTTTTGTTTCCGCCTTTCGAGGTTTAAGCCACTAAACGTTAATCCACATTCCTTCTTAAAATGTGGAAAAAACGGATTTTTGAAATGCTTGCTGCCCCAATATGCCCAGTTTCAACTTAACATGAAATTGATAATTTTTTTACGAAACTTCCTGTGAATATGTTGCCTATAGTGACGTTTAAACTTCGTAACAGCGGCCAAGAATAGGACGTTTTGTGTTACAAATTTCATTCATAATACTGTACGTACCCACACATTATTTACGTAAAACATATTGCTTGTTGTTAGACATTTCTCAGAAAATGGAAGATGCAAAACCTGTGGCAGACTTAACGGACACAGAATCTGTGCGAAAGTAGATAGCTTTCAGAGCCTTAGATGAGACAATTATAATAAAAGACGTTTATGGCTAGTTGTTTGTGCAAGAGGAGGGCAAGGTTTTATTTCCTTTTTTTCTGACGTGTTTAAAGCATAAGTTATTGAATTGCTCAGCAGAATTATGCTACCTTAAACCAGAACTTAAGTATTTCAACTACCTAAGTCATGTAGCATCAAATGTTAGGGCGACTTATTCTACGAGGCTGTGGAAAGAAGTGGTCGTGGCCGGTAGCGAGGTAGTGCTCCGGAATTGGTAATTTCCGCCATGCTCTTAATTCCTGTCTGTATTCTGATATTCCGTCCTCAACAAATGTTCTTAATAGTTCTCAGTTTCTTTTCGTCTCGTGGAGTCTCATTTCCATAGACATCCATATACAGCAAAATGTGCAATTGTAACATTCGTTTGAAAATCAGCTTGATTCTTTGTTTGTTTGTTTGTCTCCGTGTATGGCAACTGGCGTTAATCGACAAGTGGTCTCGATGCACCATGACGTAACCGATGTACATTCAGACAAAGCGCATTGGTGTGTATACACGTGTAGTTGCTTGCGATACTTTTCAATTCCCAGTGACATGGGGCCGGGCGGAAAACGAGGTTTGGGAGTTTCACAGCTGCGGTCTTGAAGATTCAAGTCTTCTGAGAAGTGATGATGTTGCATTGGATGCATAGTCTCCGACGGTTCAAATGTCGTAGTTTCTTCACCCTCGGGGTCAAACAATACGAAGAGGAGCACCGCTCAACCCCCAAAAAACGAAGGAATTACGGTTCTCCGAAACGTCGAAAATTTCTCATTCAGCTACACACCGTCACATCACAGAAGAACTGAATGATCGGGGAAGAAGTTTGAAGTAACCTAGGTCGTATTACGGCTGATAATTTCGTTGTTTTTCTTCCATAATAGCCTATTTTGAATTATATTGACTTAAACAGAGTTTTTATGAGGGAGAGTGAGGAATATAGTATAGAAACGACGACAAAGGTTTGGGAAAAAAATGGGGAAGAACAGAAGGAAAAAAAGGAAAACATGAATAAGTTGTGGACGGATTAGTTTTATAGACGAAAAGCCTTAGCAAAATTAAATATTTTTTACGTAACAGATTAGAGGACGTAACAAGAAGGTAGTATGAATTTTAGGAATATATGCAGTGTTCTGACATGAGCCGATAACTAAATCTGTTCCCGATTCAAGTTCTGACGTTCGTAACTGCAGCGAACTGGAAAACTTCTATGTGATCTGGAGAAGCCAAGAGCTCGTGTGTCGTCGTGACACCAGCAAGTTAAGACCGTGTGATCTATTTCGCACCATTTTAAGTTACGACGGTCCGGGCTGTAATTCATAACTATTATGGGACACGGCGAGGGGACGGACAGTATACACGATGCTGACCATCTCATTTTTCTTTACTCTTTCTCTCCTACTTCACCCCTCTATCTTTCTTCTTACATTCCCCTATATATACTCATTCCCCTTACCCGGTTCCCAATTCCAAATCAAATACGCAACTCACCCCCCTTTCCCAATGTCCAACTACTTTGCTGCACCCAATTCGAGACTGACCAAGAGGTAGTAAGCTTTTTATTCTTTTTCTTTCTTCATGGAAAACTATTCTATACGGAAACCCTATCTGGATCCAGAATAGAAATACAGGGTGTATAAAAAATGGTAACAGTGTGTCTTTAAAGTCGCTTTCCTTGTAGTGCTGTTTACCACTGAGAAATTGTCAAAAATGCGCATACAAGTTTTGCTATAACTACCTATTTGTCTCTACATGGGCTATCTAACCAAAGGAGAGCTGCAGAATTATTCTGTGAAATTTCAGGAGCAAGTTTAGAGCAATTAGTTTGAAGACTTCTTTTAGGCAGGAATGTGCACTTAATCTTACCTTGAAAATATTTTCTGCGTGTACAACAATTATTGAATTTGTAAGTTTTAAACTTCGTCATGTGAGGCATTTGGAGGGCCATTACACGTGTTCTAAAACAACAAAACCTCAGGAACTCCTCTTTTTCAAACTTCGAACCGCTTTTTGACTCCAAATCACTGCTTGTAAATCTCTCATCATATACATTTTACTACATTTGCTACATTTTCCTTCGAATTTTCTTACTTCTCTCTCTGTGACATGTTGAAGTACGAGTATAATTTGTAAGTTTACATGTAATTTGGACCACTTAGTCAAAGTACACTTACATCAAAGGTTTACATTAAATAGAAAGGTAAAAAAGTTAAGTCATATTGGAATCTTGCATGGAACTGGCAACATATGCACATAAGCTACTCACTGAACTTCATTTGGCATGCGTTAAATATGGTGCCAAAATGTGAACTCATAGCTGATAGAGGATTTTCATAAGTCAGTGTTAGACCCTCTGAGAAAATACTTCTGAAGCATATGAAATGTACGAACCTTTCTCACGCCAAGTCAAAGCTGGAAACTGGAAAGCAAGCAAAAAAAAAAAAGAAGCTTCAGTTTCCTGGAGTTGCAAAGTGTGCAGTCTTGCTGTCTGCCACTGTGTTGTAGATATAGACAGTGGTCAATAATACACGGACTTCCGATCCGCATAGAATTTGCGGCGTGTTTTTAGTTTCTTATGAAGTAGGGAAACAGGGTGTTTTTCCTGAATATGAATATCGAAATTACACATGAAAAACATTCGATAGGCTGGAAGAAATGCATATAGATGTTTGGGCAAATTGCCCCTTTTTGAGATTTTTGATTTTTTGGGATATTACACATCTTAGCATCGAAGATTCTTACAGACGTTTCGGGATAACCTATCGGTCCCAACTTCAAGGGTCAAGCAATCAAAGAAGACTGCCGCTGTCTATAATCCCCAAAGAGGGCAGATCTCACTTGCACCTTGGGGGATTTCTGAAATATCCCTTATTTGTATACGATTTTAACAGACATTTTAAGCTACAAACAGATTTTTATGACCTCAAAATATGAACTTGTGTGAAAATATCTTCGAAGTTTTGAATTTGTTATGTAACGCGGCGAAATTAAAAATGTAAACCTAACAAGTTCATTTTTGGAAAATCTTTGGTGGTGACCTAGAACGTGAGAACTGCTCATTTTGCACAAACGGTGAATCGCACCAGTTGTTAAAAGCTTAATTTCAGTAGGTTATGGATTATGAAGATAAGATAATTTACGTTATATCATTCTACTTTTCATGTGGAGGGACTTATGAAGTAACAGATACTTAAGACGAAGTTCTGCTCAGAAGTGGCTTCGTGTAGCTGCCTGACTGCATGTCTTCGCCCCCCAGCATACTGTACGCTCTACCTTACTGGCGTGAGAACTTCCAAGTAGTGCATATTGTCTACTCTTCAGAATAAAACCTCTCCAACCTCGAAGGAAGAAACAGCTGATTTGTCTGAAATTTTTACATCCGTTAATCAAAGTACGAGACGGGACATTCCAGAAGAAAATTTACTTCCTGACTGACTGAGAAATAGTGTAGGCCACTAGAATGCTCTCTGGTCTCCGGGCTGAAATCCGAAACCGGAAACTCCCGAAATCATAGCTGTAGGCCTAGTACATTTTTGTATTCTGCGCTCTCCTGCAGGCATCTGAATCCGGCAGCTGTATGGTTGGCTTGCTAGTCCAGTAGTGAAACATCCCATCGTAGAGACTTAAGTGGGAGCGAAGCTTGCGATTTGTGTCGTCTTACACTTGGTACTACATAGTCATACAGTAAGTGGTCAGTTATACATTCTGGTCACCGTGGCTCAGGAGAAAGGGCCAACGGTACCTCCTGGACAGGAGGCTTGTTGATCTTCCAGAGTTGGTTTGGGCGCTATGGCTATGCGTCTGCTGGGAGAAACTGAAAAGGAGAGAATAAAAACAAACAATTATTTTCATAATCCAATAGCTATAAAGCTGTAGCAGATTTTTCAGTTTCATATTTCCAACAGCGGACCCAATGTGAACACTTAAGATTCTCACCATATTCACTCATTGACAGAGTTACGGCCGTTAAAGAGAAATTCAGGTCTTGAATAGGGCTTCAGGATGACTGGAATCTTAATTCCTAATAATTATTAATTTAGTGAAACTTAAGTTATTAATTTGTTTATATAACGTAAAGCAACAAAATGGACACTTTTAAATTAATGTTTTAATTCAGTTCTTTGCGTCTTCTACATGTTTCGAACACCATGTGCTCATCATCAGGAAAATCATTTGTACATGCAGTTTTGTATGGTATATTTTTCATAAATTTATGCAAGCAGATTAGCAGGTGGAAGGATGTGCTGGATACTAATTTTTGGTTTGTTGGTTCACGTTACACAGTTGACTCGTAATGTACGATACAAAAGCGTAAAATTATTAATATGTTTTGTTACACTTTTTGCAGGTTGTACAGACTATGCAGAACGTTTCTCTACGCAATGGCCAAATTTCAGGAACGTGTTCTACAGGTTATTCGGAATGAAAAATGTGTAATAAACTGTAGTCCGTTTCTTCGACACCGTTACCAAGTTATTTGCTACTGACGCGAACCAGCACAGTTGTAACTGATCGAGTACCTACATGTATGGGCAAGTGGCTGTGGCGGTCTTGTGTTGTAGAACGGTGGAGCAGTCGAAAGGCCTAACACTAGTAAAAATGAAGAATATGTCAATATGAATTTCGTATACGGTTTGTGCAACAGAAGCTGTAGGGCCGCTGCTGTGGAGTACTGGTAAAGTTAGCCACACGGCAGACTCCCACTTCTCAAAACATCTGAAAATGTACAGAGAGTGCTGAGGGAAACTGGGTACTTACCACTGGCGAATGCACAACGCGAACAACAGCGGCTTGGGGAAAGGTGACGTTCTGGAAGCAGTGCGACGAAGCTAAAATACAAGTATACGCAGAATTTCTGGGATGACTGGTTTAGCACAGAATTTTGTACCACGTGGTTTCTAACCGTATCACCCTCAACGAGTTCGCCGCCTTTTGCCGAGAGATAACGTTAACCGTCCGCGAGTTTGTGAATAGCAGCAACCGTGGATAAAAAGTCTGCCTGACACTGTGTTCACGAATGGGTTCAGTTTACTTGGGATGGTATTACCGGCACAAAGAATTCACATTCTAGGACACAGGAAAATCCACACCAGATAACACATTGCCATTTTGAACAGCGACTTTCGGTTCGCATGTGGTGTGGACTACAGGCAATACCCCGATTGTGCCACATGTTATCGAGGGACACCTAACAGCTCCGTGTTACAGAAATGTTCGGTAAGTTAATTACCTCCGTATTTAGAGAATATAGCTCTTGCAGAACGAGGCCGAACGTGTCTACAACATGAAGGCGCGCCTCCACATCTCGCAGATAAGTAGTGGCAATTTTGAAGGAAAATTATTTAGTTAGATCGGAAGAAATGGGCCAGCGGCTTGGTCCGCTAGGTCACTCGATTTGAACCCAGTGGATTTATTTCTATGCGTTTGCATGAAGTCGATCGTGTATCACGACGGTAAAGAAGAAGACAGGCATCAGCTAGTGGCAAGTATAAACGAAGCTGCCTTTGGTATCATAAACAAGCTGGAACGCATACCGTGGCAACATTCAGTGCTGCAGCGACTGGCAGCCTTCATCCTGTGTGGTGGTGTGTATTTCAAATGCGTGCTCTAATAACCTTGAAAATTCAGTGTTGCTGTAAACGTTTAAAATTATGATAAGATCGTTTTTATTCAGTGCTAGATTAAGCTGCTGTGTAATTTGACAACGGTGTCGAAAAGAACTGGACACTTTTTCCTCCAAATAACCTACTGGACACGCTCCTGAAGTTTGAACATTACGTGGCTGAACAACTGTACTTTGGTGTTAATATGGAATTCAATCATCCCCCGGGAGAAAAACAGGTACTTCAGTTCTTGTCGTAATAATTTATCCACTGTCAATTAAGATAGCTCCGGGTACGAAGTCTGAAATTAAGAACGAAATTTCGTCCTTATATACATTTCGAACCACACAACTGGTTGACTGATGCCACTGTGCAGACTTGTGAACACCCTGTGGTCAACTTTGTGAGGATAACATTAATTCAGCAGACTGCGGCCCCTCTCCGCCAATTCCTACGTAGTATGCGCATTGTAATGAATTTTAATCACAAAAAGCAACGTGGCTTTCTGACTGGACACGTGGGCCTTATCTCCTACCCTCTAGCCAATATTTATTCTAATGCCGTCCACCCCTTTTTCCTTTCATGAATGTGGAGCCGGAAAAGAAAATAAGAAAGTAAAAGAGGAAAAAGGAAAATGAAGGAGAAACCAAAATGGGAAAGTGTTGTAATTCTGGTAGGGGTTGAAGAGAACGGTGTGTAGGGAGGGCATGCTGCTCCGTCATGTTATCAATCGAACTAACCCCGGTGTGGCCAGATTTATGGGCAGCACTTGATGAAGGCAACGAATCAGAGCTGCGGCATAGCTGACTTCCCATTTCCTGCTACCTACATGACTTAAGTTAGAGGAATTTTGTAAGTCTGTTTTTGCTTGTCCATTGTGGTTCTGAAGGCTTCTAAGGAATCGGATACGTTTATGATAATATTTTGAAGCAATCTGATTTGCGTCAGATTGTGTCTGAGGTTACGGAGGCTTCCCCTGTTTCCTCTTTCATACAAAAATAAACATTTCTTAATCTCTGTGACTCTGTGTGAACCTAGGTGTTGACTCAAGCAGTGAAAGGTTCTATTTAGTACAAATTGTATCCCTCTCTTATAATTTGGGAGAAATATTTCGGTTTACACTTCGTATGTCTAAATCGCTATATAGTCAAACTTTGGTCTTCAAGGTGTCGGTATTTTTAAGATAGTGATTATAATCATTGTATTATCTTAAACCATATGACTGCGTGTCCTATCCATAAAGCAGGGATAAACATTGTTTTTAGGGCTCGTCACATAGTAGCTACATACGAAACGGATTGGAAATTCTGTGAAGTTCTGCGCCATTTTCTTCGTCAGGGTGTGTTTTGTAGTTCGCAATTACGAGCTGCTGTTTTTAGGGGGGTATCTAAGTACTGTGAAATTACATTGAGCGTTCTTCATCTATGATCTCACTTCTAAATTCCACTAAAAACGTCTTAGAAATTACAAAATTAATTACGGGTGTCACCTGTAATTTTATTTTTCTCACGTGCTGTGCTTGAAACAACAAATTTTTGTATTCAAATACACGTTATTTTGATTTTGGTATGCTTTATTTTTCCCTAAGAAGCCGGGATAGTTCAGTAGCAATAGTAACCAAGATAAGGGCTAACCTACCAAAGCATCGTGGCTCGATTCCCAGCAAAGGCAAGAGATTTTTCTCTTTTCCGAAGCGTTATAACAGGCCCGGGGCCCATTCAGCCTTCTATTCACTTATCGGGCAGTGAAGCCATGGTTAAAAATGAGTGTCCCTGTACCTCGAGTCCCCAATAAGCCTTTGCGGCATGCAGGGGAAAAACGGTATCTTTTACAAATTAATTTTTTAATCACGGTTTTATCAAATAGTTCAGAAACGTACATCAGCAATTCCGTTTCTACTGCCTTCAAGTATGACGTCAGATTTGATGTGCTGTATGGTTTTTTTTTCCGGTACGCTTATAATTTTCTGGTTCTCGAATGTCATCTCCATCCTTTTGCAGGTGGTTTGGGTGTTCATTTATTCTCTACCATGCTCACTCCTTCTTTTTGTTATAAATAGGCCCTTAAAAAGTGGCCTAAATATGTGGAGACCACACCGCGGGGTTTTATTTTAATAGTTTTTAATTGTAATAATAATAATAATAATAATATCAAGGAAATGTTGGTGCATTCGTGTTCATATTATTTTCGTCCAGGTTTGTCTCCATATTTTGAAGGTGGTGGCAGATGTGACGTTTTATTGTCATACTAATAGGCCTATAAATAACAGTAAGAATAATATCAAAGAAGAATAGGTGGATTCGTAAGCATATTATTTTCCTTAAGGTTTGGATCCGTATTTTAAAGACAGAGGCAGCTGTCAATTTACTCACCCCTGTCTGGTCACTGAAATCCAGACACAAGGGTGTCGAATTTCGTGGGAAATATTGGTGTATGAATTTTGAGTCTTTCCCCGGAAAAACGGATTCCACCATAGGTACGAACATTTTGTGTGTTCAGAAGTTAATTCTGAACTTGAGCAAGCCTTTGAGCTTAATGCATGAATCTGAGGAAGAAAGATTAACATTTAATCAGAATTCCAATTTATGAATGAAAGACTCCTCCAGAACCGCCCGACGATACTGATTTGTTGATGCAGGCAAAGTTTTTACGTTACAGTACCCAGCATGTCAAAATTTCAAACGGAATTGTAAAATTAATCTGTCTAGCCGCAATATTCAGAGATAACCATTCATTTCGTTGGATTTTGCAGCCGTACAGCGATAGTGAGAAATCATAGGTAGGTTTCATTCTTTCTACAGGCCACGATGGCCCGTAGGGTGAGTAGAAGTGTGGCTCTACTCTTTCTAGGACCTCGGCACTAGATGGGAGTGGGGGGTGTGAGCCCCACGCCCCGGCCGCTAGTGAGAAATTATGAAGTCAGTAAATTTTCTCACAATGAATTTTAAAATTTCTCAGGACACAGCTAATTAGATTTCGTCTGCATTACGGCGCTACGGTACCATTTAGATCATAGGCGCAACTTGACTATTTGATAAGTTAATGTCATTTCATGGAATACTGTTACCACAAATCTGGAAAATCTTTACGATGCAGCGCATTGTACAGGGTTATTTGAAATGAATGTCGGGGTTTTAACAACTTGCCACCTCTTTCTCCAGATGCAACCCCGTGTGATTTCTTTCTATGGGGTTACGTCAAGGATCAGGTTTATGTTCCTCCTCTTCCTACAAGTATCCCGGAGCTGGAGGTACGAATCAGAACCGCCATTCAAACAATCGCCGCTGACATGCTACAAACAGTTTGGAACGAACTCGATTATCGTGTTCATGTTTGTAGAATCACAAAGGGTGCACATATAGAGCATCTCTAAGGTATGTAACAAAAACTTGGAGTATAGTTCTATTAAATAAAAAATACATATACTCCTATGTCAAGTGTATTATGTATGACAAGTTGTTAAAATCCCGACAATCATTTTGAATAACCCTGTATTTTATCGGCCAAATACGACGCTGAAATACCGACCGGAGCATAGATATCAAGCGACATCTTTATAAATTAATTCAGGGTAACTGAACACTTATATCGGAATCGTGACTTTGGTGTAAATTCTTAAATCAATCAGTGCATTACGCCCCTTCCGACTTACCCCAGATGGAAGAGTACCTTCAGTACTCACTGGATAGAGGCTAGGCTGGCCGCTGAGTCGGTCTGAAAGACTTGGAGATGAAAAGAGATTTTCCCTGGCGGGAATCGAAATCCAATAGCGTAGATTTTTGCATTTCTGACAGAACTTAATTATGTCGTTATCCGACATTTCTAGTTTCACAGTTGAGGGACATTTGCGAAAACAAGGATCGTCTCTTAGTGAAGACCGTCGCAGTCAATTGGGAGCCTTCCAGATGAAGGAACAGTTCAGTGGCCAAGGGAAATATTTTATTGAAAGGTCGGTAGTCGAGCAGAATTTAAAGAAATTTCCTGTTACTGTGGAACCTAAACTTTATTAAAAACCACTTGCACTGAAGCCTACCAATGAAGAATCATAAATGTTCTTAAACATCTATTTTTGGAACTGGCTTTTTATCCACATGTCTCACTTGGAGTACCACAGCTTGTCGACTGTCTACTACTGAATGTCAAACATATTAATTTATACCTTTTAATCCATGAGTCTTTCCCTTCGTACATGCCGAGCTTACTGGATGTGGGCTCAAAATGAAATGCACTTAAACGTGTGTGAGTTTTGAGGTTTTGAAACTTGTGACTATGAGGATTAGTGACTACATAATGGTATGGCTTTTGGTTTGACAATTACGTATCAGAACTTAAAAGAGCGTTGGCGTTATTGTTCGTCTAGAAGAATGATACTTTCTCCACGATTATGGAGGTAGCACTTTCCTCTAAATCGTTAGAATTTACCGAAGAATCTCTAAAACTTTACGTTAGTTGCAACAGAAATATCCTCAGCGACCCAATGTGATAAGGCATCAGTGTACTGAAAGATCTCCCTAAATACACGGCGTCACGTCCGATAAGGGAAACACCGACTAAATCTAGGGTATACAAAATGCGGTTAGCAAGCTACACGTGGCCCTGACACAGATGTGCGGCCTTCCTCTACTTTGTAACCATTTTTACCTAATTAGGTAACACAAATAAACAGATGGGCCACAAGGTTTTAGTTATCTGCCTGTTGCTACTGTCAGGTATCATTTAATTTAAAATTGTATTCCTGCTAAAGAAATGCATATCTTCTGAATCTGATAGGCCATATGACTCTTCTTATCACCGCAATAACCTATGTTACTCTAGCACACAGATGTTTTTGATCCCGTGACCAAGTTGGAAACACTTCTACAGGAAGGTATAAAAGCAGTCCCGTTACAGGCCTGGACAGGCCCAGGGGGTTCCAGGAAGTTAAGGTTCCTAAATTTCGTGATAACGGCACAGGATGGTGGTAGGTTGTCAGCCTTGCGCACCGGCCGCCTTTACCCCCAGGAAATGCTCCTGGTACTCATTTCCGTTAAAGGCTGAGTCGACCCCAGGGCCATAGTGCGATCGGAGGGATTTTGTGTCAATGAAAAATTCCAATGACACCAGCTGGGATCGAACCAGCGACCTTCCGATTTGTAGCACAGCACCTTAACCACTGTGCTACCGCGGTCTCCCACAGGAAGGTATATTTGGAAAAATATTTCGTTTTGTAATATTTGGCTTAAAGTTTTCTTTTCTGATATTTGTCAGCTTTTGCTTACGAGCGAGAGTGAAGTGTAAGAAGAGAAACTGTGTGTAAGTGAAGTGATGAATTGTAAGGTGGAAACGAAAGAACGGGATTGTGTGGAAAGGGAAGGTGTGGAGAAAGAAGGGATTGGAATGAGGGTGGAAAACAAGGCACACCCCAATCTATCTCTCCAGTCTAGGGAAAGATTGCAGGTATTTATCTCGCAGTGTTGGTTCGCTTGCTTTTGCTAGATTTCTAATCAGAAACTCCTACGCGCTCGCACATATCAACCAGAGGGAGGACTGACTGGACACTGCCCATATGGGCCCTGAGGGGTGGCGGGCTGTGTGAGAGGAAATAAGGCCACAAGCCGTCGCTCGGAAAAACAGGCTTCGCAGACTTCTCAGCCAGAATCTCCTTTGACACAAGTTGAACACCTCCAGTTACTGGTTATTACTCCTTTGTAGTGGGTGGTGCCGGGTTCAAATATTGACCGAAAATGGTCTATCGCTAGATGCGAGATTTGTCTTGTTTTCCTCAGTCCTCGATGCAAATGCCATGATTGCACTGAAAACAATTCACAAAACTCAACCGACAAAATTTAAATAAGCAGGAGTACTCTTCTTGATATTATAACATAAATTTGTAAGGAAAAGCATTGTGCACTTTAGCATAAAGTGCACAACAATTTTACTTTATTATATTTTATGAATCTAATTAATGCACGGATTATAGAACATATTGAATTGTGTGCTTTTGTTGGTTGGGTTTTGTGAACTAATTATTGAGAATGCACGGAACGAACCGTATAAAATTCCACTGAAATTATGCCACTATCGCGCTTTTCCATATCATTGGTGCCGATTATTTACTAATCATCCTCTATTGCATTTATGCATACTTTAAACTACTGATTGTATTATTCAAAGAGAAGAATTGTCCTTATATCTTGAACGCAGTGACTGTGGTATAAACTAATGCAGTGGCTAAATCTTTACAAATTAGTGGTTTAAGGTGTTATTTACCAGCCTTTGCGTGGAGACCCAGGTTCTACACCAGTCGGTATGGGATTTGTGGTGGACACAGTGGCAGTGGAGGACGTATATTTCGAATAATTTCAGTCTCTTCTGTCAGAATTCTTCTGTTCATTCAATTTGTTTTCAGCTTTTTTGATGATTTATCTCATCTGAGATGTGACCTAGCTGCAGAGCCTCGCATCCCAGAATATCTGGATTCTAATACATAAGCCTATTACACCTATCTGTATGCAAAGTTTGTCGCAGTAAAGTTTCTTTGTTCTGGTCGCTTGAATAGTAATAAATATATAAAAAACGGAGGTGGAAGTGAAGGGGTAAATTGATACCAACATTAAAAGAAATCTTTAAACTTAAACAGACTGACATTCTTCTAGGTTCAGTTTCTCCTTCACAGAGAACACACAGGTTACCATTTACAGAGAACTGCCAGTTAATGTAGAAGTAACTGGTCTTTACTGAGAGAATGGTTTGGCCAAACGCAGAGCTTCTTAAAGTTAGAGTGGGTGGAAACACTTGACTATAACGGGTAAGCTAATCTTATTCTTCTTCCAAAGAAGGTTTGCCCTATTCCAGAGCGAAAATTAATTCTTCTGTCTTTAGATGGGTGTCCCAAATTTTTCCTATCACTAAAATTATAAATAAGGAGCTTTTGAATATAAAAATAAAGACGTTCTGAACTAAAGATTCTTCCAACCGAATTTCAAAATTTTAACTTCTTCAATTTTCTTTCCTTGTCCCTGCTGTATGCGAATGTCTTCACTTATAATTCTGTTCTCTACACAGCACTCTGTATTGTTCTCAGAAAACTCATGTGTGTTACTTCTAACCTATTCGCAGTGTCAAACTAAGTGCAGTACTGAAAGTGTTCGTGTTAATCAACAGGGCGCAGTGTGTTCTGAGAACAGAGTACCAGTGATATGTAGTGCAGGCTGTGTAACTTGATGACTCCAGAACACATGTAGCAGTGGTGCACAGCACATTAAAGTGTGACTGCAGAACACAAGAAGCAATGTTGTAAAGCACAGTGTGGTTTTCATCAGAACACACGTAGCACTGGTGCAGAGCACAACAGGGTGTGTCCTCGGATTACAAGCAGCAGGAAAATGCACGTCAGCGTGCTGTGTCTTAAGTAAAACGTAAGTATTTACGTACGTACATATATCCACACATAAATATATATGTATATACGTACGTACATACATATATAAATACACACGTACATATGTGCGTTCATATATACATACAAGGAGACAGACCGATAGATTTTCATCCGCACCAGATGGGCGGAAAACCGCGATTCACAAATGTAATAAGAAATGTCATTGAAAATTCGTAATGACTTACGCGCCTGTCTATCTGTCTGTATATCAATCCGCCTTTTTATCCAGTGGCTCATGTTTTATATATATATATATATATATATGGGCCAACATATGAAGTTTTGGGAATAAAAATGAATAAAGAAATTTATAATGAATCTTATGCGTATTGGACCGTGCATCATCTTGATATTTGAATAAAGGTTGACCAACTAGATGACACTTGCTTTATTATATATTGCTCAACATGTTTCAGACGTTAATACTTCCATCTTCAGGAGCT
>Ga0123354_10009931_pt1 | contig 14633 bp, 8 predicted proteins | sample TergutLab28metaG_2_FD_97872 | JGI IMG/M metagenome (GOLD analysis project Ga0123354, IMG submission 97872) | Labiotermes labralis P4 segment gut microbial communities from Petit-Saut dam, French Guiana - Lab288 P4 | ecosystem: Host-associated > Arthropoda: Insects > Digestive system > Gut ... | reverse complement strand
GGAGAAGTGTGTGGAGTCCCAAGGGAACTACTTTGAGGGTGATTAGGTGTCCAACGCTCCAAGTAAGCCAGTTTCTTTTTCCCGGCCAAAGGTCGGATACTTTTCTAACAGACCTTGTATATCTTTGGGATTGCGCCACCGCAGGTGTTCTAGTCAAAGTACTGGAAAGAAAATGCATTACTGAATTCTGTATTATTATTACTACTACTACTACTATTACTATTATTTACTGGTTACGACAAGGAGTTCTGGGCAGGGCTTATGAAACCTAGTTTCCTTCTGGTGTTTTGCTACGTAAACACTGTTATAAAATTAAATAATGGAAACTTAACAGTGTTCGCATGTATAGCCTTGTTATCCATTGGATCCTGCAATATGTCTGTGTTTCAACACAAAGAAGGGAAGTAAGTGATGTATCATACTGTGTACTGTCATTCTAAATACTATAGCATGTTTCTTTAAAAAAATATTTTCAAAAGATGCAATCTAAATGTGAAAAGACAAATTGAGAATAAGGATTATAATGTAAGGTGCATTCAAGGGGGGGATTACTTGAAAACTCTGTACACAGGTAAATGGACTCAGATGTAACATTTTGCTGTTTATTTTGAGCATCTTATATTAAAAATTTATTTACTACAGCTCGTGGTGTGATGTGTTGCAGAATTGATCTTTTTAATAGGACATTCTCTGGTTGTGAGTAAAGGTGAAGGTAAAGGGCTGTATGATGAACATTAATGGTCCCCGTCTGTTATTGGCTAAAATTTGGTGTAAATTTCATATTTTTTGTTTTAAAAACTTGCTTTATAATTTCCCATTCTTTGACTCCAGATTTTCATGGGGTTATGTGTTTTGGGGGAAAGCAATGGCAAGCTACCCCCAAGAACTTGCCCAGAATGCAGTGTGCCAAGAGCCATATCGGTTCCATAACCAGGCTCTGGTTCCTGCCGGACCAGCCTCTAGGGCTGAATAGTAATGAATGATGATAAATGAATGTGTTTCTTACAACGTAGTTATTTCTGTAATGTTACAGTGCTCCTTCATTTGCTGTTGTGTGTCTTTGGACTACATATACTGTCTGCTTGTGTAGGTTTATTCTCTTTTTTTCATTCCCGTTTTCTGCTGCTTGTGTGTGATGATAGTTTTCTGTCTGGTGTCTAGATTAAAGTCATGATGAAATATATATTGTGCAGATAGTATTGACATACAGCACAGTGAGAAACACAACAGTAGTCTGGACACAAGGATGTGATGTCACATCCATTTGAATGTGGAACCAAATTTAGCAAGGATAATTTGGTGCACTACTGTAGTGCGTTAACTTCATGCCTAGCTTATGAGGATAAAGTGATGTGTTGTAGATTACATTATGTATGTATATTGAAGTGCCTATAGAAAATGAATGTAATATGCATATAGTTAGTCATTAAGTAAGATTTACTAAAGATGTAGCATGTAAGAAATAAGCAGTTCCATTATTTGAGTATATTTTATCTTAAAAAAGTCCCAGTTGAAGAATGGCTAGTTTTTTTATAGATAAATTGATATCTGTAGAGCAGCTCATTATTCCTACTGAAGTGAAGGAAGCCACCATACTGTTCCACGGTATGTGGTAAAAAAGTTATTGCATTTGTTTCAAGTGTGCTGCAGTTCTGACATCAGATTATCGCTGTATCGTAGCCTTGACACAAATCTCAGTAGATGAAAACATTTTAATTGCATAATTCAAGTACTATAAGTGTTCTTTTGACAGTAGTGATAAAGAATTTCTAACGTATATAGTGCAGTCCTATGGTGGGCATAAATGTTCTTCCAAAACACTGACACATAGACTAAACAAAAAAGTATATAAAAAACTAACATACATGTCACCTGACTATGCAGAAGACCACAGTGTGAATGTTACTGCTGTGGAAGAGTAATTTTTATGAATTTCTAACTTGTTTTGTGCAAGACCTTTAACCAACTTTTGTAGCACAGAATGAAGTAGGTATTCAGTTCTATATAACAATATTTTAAAATGTATCCCATACCAGATGCTACATTATCAGGCTATATATGTCTCATTCTTGGTAGTTTGTTCCTGACACATTCACTAACATAACATTTCCCTATGCATAATGTCACATATCAACAAGTCTTAAGAACATTCCAGATTCAGATGCTGTGTGTAACAAACTCCAGTTCAAGTCTGTGAATGTGAAGTACAGTGTAATACAGATAGTTTGTATTGTGATGCAAATGATATTATTATTGGTGGTTGTGGTGGTGGATGTAAAATATGGTGTACTACAGAGGGTTTTTATTGTGGAAACCTGTATAAGGAATGAACTGAGTAAAAATTGTCGTAGCAAACTCAGAAGAAGTTGGTTTCCTGATGTTCCAGTTGCATTCAGAATGAATATGAAAGTCTTCGTTGTGACTTTACAGTTTGTAACTGGTTTCGTGAAGAAGTGGGTAGGAGTGTAGCATATTTTACAGATAAGATTACTTGAGTGGTGACATAAACTCTCAAAGTAACGGATACAAACTTGTCAGCGGACAAACTGAGACTAAAGTCCTGTTGTATGACATTAAATTTGGTGTCATCAGTGAGACAAGAATAATTGGATCAATCTTCTTTTCAGGTACTGCAACATCAGGAGGATACAGCGGACATATTCTTGCACCAGTTTTAAGTGATGAGGAGAATGAATGGGTTCTTCCAGCAAGATGGTGCACCTATTCCTACCCAGTTAGTCAGTGGCCACCTTACATAACATTTTTCGGTTCTAAATATTTAATTAGTCATCATTTGTGGCCTGTTTATTCACCCAGTATGATGCCACTTGACTGTTATCTGTAGGAATGTTTTATCACTATCTATCTTCACAGTCAAAGAATGCAAGTTTCACTCATGGGAATAGCACATGTGTGGGTTTCTAAAGCTACAAACCAGCACTTCGGTATAGCACAGATTATTGTATAATACACAATATTTTATTTTAATGTGAATATTTACTTAAATTTTTGTTACTGAATATACATATGTCAGGATTTATATGTGCGTAGTTTATTGTATTCAGCGACAGTTGTTGAAAAGGTGTCATTAGTTACACCTGGGTTACTGTGAACTGATTTGAATTAGTACTGAAAGCACTAAACTCACGTCTGTTCAGTTCAGTAACTGAATTAAGAGAGAGTGTCTTTTGTGTATGTGGCTTTCTTCACAACACCTTTCTGGGGGCATGTGGCTAATGCAAATCTCACCTAGTCAGTTTTATGTCAACCAAAGCTGTAATGTTTCAGATTATGGACTGGCTCCTAACTTCTCAAATCAAGGGTAGGCCTGACAAAATTGGGACAGTTTACTTTTTGCTTTTGAACACGTGCTGTTGTGCCAAACTGGAGTTACAGCCTTTTTTTTCCCTGGTAAAATACCATATTTACACAAATGGAAGATGAGTCCCCCCCCCCCTCCCAATTTAGCACATAAATATGTAAGGTTGTCTTAAATTCATGTATGAAGCACCGAACAGGACTGCCCCAAACTGGATCACTCTGAACTGGACCATATGCACTCATACCAAGGTCTGCTTGGCCAGATCATCATGTGAGATCTGCACTGTTATGGGACAACCTGTTGGTCCCGTCTTCAAGGGCCAACAAATTCAAAAGAGAACAGAGCATGACTAAAGTTAACTGATATAATCTTCTTTTTGGGGGATTTATTTAAAGAAGCACCATGTTTCAGAAGCCAGATCTGTTTCCGTTTATAAGCAAAGAAGCACCTCACCTGGTGGACCCCTTAGATCAAGCTATTCTCAGTCACTGGGCACCACAAAAACAGTAAGTTGTTAAGGTATAGGCCAGAGCTAGTCTAAGGGCCGTAATTAATGGCTATTGAAAATTTAAAATTAACTGCAAGACTCACAAATAAAACCTGGACCACTCCACAAATTAAGAACCAAAATTAGAGTCATGAACTCAGACTGATCAGACCACAGATTCACTTAATTACTTACTTACTTACTCACTCACTCACTCACTCAATTACTTACTTACTCACTCACTCATTTACTTACTTATTTAAATACTCACTCAATTACTTACTCACTCACTCACTCATTTTCTTACTTATTTAAATACTTACTTACTCAATTAAGTACTTACTTACTCACTCACTTATTTACTTACCTAATTACTTAATTACTTACTCACTCATTTTCTTACTTATTTAAATACTTACTTACTCACTCAATTACTTACTTACTCACTCAGTTATTTACTTACTTACTTACTCACTCACTTATTTACTTACCTAATTACTTACTTACTTACTTACTCAATCACTTATTTACTTACTTAACTTGCTTGCTTGCTTACTGAATGGAGCAGAGTCCTTCTTGAGACACTAACAGGTTATTAGCTAGCCAAGAAATTCCCTGCATTTTATGGAACCCAGAGGTTCTTTACTGCATTTACAAGTGCCTGCCACCTCTCCCTAATCCTGAGCCAGATCAATCCAGTCCATGCTCCCACCTCCCACTTCCTGAAGGTCAATCTTAATATTATCCTTCCATCTACACCTGGGTTTTCCAAGTAGTCTCTTTACTCAGGTTTCCCCACTAAAACCCTGTATACACCTCTACCCAATATGTGCTACGTGTCCCACTCATCTCATTCTCGATTTGTTCACCTGAACAATATTGGGTGAGGACTACATATCATTAAGCTCCTCATTACTTAGTTTTCTCCACTCCCCTGTTACCTTGTCCCTTTTGGGCCCATATATTCTCTTCAGCACCCTATTCTCAAACACCCTGAGCCTACGTTCCTCCCTCATTGTGAGCGACCAAGTTTCACACCCATGTAAAACAACAGGCAAAATTATAGTTCTGTAGAGTCTGTTAGTGCTAGGATGTCATATATAGTTCTGAGAGGTCGCTGGTGTAATGTCATTGTTTTGAATATGCATGCACCAAGTGAGGAGAAAAGTGATGAATCAAAAGACAGCTTTTATGAGGAGTTAAAGCAGGTTTTTGATAATTTTTGTAAGTACCACATGAAAATTATGTTAGGAGATTTTAATGCAAAAGTGGCAATCGAGTATACTCAATGTATGATCTTTCAGGGCAGCTGACTGTGATACTGATCATTATCTGGTGGTTGCAAACATTAGGGAAAGATTGGCAATAAGTTAACAAGCAGTACATAAGTTTGATGTGGAAAGTATTAATCTCAGGAAGCTAAATAAGCTGGATATTAGAAAACAATATCGGATTAAGATCTCAGACATGTTTGCAGCTTTGGAGAACATAAGTGATAGCAAGGACATAAATAGGGCTTGGGAGAACATTAATGAGAATATAAAAACCTCAGCTAAAGAGAGTCTAGGTCTGTATGAATTGAAGTAGTATAAACTGTGGTTTGATGAAGAATGTTCAGGTTTTTTGTAGATCAGTGGAAGCAGGTAAAAATGCAGTGGTTACAGGATTAGACACAGACAAGACAAAAACCAAAAATGTGTGTATTTAAAATTCTTAACACCACTAACACCTTTGGCGAAGAAAATTGTGAATCTTCATGGTTTGAAGTAAGTGTATAAACTGAGAACTATACATGTGTTGTTTAGTCAGTGTGGATTATAACTGCTTGGCAGCACATCTCACCACAGGTGACTGTGAAGGGTTTTAAGAAATGGTGTATATCCAATGCAGTGGATGGGGCTGATGATGATATTTTGTGGAATGACGAAGAGGATGGGCCTCTTAGGAGTGAGATTGAGGAAGATGAAGGCACTGACCATGAGGATGGAGACAATGACCCTGGATGTTAAAGGCCGATAAAATCTGACTTGCTTTGTGTATTAAGTGTATGAAATTAATAGTAAAATATTTTTTCTTAGCATACTGTTTTTGGAGGGTTGCCTTAGATTTTGACAAATACATGTTACCTTGGTAGATGTGTTGTTTTGGGGGTCATCATAGAGTCATCTGGCATTCGGGTAAAAGTGATACATGTTGGTAAATAGCACGTGTTAGAAGCTGGCCACAATTTCAAAACACAGTGATCATAAAAATAACGCACACACACACAGTTTTTAATATGTTCACCATGTGTCAGGGATACCTGAGCATCATAAGTAATTTTCAACACATGGTGCAACATGTTAAGTTATGTAATGTATATTGTTAATGTGTATTTTAGGAACAGGTCCTGCTCTAAGACGGATGTTCTAAATAAACAACTACTTGCCATCATTGTCAGTAATAAAACCAGTTTTATTGAGTGCCATATGCTGAAATATGCAGTTTTGAAACTACAAATTATTTTCCGTCCTTGAATTTCAAGTATGAGTATTGTATGAAGGACATTATGTGTGTGTGTACAAGAGTATCCAAAATGATACTGCATTTTTTCTTCTGTGCCACGTAAATTTTATGTCTTTATTACTGTTACATATGGCTTCATAAATGCACATCTGCAATTCCATGTATTTGTGCATATATTTGAAAATTGATTTCATTTTGATCTGTACTTGTCTTACTCATATAGTCTTATCTCTATTTTGATTATGTAAAGCTTCAAATTTGCATGATTTCAGGCTTCTGCCATGTTGTAGATGAGAGCTATGCTCTTCCGGCATATAACATGGCATGGAATGGTAATTCCGTATGGGCATTTGGAGACACCTTTCATCTTCAAGGTCAGTAAATCCTAGAAGGATGACGTCTTGACTCTTGACCCTTCATGATGGGACCATTGGGTTTTCTTGAAACATTGGTATGGAATTACCACTCTGTGCTATGTAATATCCCAGAAGAGCGCAGACCTAGCTTCGAATTTCAATGGAATCAAATAGAGTAATTGAACATGTGAAGCAATATGTGTGTCGTTGATAACTAGTTATGACCAGATCAACAATGCAACAACACATGAGGATACTTTTATATGCTGAAATGTTCTGCAGCATTCACAGGTACTAAGAATTGCATTTGTATTGTGTTTGGCTTTGTTTGTTACATAATTCTGTGCTACATGTGTTGGTTATAAGTTGGCTGTGTGTTAGTAGAATGGCTGCTGATTTTCTGGTGACATAGGTATTAGTTAGGCCTAATGATATAATTGCAACATTATCTGTACAAACCACTCATTTGGCGTACTCATGTTGGAAGGTGGAGGCTCTGCTACTATGCAGTAATTATTGGAAAATATTTTTGCTCTACGATTTGGAGAGTGTAACAAACGAAAGTTCACTTGCCCAGAAGATATTTTATTATTGGTATATTCATGTCAGATTTGTGTGTTTGTGTTTTATGTAACTAACTGTGTATATATCAATCTGACACAACTGGAATGTTGGTTTAAAAAAAAAATACTATAAGTGAGGCCTTCCAATTCACCGTGAACCTTGTCATGGTTGTTATCACTTTTCATGGTCTTTTGTATGTGATACTATTCACAAACACAACAGAATGTTATCATAATGTTTGTGTTTGCTGCCTGTTTTAACATGGTGATTTAACTATGGTATATTGCAAAACATACCACCAAACATGATCAAGTACGTAGCACGCCTGCTGTGTATACGAGGTGTCCCAGGTTCAAATCTGAGCCCAGCTATTGTGACTTATGCTTATTGTGGTTTTCCTCAGTCCTTCCAGACAAGTGCAGAGTTAGTACCTCAAATTGTGCCACAGCCATTTCCTGCAATGTCCAATCAAATTCATTATTCATTGTTATCATACTCATTGACCCTGTATAGCCTGAGCTACTGACAGTGTAAGTAAATAAACCATAACTGAATATCAAATTTTTATGATAATGGAAGTATAATTACTGTGTATGGATAAATATTATGTACTTGGATGCTGACACATTTACATTTGCTTGAGATATATATATATATATATATTGCTCCTATTCTAAAGTTTGCGATTAGCTGTTCTTCTGTTGTTAGTGTGATGTTTTGTTCTGATTATTACCCCATTGGCACTGGAATTAAATGCCCAGTGGGAGCTAAAAAAGAATGGAATTTAAATGAGGTCTGCATAAGGAAGGTCATTTAATGCTGTCGTCTTTACTTGACATTCAGTGTTTTGAGCATCATGCTGCATGATGGAATACCTGACATTCGATACCAAATAGTTTACATTAGTGGATGTTATCTGTGTGTTAACCCTTGTGAACAATAAAGAATACCATGAAAATGTGGCAGAGGTGTATCATGTTAAGAAGGATGACAGGAGTGTGTAACAAAACTAAGGGCCTGAAGAATTATTTTCTGGTGGGTTGGTGGGGGGGCAGTGTTTGCTGATGCTGTCAGAGTCTGAGACTATAGAGTCAATTGTATTGAAATGACTATGGAGATGGAGGACTGGTGGAATAATACTGGCAGAGGAAAACTGGAATTACTTTGAGAAAAACCTGTCCTGTTGCAACTTCATCAAGCAGAAATTCCACACGGGCTGCCCTGGAATTTATAATAATCTCTGAAAGTTAAAATGTTTTACAGTTTTTGTTGGAAAATTATGAATATCATGCCAAGAGTCTGCTGAAAAAATTTTGTCATAAATGCAAATGGCTGAAACTTTGTAAACGTAATATTTATTCTGTTCTTACATATATATTGTCTTTGGTCTGTTTTCATGTTTACTTAACTTCATATATTTTAATGTTTCCTTTGCAGATCTGTTAAGATTGTGTAAACTAGCTAACTGCAAGTGTTGCATATTAATTCTGAGTTATGGATCTGGTATATGAATGACTCATTATTTGATGTTATATGATATATACTGTGACATCCCAGTTTAAATTTCTTTGCACTTAGTCAAATCCTGCACTTAGTGAATTTTCTTTTGAGTCATAACTGAAGCCAGTGTAGTAGTAGTAGTACTAGTAGTAGTAGCAATAGCAGCAGTGAATGTCAATATATATTTAGCTCTCTCTCTCTCTCTCCTTTTTTTTTTTTTAAATACCTCAGTTTAGTACACATGTCACAGGTTTAAGTGATATACACGTATGCTGTTTCTTAAGAACCATAACTGCATCTCCTTAATCTATGATAGTGACAGTGTGTAATGAATAGCATCATAATTGTTTTGATTTCAGGTGAGGTTTTTTTATAGTATTTGTTTCAGATATGAGTAATTTTAGAATTGAATTTGATTTTATTATGTATTTGTATTTGTGTAGAAACAGGTTTTAAGTCCTTGTTTAGAAGTCATTGTGTTATTAATTATAGTACAAGATGCATTGTTCTTTGAAGAAGTTGTCCATGATTCCCATTAATCTAAACCTTGATTTTGTGCAAGAAGAGCCACTGTCCCAGGGATTTATTTAATAGGGATTTTACCGTATAGCCACATGTGGGCAAAATGTATCTTTACGAGATGATGAAATTTTTGTAAGGATAATTTTCATTCTTGCAAATGAATACAATGTATCTGAGACATTTGTTACATTTGTACACAACATGTTCATGCATCTTCCATGCCTTAAGACAGGCTGTTGCCATGCATTTGTAGGAGCCTATAATTTATTTTAGTTTATTAACACATCTCTGTTGAGCTCTGAATAACAATGCTCACTGTTATACGAGGGATAAAGGCTTTCAGAAATGTGTGAAAGCTCTTTTGTTATTGTTACAGTTTCAGAGTATTTTTATAGGAACTATATGTCATAAAATATATTTCCAGATTTCATGTATAAGGGCATCAATTGTAGATTAACTAGTGCCTCAGGAAATAAACTTTGTGCTTAACATAAAACATATTTCTTATTGAATATTACTGCAGTTTTCATGACTGTTTAGTGTAAATGTTTATCAGATATTAACACATGCTAGTCTGATATGTGTTGAACTACAAAGTAGACTGACTGTATTCCTTCAACTTGTTGACAACATGTTCTCACATAATTAAACCCCATTTTTTGTAAAAGTTGTAAGAATTTTCTCATGCAAATGAATAGAGTACTCTTAAGATGACTGCAGCATTTTTAGTAATGGGGGGACAATTGATATGTGAACTTAGACAATGTAAAGAATTGAATTTTTTTAAAAATTCATAGTGTTGTTGGCAGAAGGAAGGTTTTGGTGTTACAGTTGTTTTTGTTGAGGGCTGTAATAGTTGTGTAGGCAGGTGTTCATAAATTGGATTTGCGAACCCAGGGCTGCACTACAGTCCCATAATGTTGGAGAGTGAAACCCTTCTTAAGACGAGTACACATGTGTTTACTGTATCAGACCTTAGAGTACTTAAGTTCGAAAATTTTCGAATACTAGCATATATGTTGCCACTTTAATACTTTCCCCTGTTAAAAGGATCTCCCATGAAACAAACATTTAAAGTTCTCAATGGACGTTATTTTTTACTCGGAACATTTTCACTTCAAAATCATCACCTTCGTAGAGTGATGAAATAACTTCCATAATTGGAAAATATTAATATCCGATGCCATTGGCACAGGTTTCACCGCATCTCAGGGACAGTGCAAAGAAAAGCGTCCTGAAATCATTACGATTCGATTACGCTGTCATCCATTTCTATTGGCGCCATGTATTCTGTGACGCTACAGCTCATAGAAGTGTGAATAAGAAAGAAAAAAGCACGGCAGGGTTATGGGCTTCAGGAAGCGCGGTGTGATTATATTTTGGTGTAGTTTCAATAATTCGAAGTATTGTGTGTGTAAAATGTATATGCATTTTTGTGTTACTGTGAAATTGATTATGCATGTACAACTTTAATCTTGCAGAGCCAGCAGTTACTGTACTGATGCATGTTGTCGAACACTTGAACAATATGGCTGTTACTTGAAAAGATGGCGCAAAACGTAAGCTGCTCTTAGTTGAAGAAAATCTGCGTCTTATAACATTTTTCTGGCAAAAAAGAAAAGGCTTAAGAAAATTGAATTTCGGTGTCAGCAATACACAGTCTGTAAGTGAACAGCTCAGGCGGAGGAGATGTGCAGCGGTATAATATAAGTTAAAATCAGTGTTATGAAAGAGATCTGTGCTTCTGCTATTTCTGATTTGAAGAAAATCTTGTCTTATGTTCAGGAATGTCTCAAACAAGGTAAGACTTAACTGGCGAAAGTAACTCATTTAATGCGTGATTTATGTGGAATGTTTATTTTATGGACGGTGAAGTGTGTTGTCTGTTTAACCTTTTCTGGCCCCTGAGGTTTTGTCTTGTAACCTTATATTTGGTGCTGACACAATACTCACTGTGGAAGCTGGGCTGTGGGGGCGGTTGTGCAACCTCCGCTGGCGTTGGACCCCAAGGGACCGCATAATGAATGTTGTGAATAAAAACAGATCTGTGCCTACTAAATTTTAAATTATGGAACTAAATAAAAGACAAGCCAACAATAATTGGATCTTTTTTTGAGGTCTTAATTTGTGTAAGGAACTGCTATTGTGATTGCTCGTTCCTGTCGCTGATACGCTTCTACGGGAAAAACAGTGCCAGTGGTTTTTGTACGCACCGTGACTGTTACTCTCTGGGTTCGGGTACCGTATACGTATCCGTGGTAAACTGTCGTGAATTCCTATTGGAGGGCTGGTGCGCTAGCTGTGTTGCGCGCCGGAATGGATGGTTAGTGGATGACCGGCATGTATCGAGTAGTTTGTCAGTGTTACATGTGTGCTGTTTGTGACAGTGTTCAATTATTTGTATGCTGGTGTTGTGTTTAATAATTAGGTGTTCATGTATGTGGTTTTAAGAAGTTATGACCCGGGTAGGGGCGGGGCGGAGGTTGAACCACAAGCGCGTGTGAGTTGCTGCTTGGAGCTGACGTATCGCTCTATATTATAATGGCAGAAAGGTTTGTGGATAAGCGCATGTGACTTTCTGCCGCCATATTGCTCACCATACGGGAGTAGTTCATGTTGTATATTATAACGGCAGAAAGTTTTGTGGATCTCTCGTTGATAATACTGCTATTTAATGATGTTCCCAGCGATATTGCTTTAGCTGCATCCGATGACGAGTGAATCCGGATTACTCATGAACGTACCTGATCTATGATGTAGGGACTAGCCACGTGGTGCACAACCTAGAACCTCATGTAGAAGTCTGTTTATTAGTGATTCTGCCTGTTCCATCCTAGTATATACTTTAATTAAAGAAATTCATTATTAATAATCAGGAAGTTTTTCAAACAAATTCATCTATACACTATTAATACAAGGAATAAGCGCCATCTTCATAGACCAAATGCTAGCCTATTTTGTTCTCAAAAAAGTACATTCTATGGGGGTATAAAAATTTTCAACAGTTTATGACCTAGTTTGATGATCCTCAAGCACAGAAGGCAAAATTTAAAGCAGCCTTAGGAAAATACACACTTTTACTCTGCAGATAATTTTTTTATGTGCAAAGGTGATTCATAATACTGTTTTTGTACAATGTTTGTAGTATTTTACACTGTAAATTTGTATATTTGTTTGTTTATGACTTGCTCACATCCTGCTGTCTTCAGGACACACTTATGGATCAATGGAACATATGTATGTACATAAATTCCATCACTTATGCTATAACTCTACCTTGAAGTTCAGTTTTTACCCTTTTCAGGCTTTTACCACACATTACCATTGGTTTTGTTTTAGATGTGGATATCTTTGTAGTGTATTATTAGCAATGTTCGGTTGGTATGCTGCAGATTCTTATTTAGCTATAATTATTTGGTCCGCTGTATTGAAAAGGTTTGAATTAATTTGTTATTACCTAATTCCATTCCATGATTTTTCCTTCTTTAATAATATTTGTCTCCATTCACTATTTGCTGTATGTTGCCATAGGCATTTTCATAGTCAATAAATAAAATAAAAGTGGGTAGGTTAGCTTCCTGTTTTCCTGTATTTGTTGCAGTATGAAACTAGCGTCTGTGCACCACTTTCCCTTTCGAAATTTACATTCTTTTTCTGTGTTGTTAGTGGAATATTTGCCTAATTTGTATTTAACTATACATGCATACAAGTTGGTTGCTGAACTTATAGAAATTTCTCTGTAGTTTCTACATTCTTTTCTGTGACCTTTCTTATACATATTCACTATTAATTTGGTTCCCCAGTCTTTTGGACATCATTGGGTTTCCCAAATATCGTTATAAGTAACTTTTTCCAAGTATTTATCCCTATATTTAAAAAATTCTATGTTTAACTTACCTAATCCTGGACTTTACCTGTTCATGGCTTTTGTTAATGCCAGGTTTTGTTCATCCATTATTTTGCCTTAAGTATTTTGATCCTAATCTTTCTCTGTTATGTCTTCTTCATCTGTATTTTCATTTTCCTTCCATAGTTCTAATATGACATCCATTCCATTTTTGGAATTTGGGTAATTCGTATGTTATCGTTTTCAATTGTACTTTTTAAATTAATTTAAGTACTCTCCTTTGTTCTCCTGTAGTCTCTTTACAATGCTGTTACATATTTATTCCGACCTGCTCTGTTAGTTCCTGTCCTATTTTTCCTAACCTGTATGCTGATTTTTTTTTTTTATTCAATATAATCTTCTATTTTCTTGGTTTGTATCTATTTTCTGTGCTTTTCTTTTCTTATGTTAATGCTTTGAGTCTCATTCCTTGTTTGAAACCATTTTTTTCCCCTTCTTTTGCAGTTTATATCCCAGGTTTCAGCAGCAGCAGCAGCATGACATACTGCTGCCTAAAATGTTCAGTCTGCTTGTCTCAGCATTGTGCTTGTTGGTTACAGCATTTGTTTCTTTATTTCATTGTACTAATTTATTTCTTTTGCTAGCACCATTACAGATAAATCTCTGTTTTATTTGGAATTTGCTTTCAATTAAATGGAGCCTCTGTAGACTAGTATCTCTGATGCATTTTTTTAAGTCTGTCATTAATGGTAATATAATCTATTATCAGTTTGTTCCTCTTGCTTACTGGGTATATTTGTGGATATCCTTGTGTCTGAAAAAGTGTTTGCTATTTTAAAGTTATGAAATAGTCAGAAATTTGTGAGTGTTGATCCGTTCTTCTTTGCTATTTGTTCTCTGTTCAAACTAATACTTCCATCGAAGATAGGTTTCCTACCCCTGCATTCAGGTCTTGTGCTATAATTAAGCATTCTCTTTTATTTACGTTCTGTATGGTGTCTTGCATTTCTCCATAGAAATCATTTGTTTCATCATCCTGTCCCTCTGCTGGGGCATAAACTGCAATTGCAGCCAAGGTGATTTTCAAAAATTTAAATCTAAGCTTTATGATTCATGTGGATATCCACTGATAATGTAATATTTTGTTCTTTCATTCTTTTTTGACCATGAGGCCCATTTTTCTGTTGGTACCCCTGAATAGACCATTATACAGGGTGTCCCAGGAGGAATGTGCCAGACTTCGGGAGGGTGTTCCTTATGTTAAAGTATACCGATATAACCCATAACACCTATATCCAAAGTTGAACGGTTACAGAGATAATGGCCAGAGAAAAGTGGGGGCTTCTTGCTGTTCCAAATACTGCAACCTGCACAGCTGATACATCACGTGACAATGCTAGCGTCCTGGAGAGGGGAATGCAGTGTTCACTGTGCCTGCGTGACGCTTTGCGCAGTCAGCCATGTTACGTCACCGCTGGGCTTTCTCATGTATAGTGCTTGTAACCCTAAGGACAACTATGACATGAGTGC
>Ga0123354_10009930_pt1 | contig 14633 bp, 4 predicted proteins | sample TergutLab28metaG_2_FD_97872 | JGI IMG/M metagenome (GOLD analysis project Ga0123354, IMG submission 97872) | Labiotermes labralis P4 segment gut microbial communities from Petit-Saut dam, French Guiana - Lab288 P4 | ecosystem: Host-associated > Arthropoda: Insects > Digestive system > Gut ... | reverse complement strand
TTTGAGGATTTTTAGAAAATCTGTCAGAAAAAAAAGATACATAAAAATAGTAAAAGAATAAAGGGTACTTTACATAAAGACATATATATATATATATATATAGACCAATATATATATATATATATATATATTATCATATCACGCTCATTTCTTCTTAAAATGAGAAATGTTTCAGTCAAAAGTTGTAGAGAAAATCAAAACACATGTTTTTTGTGTAGTAACTTTTTTAAAAAAATCGTGCCGTTTATGAGATAATGTGGAAAAATTTTTTAGAGCGGGGCAGTTAACATGAAAATACGGCGCATGCGCATGGCATGCTGGATACCTAATACACTCAGGTTGTGTAATAGCATTTGCATTTCCACTGCAACAATGCCTGCACGAACGCGCCGTAATATTACGTTATACGTACATTTCCTGTCTGGTTGTAATGTACGAAAGTAATATATTTAGATAAAGGACAAAGTAGGCGTAAATTTCCTTGTAGTGTGATGAAAGAAGTTTCATCTGCCGGCTTCATGTAGGAAAACGAAACTGAAAAGTCAAAAATGCGAGGAAAGAATGCCAACCTCAAAGCCGCGACTCTCGGTTCATATGCTGCTGATAAAGTCTCCTGTATGACAAACACAAATGAAATGATTTTGTGAAGGGGAGCAGGCCTTTCTGTTGATTCGCGTGTTTAGTTTTCGAGATTAAACAATGGGTTTTTTTTTAACATTTTGCATAGAAATTATGCATCAAAATTTGTCGGGGCAATTGGCATTTCAATATTTTTCGATTCTATGTCACACTTTAATCTGAAATAAAACTGTATAAAATTTTGTAAGAAAGTTAATATCGCTAGGATTCTTAAATTTTTTTTGAATATTTCTTATGTTAGACCTATAATACAACAATCTAAATCACTCGCTTTTTCAGAATTCGCTGTTTTAAAGGTGACCTGCAGATTTGCGATACACAGCCACTGGACATTTTTTCAAGGGATACAATTCTATCCTGAGGATAGAAGCAAAATATTTCTCCACAACTTTCTTGCCGTTTTACCAAAGTGCACCACGTAACATCCCACAAGACAGAAGTCTTTACGCTTACTGTCATTCTAACCGCATAGATCCGCCATATACTCGCTTCTACACAGAAGGTTTGGTTATCAGGCTTCCACTAAACAATTTTAGGGTTTGACATCTTTTTGTGATATTTGAAGATTAGACAGAGAGGACCGTAATTCATAGCAATAGCTTTGACAATAATTTACTGTGGGTCTGCTTCATAATTGGGCTTAAATAAAAGCCATCATCGGGTAAAAGTTGAAGCCTAAACATGTAGCATGATAAAAAATAAAATATTGAAAAAACTATCTTGATATATATTATATTACATCATATATATCATATATCATATAATATATCATGTCACATATCATACCATATATCATAACATGTATCATATCATCATATCATGTATCGTGTCATGTATCGTATATCATATCATGTGTCGTATCATATCATATATCATATCGTATCATATATCGTATCGTGTATCATATCGTATATCGTATCGTATCGTATCATATCACATCATATCTTATATATCATATCATATTTTCCCTTAAATGCTGGTGTTTCGTTAGCGTTTTCGAATTTAGTTACGGCAATATTCTATCAAATATCGACCGAGACAAAGGCTAACCTGAACCATTTTTCCTTGGCTTTAATCGGATTCGTCTGGAAAATTATCTAACGCTACTGCGATTATACTGTCACCATTCCTTTCCTAATTCGTCCTATTTCATTCTTCACCTGCCATTATAATATCGACGTAATATATCCTTCGTCGTAAAATAAACCCCAAGAGAACTACGTGGCGTCACATTACGTGAAACCTTACTTTTATTATATGCTGGTACAGGAAACTTAAATTGCCACGTAGGTGGTGATGGCACCGTCATTCTAAACCTGGAGACACAGCAGTAAGTTTCTCTGTAATACTGTTGCCCAACTACTAAAGTACTCAATGCCGCATATCAACTGACCAAAACCTTACTAATTACCGCCGCGCGAGCTTTAAATTTTAGTGCTTGTGTCACTGATTCTCTTTGTTGGTTCAGTTTGGGCAATCCTGTTCTTGGCTATAGGCCTACCCTGAATCTGTTGGTCTGGGTGTAGTATATCGCTAGGCACCGAACTCTGAGCTGACCGCAGATTAACTCTCGGTTGCTGTCAACTTCAAGATAACGAAGGGGAACAGTAGTCCGTAACTTCGCTGACCCAGGCTCATCAATTTATTGCTGTCCTACGATCTACATCTAAAAGCTGCACTCCGTATGCCGTGCAAGTAAAGGGTATGGGGGGGGGGCATAAAGGAGTATTATCATCAATAATTGCACAAGTTAGGTCACCGCGTCCCTGCAAGCTCAAGCCGGATTATTTTCAGCAAATAAGCTTTCATAATCTAAGAACCCTGTTACTTATTTTAACAACGTTTGCCGGAAATTTTTATTCTCGGTCATTTCCACCGTGTTGTTTATTCCCGTTATCCTATCTGTTTCCCAAATACAGGAGTACAATCTTATGTTTATTGGAACGTGCATTATCTTGATAGTTGAATAAAGAGAGACCAACTTGATGTCACTTGCTTTTTTATTTCATTATTTAATGCTCAGCCTGAAGCCTGCATCCGGATACCACACCACCCCAGCCAAACCACAACGTAACACAAACACGCATCGAACCAGAGCAATACAACCCATGAAACAACTCAACAAATAAGTTGCAAGCTCCTGGGGATGGTTGCATTAACATCCGAAACATGTTGAGCATTAAATAATGAAATAAAAAAGCAAGTGACATCAAGTTGGTCTCTCCTTATTCAACAGGAGTACAAGGTATTCAAATCTGCAGGACCTAACAACATTAGAGGCTGTCAGGTTAAAACAATGTCAGGTTTGATACTTTTGTGCCAGTATTTTAGAAAATACTTCTTCCCTCATCTTCAGAGTGGGTTTGGTGATTGGTGAATATCATGGCAGCAGATTTCTTCGGTGCCCATATATCAGGCCACATGTCGCTACATCTCAGAAGACCGTAATATTGATTTGCGGTTCAGAAGATGGTCATGAATGATGATAAATTAGAGATTTGGAAGATTTTTATTTAAAATTTCTGTACCGGTTTGCGCCTCAATACACTTAAAAACCTCTGATCTTGCATTGCAGATAAAATGACAGAAATTCGAAACCGACACATTCCCAATATAAATTTAGATTGTTATCAATACACTACCTCTCTCGGTATATTTGAAATTTGAGTTATTATAAGCTTATGGCAACTTAGGCCAGATACCAGTTACCTGGCCAGAGACGAGTTCAGGGGAAACTGATTCAGTACATTACCACAAATTTCGAGTTCCCTTTCTCCAGCTTTGTAGCTCGTTGTGCTTCTCCCTGCTCAATATTCAATTTGTTTATGTCCTCCGTAAAATCACAAGCTGGGTACTAGAAAACATACGTCAGCTGAAGACCCCTTTACCTCCTCACACTTAATTAACTTTGGTTAGGGGGAAGTTGTAATAATGCTGCATTAATTCATCTTGAAATAAGTTTTTGAGAATGATAAATTTCTTCAGTTTCTCAGGGAATACCCCGAAGATAATAATTCATTTCGTTCCATAGAGACTTGCAGGGTGCGCTTTTATTCTTGTTTTTGGTTTCTGAAAGTAAATGGCGGAAGTGATGATCCAGTTATAGGGAGACACTGGTTAAGTGTTCACATATCATATACGCTACGCATTAAGAGTCTACTGTATGTGTTTGTGTGTGTCTTACGTCAGTACAATGACTTCCAGGCCTTGCGACAGTTCCCGCTGCTGTGGTAGAAACTCTAAAGCCCCTAACTATGTAGATGTTGGCTATCTGTTACTTATTGACCGGTTCTTCCAACAGGAAGGATTAGACAGAGTCGATGGTACAGCGGATTTATGGAAGAACAAAACGAATACCCTTCCCTTGTCACTTCTGTTACAAATTAGGCCCGTCTGCCAGTTCCGCTAGCTTCTTTGCAGTCCAGGAAAATACGTATCTGTCCCTGAATTACGCCATTGTGACGACCGAATTTCTGTTTAATGCGCCTTGCTATGAAATTTGGTTTCAGTAAAGACTAAAAATAATAAAATTCTCTATACAGTAGAAGAGAAGTAAGATTTTAAAAACTGACGGCTTTCAAGTTACTTATTTTTAAATACGTGTTAAAGAGGGCAAACCGAATGGAATTTAAAAAAGGCAATGCAACTTCTGCGTAGATCGAGGAAGGGAACTCCGTTACGATTCTATTTTGTGAGATGGGATATGTTTGGATAATACTCGACGTTTAATAAAGCAAATAGAGAGATGCTTAAGATATTAAAATGTTTCAGCTGTGTGGCTCATGTAGATTCGAATGTGTTATGAGCACAAATCTGTCTGTGACTCGTGACCGAGGAGGATGGGTTCCGAAGGTGGCTGTTCTTTCCTTGAAAACATTTACAGCGGAGATTTAAGAATACCTGTTAGGATCAGCACTGTTCTGTTGGTGCGGGAAGGAAGTACCGTTGAATGCAATGTTACAACATGAATTCTACACTAACCTTTTTAGTATTACTGGAGTAAATGTTCATGAAATAGAAGTAACAAAATGACGAAATACATCTTACGAGACTTCCGCAACATTCGTTGGGCACCCAGTGATATTTAGTCTGTTTATAGGAGCTTAATACTGTTTTACATGACGTCCACGTGCCACACAGTTGGCATTTACAAAAGTGCAACACCTAACGACGGTCTGAGTGAACGAATGAATTACTGACTGACTGGCTGGCTGACTGTGTAACTACCTAACTAAATAATTAGCTAACTAAATGATTGACTAGTTGATTAACTAACTGACTGACTTACTAAATGACTAATTAACTGACTGGCTATCTGTAAATAACTGATGAAATAACTAGCTAACTAAACGATTGACTGACTGACTGGCTGGCTGGCTGGCTGGCTGACTGTTTGAATAACCTCAGGCAGCATTGCGTTTCTTGTTAGGACAAACACGGCCTTGCTGAAATTCTCAACAAATTCTGTTGCTACTCATGTCGTGCATCTCGAACGTTCATTACCGTGTTCATGAAGCCCTCAACTGTTGCCAGTCCTGTCACAAATAGATCTAGTCTTTACATTCCCAGCCTTTTTAATTAACTTTCATTTTAATATCTAAGCATCTACGCCTTAGTTTTCGAAGCGACCAAATTCTTTCACGTTTTTCTATGAAATCTCTTTTTGTCCATGCGGGCCTAATAGCCCACCAGTCTGATCCACTTTGATTTTGTTTTCCTGACGTTGAAATTCCATAACATTCATAATATAATCTAAGAAATATGACGTAGGGAAGCGACGAGGTTCGTTAGAGAACAGCTAATGCTGGTCCCTAGTCGCTTCTTGTCACGTAATTATGCAGTGTTAAATCTGTTCTTTGCCTTTTATCTTTAATCTCCCCGCGCAGCACCTCATTACACACTGTTGCATGTACAGATTATGCCCCTCGCTTGCTTTGCAGATAGAACGCTCTTCTCATCCTCTGTTTTATTCCAACACGTAAATTACCAAGCGGGAATAAACACGATTCAATCCCTATCGAAGACCAGCTATCTCAAGTGAAATATTTTCACGGATGTACTAATTCACTTCAAGCAAATCCCTTGTCTGTGTCTTTACTAGAATGTGACTCCCTTCCTACAAATCTCCAAACCATGTGCATTCATATGTCAAGCGACTTTTAAATAACACCAATAATGGAAATATCAATGCTTTAAAGGAAACTTAAACTTGTGTAATACTTAACATAAACTTAAATCTATAATGCGTCTCACTGTTTCTACGCCCAAAATCAATTGCTACACGATCCTTACTTTGTTCTTCTTGCTTGATTCAAATGCAACAAATTCAGTAACTTCTATTAGTTCAAATTTAACAGTACACAAATAATTTCTGTATGGTTAATAACTTAGAACCCAATTGTTAGTGTAATATGAACACCATCTGTTATTTTTAAATAAAGAATATGTTTATGTACGAAAATGGTTCTGCGAACAAACACAGTTTAACATGTTGGTGTTATCGGTGAGGTATGAATTGATTATGTAATGTTGTTTAGAAGCTGTGCGCGATTGAGTTTAAAAGAAATTACTTGAGTATTGCACTCTGATTTATGAGCTAATATCACTCGTTTGTCACGAATATTTTCTTATTCCTTTTAAGACATCCAGCAAGATTTCTTGTATGGAGCTCCAAAGCATTAACAAGACGCTGTCATAAACGAATGACGTAAAAGCAATGACGGGTGTTCCTGCACCCACTGGAATCTAATGGACTATTCTTCGTGTTTAATGAGCTTTGATTACCTTAGGCTAATGTTTCTCAACCGCCGGGCCGCGGCCCGGTACCGGGCCATGGCATCAATTATATTGGGTCGCGAGAGGTTCTCCTGGAATTTGTGATTTTAGTTTTCTAAACAATTTTCATGAATAAATGCTTTATATTGGAAATATTCTGAGGAGAATAATATTCATGAGTACGTCGAAAAACTCAGACCCAGATGTTGGTCTGAGGAAACTACAATATGTTACAAGATTTCATTAGTCCATTGATTGATAAGTAATTTAAATGTAATTTTGCATTTGTCAACATGCCATACCGTATACAGAAGTGTACTAACACTTTTTATGATTATGCCATAATTAATTATTAATACTTATGTTAGTTTAATGTGTGAACTTAAAAAAATGAAAGGTATTTACGAGTGAATTTGTTGGGACCGGACCCTCGTCTTATGAAAAAAGAATTTACTGTGCCGCGGTCTCACAGAGATTGAGAAACACTGCCTTAGACCACATGGCGAGCACCGCGTCATCGTGTTACGTAGTTATAAATCCAGAAACTGCCGTCGATGATTACTGGAGCCATGTTCGGATATAATATCCAGTGGCCCAGACTGCAATTGTGTATTCGTCATTCATTCTTCACACTTGAGGAAGAATATGAAAGTTTTTGTTACTTTGCGCATTATTAATAAAGATGGCTGAAACAAGACATGCAATGTACGTATAACGTAACATCGAGACGCGTTCGTGCAACCATTGTTACAATGGAAAAGCAATAATTATTACATATTCTGAGGGTGTGTTTGTAGCCTCAAGTATCAGTCAAGCAATGTGCATGCGCCATGTTGTCACCTGTGGCCTGTTCGGGTCTAAAATAGTCTTCCACATTATCTCATAAACGGCACGATTTTCGAAAAGAAAGTTGTACATAAAATATGTATTTCGATATTCTCTACAACTTTTTTCTGAAAAAATTCTCGTTATTAAAACTGGGCGAGATTTGTTCAAAAACGTATATTGTCCTATTTATGTAAAGTGTCCGTTATTTTTGCCAGATATTAATTAGACTTGAATTTTTCGAAAAGTAATCAAATATCAAACTTCATGAAAATCCGCCCAGTGGGACCCGCATTGTTCCATTCTGACAGACAGAGGGACGGATATGACGAAGCTAATAGTCGCTTTTCGAAATTTTGCGAAGGCGCCTAAAAGAGTGGATTTACAAAATGTGTGCTTTTTTTGTGGAGGATAAATCATTAACATAAGGGACATATTTTCTGTGACAAAATTTGTTGTGCAACCTTTAATTTTTTCATGACCAATTTTCAAATTGACACTTTGTACATAATTTTGTTTTAGTATAATGCATAATACTAGTTTCTCTATATTAAAGCTTCAACTAATGTTTCTAATCTATTTATAAGTAAATGTTGGGAGTACTCTTCAGTAAATGATTGGTCAAAAATTCTCTGCTTTCTTTTTAGCTTAAAAATTATATCCACAAAAATTCGCTAATGGGATTCCGCTACGAGACAATTAGCCGAACGAATTAATTTAAGAAAGACTAACAGAATGTCAGTAACAATTTATTCATATAAATTCAATATCAAGATGTGTTTCTGAACTCTACAGGCAGTAATAAATATTAACCATTCTAATATGTAAAGAAATTTTTATACGCGTATCAGCAAAATCGTTAAGTAAGTGGAGGTGTGGCCATCAGCCCCATTACAAGCCCGAGGTGCCCAGAGGCTTCCAGGAAGTTAAGGTTCCCAGGTTGCGTGACAGTGGCCCAGGATGGTGGTAAGGTTGTCAGCCTTACGCACCGGCCGCTTTTTACCCCCAGGAAATGCTCCTGGCACTCATTTTTGTTAGAGGCTGATTCGACCCCAGGACCATAGTGCGATCGGAAGGATTATGTCAATGAAAAATTCCAATGACACGTATAAATCTTATTGTATTTATACAATATACTTAATAGTATTATTATTTACAGATATGCTGCCACAACACCTCGTTTGCAGATACGAATTGAATTGTGAATACTGTAACATAACTTTAGCAAGGAACAAAGCTCCCTGATGATGATCTCACAAGATCGAAACATGTCGGAGTATTTTAAAATGTTTTAAAAGTGTTTTATGTGAAATTATATGTGCATTCGTTGGTTGATAAATTGAAGTGATTCCAATGACACCATCTGGAATCGAATCAACGACCTTCCGATATGTAGCACAGCGCCTTATTCACTGTGCTACTGCGGTCCCCGGATGTTTGGCCATAGCGCTAGTTAATACATTTCCGCTCCGTCCAATATTCCCATCTTATTCCGTTCGCGTTTATGTTGTATAATGCTGTGGTCACTTAATGCCATATTCATACATCTTCCGAAGTAAAAGGAGGTTCCAAATTAACGCGAACAATATTTTACTCAGTAAGCTTGCTTCATTGAATTTATTTGGAATGTTTGAAGAAGTTAACAGTTTTTTTCAGAGCCTTGTATTTTAAGAAATTTAAATTCAAACTGGGCAGCATTAATCTTAATCTCATGTATAGTCTGATGCTCAACCGTCATTTCTTTATCTTCTCACACAGTCTGTTTGTATGTCTCGTGTACTTCCATCATCTTTAATAACGTCTTCATGAGTTCATCTGCAGCTCTCTTACTTTATCCCTTTTCTTCTTCCCCTGTTTCTCTAAACTCCCTCTCTGCTTGGGGAGAAAGCGGAGACTTCCGTGTTGAAGGCAAAATCCTGACGTTCGCACAAAACGTTAAGATATGATGAAGTGCTGCACCCATAATTTTGCAGAGTTTACTGAAAGCACGTCTAGTGTATAGTTGCTATTATCTACATTGTGGTTTACAGTTTATTATGAACACACGGGAATCCTCTTATCTGGCCCACAGCCTCAAACGTCTGACACAGTAATGATGACGAGCCCAAGTAGGGAAATTGATGGAAAATAACTGAAGGGCTCTTTGCAGGGGAAAAGCGGGGTTGAACTTTTAGCATCTCACGTAAAGGGCAGATGTAACCTAAATTAAAAGGCTCGCAGCAAGTAATTGTCTGCCCTTGTGTCGAAGCACCTTGCGGTGAAATCGTACATTGGCTGTGGAAGTAAAGTTGCCACTACTCGTAACCTCAACACCGAAGACAGAAAGCAACAGCGCTCTAACAAAGAGATTATACGCCAGAATCAAGGTTTCCGGAGGGGGTCCTACAGAAAGTATGAATGTAAAGTGGCAGTATTTCGTGCGTAAACAGAGAGAGCCATAATTTTGATGAATTTAAACCTCGACACTGCTTAGCATTTGCGCTATTTCTGGTATGTCGTTTTATGTATTACCTTCAAATTAGTATCTCATTTACAAGGTATATTTTTCAGCCGTACAATCAGAATTTTGAAATACGCAGTGGCACTTTTGGTTGAGGCATTGGGCTACAAGCTGGAAGGTCGTGGGTTCGATTCTCGTTTGTGTCATTGGGAGTTTTAGTTGACTTAATCCTTCCAGCCGCTGTATGGCCCTGGGATGGGCTCAATCTGTAACAGAAATGAGTACCAAGAATATATTCTGTGGGTGAAGGCGGCCGGTGCGTATGCCTGACATCCTTACCACCTTCCTCTTTCGATTGTCTGGAAATCCGGGGTCCCCAGCCTCTTGGACTTCTAAGGGATTTTGCAGGCCTGTATATGGACAGCTTTACCTAGGTTTACAATTAGACTGTATCACATTCTTTTACTGCACATTTGCATATATAAACGAGTTTTGTTCACACTCTAAAGGCATTTTACAGGATAAAATCTTGAAACATTTAACTATCGAAGTTCTTATTCAGGCATTGGTTTCTACGCCTAGTGGTTAGTAATATTTTCCTTCCGTGTGTTTCTCAAACTGTTATAACTCTCCTGTATCACGCAACGCTGAATTCACCTTTTCAGTCAGTAGAGGATGGGAAAAAAAAATCTCTCTCAGTTGTATAATTATGTAGACCTTATTCATACATACATTTAAAGGGCACTTACTGTGTTTTATGAAGATAGTAGAGACGTTGTAATCCAACTAACCTACTCCACTGAGAGTGACGTGTCACCACTTCAGGAACTGCCGACATGTCAAGTAGATTTTATGGCTAGTGCTTAAGGTTGTTTTATAGCTCGTTAGTTTATAAGCCTGCAGCGGCCTGGTTGTGTTCACTGCAGTGTCTTGTCATGGACACGCTGGAGCTGATGCTAGCCACTTTTGCTGTGGTCGTAGAGATCATCAGAATTCGTCTCTCTCTCTCTCTTAAATTTGGGGTGTACTGTTGTCTCCAGAGACTGAATTCTGTTATAATAAGTTACTATCACATAATTAGAACATTCGATTTGGTTTCCTGATGAAAATATCCATAAACAACAATAACATCAATTTCGTTTTTTTTGTTTAGGGTGAAGGAAGTTTAGGAAGAACCAGCAAAGCAGAAGAATCGATGATGCCTGCTACGTAAAGCGAAGAAGGGGATCACGCATGGCTATTTTAGGTAAGAAAACGCGTTCATCCCCAGTCCGGTCGGTGTGGGGTTTTGGCGGATGGAGTGGCTTCCTCTAAATACTTCTGGTTCGCCCTTTTGGTATCTTCCCACAAACGCTCCCCACACTTCCATTTATTCATAATGGACGCTATATAATCGTAGCAACTGACAATGTCTTTAAGTAATACACAAAATAGGACGAAGATATGGCGGGCGGGACACATTGAATGCACAAGTGTGCACTGTATGGTTGCAAAATCCGAAGGGTTTGGGTCCAGTTGGACACCGTGTTGGATGGAGCAATAGATTGATGGTGAGTCATATCGTAAGGAAATAGGACGTGAGAGTGTGAACTAAATTCACTCTGCTCCTTAAACCGAGCACTGGTACAATATTGTTAGCAAAGCAATTAAAATTTGTGCTTTATACAGCGGTGCTGATAAGTCCTTAGCCCGACCAGGAAGGAAACAAGCTAATGTTTCTGTCAGAATGGCGTGAATTCCCTTCGGCGCCTTGCCTTGCAGGAAAAAAAAAAACTTGATGACAGCTAGCGTCTCGATGTTGTTGAAATCGCGCGCGTCCTTGACATGCTTCGGATCTTGTTTACTTCGTGGTCGGGCTAAGGACTTTTCAGTACCCCGGTACAAGGCTGGTAATTTTTTGGTTATTTGAGAGGAAAGATGGGTTATTCTGTACTGACTTGTTGCAATATAAACAGAGACACACAAACAGAGAAATGTGCTGTGGGATATCCATGGTTGCTTCTATGTGAAATTCTAATAGAGAAGTCAGCTTGACTATAAAAATGGTTTTTACGCACTCTATGAGATTCCAACGTTGTCGCACATTATTTACTGTAAATTCTATTGAAAGAAAATATATTGTGTAATTTTCATTTACAAAATTCATCACTCTACAAAATTTTATTTATCCTTATTAAACGGCGTTAGATTTTTCTCATTTCAGAAGTTCTTAATATCACGTGACAAAATTTATATAATTATGTAGAAAACTCCAAGCCTGAGTGCTGCAAAACAAGGTAAATTTTACGATAATTGTTTCTTAACTAGCGAGATTTGAAGTTCATTAGGCGGCTTGACGCCGTCAACTGATGAATGTATACCGACGTTTCGGAGTCAAGGAGTCGAAGGGGCTGCTGCCTTCATAGAGATAAGTGTATGTGTCATGATATCCACACGTCATTAAACATTTTCACTTAAGAAGTTCTGTAGCGCAGTAAGGTATTCAAATTGCCTTCTCTTTGCTGACGACATCAAAATTTTCTTGAAATAAAGTCCCTTCATGACATTTTGTTACTTAAATCGTATATGCCATAAATTGTGTGTGTTGATGTTGCATTTCTAACTTCTTGAATCTCAAGGTTAACAGGACCAGCGTTTTCTCCTTCTCTACACAATACTACTTGCTCGATTTTGTTTACAAACTGTGTGAAGCCTCTGTTATTGCATCAGATTTTTGGAGGTACCTGTTAACTTCAAACAACTTTTTCACCATCACGTGAACTATGTATATTTTCACGCAGTGAGGTGTTGGGGTTCATTCGGACAGTAACATTCTCCTTGTCTACAAATTACATATTAGTTGGACCTAAGTCGGTATATGCCTCTGTTGTGTTGAATTCCATTACCACTCCTGATTCGTATAAGATTGCTAGTATCAAGTGAAAGTTCGTATCTCGGTATCATCTTCGTGTTCTTATTCACATGAAGTATAAAAATATAACAATAATAATAATCATCATATATCTTTCATGGAGTTAGGCCACTTGTTGACCCGTTCCGGTCTCACGTATCCAGAAGTTTCTTCAAAGGTCTACCGTGATTCCTTCTGCCAGTTGGGGAGTAGTATTTCATTACCCTGGTAATCTATTTCGAGGCATTCTATTTACATGTTGTATCCAGCTTCTCTTGTGTTCCAGTTATATGTCCAAAATTTGTGTTATTAATTATAAAAATGTTAACGTGTAAATTAATCGAAATTTTTGTACTTTGTTTGGAGATGTCACCTAGACATGCTGTTTTAAATTAATCTTTAAATTGCACAAAATATTTCCATTACATTTTGGAAAATGTTGGATGCGCCGAATCGTAACTCGAGAGATTTCCTTCTCTTAATATTGGCGGTCAAACAACTGCCCTTCCGGTGGAAGATTTTCGATGACTAATGCAACCAGTAGCCGTGCTGTCTAATGCGTGGGTTTGCGGCCGCTCACCTGCTGAGATCGTGGGTTCGAATCCCACCGGGGGCATGGATATTTGTCTGTTGTGAGTGTTGTGTGTTGTCAGGTAGAGGTCTCTGCGACGAGCTGATCACTCGTCCAGAGGAGTCCTACCGACTGTGATGCGTCATTGTGTTTGATCTAGAAACCTCAAGAATGAGGAGGCCATGGCCCGCGTTGGGCCGCAGCACCACAGGAAAAAAAAATACCATCAGTAGGGGTGCGGTTGTATTCAGTGGGAACCTGTTTTTGTTAATGATTTGTTAGGCGTATATAATTTTGCTAAGTAAAATAGAATGCTTAAAGAGACTTTGTGTTGTAGTTCGATCACTGACGTGTCATGTGAGTTGTTCTTTCCATTTAGTCAGGTTATTTGTAATTAATATGTTATAATTTTTTTACTCCTAATGCTAACGTTTTATGTGAAAAATGGTTGGAGTAGTACTGTTTGAATGTTGAATTTGTGTGCTTAATTTGTCACAAATCCAACTTTTTTCCTTTCTTGTTATGTTTATATGTCTTTGTGTGTATCTCCATCTAATTTCTGTCATATTTAATTTGTGGAGGTTTTATAATTGGCCATGTCCTTATGATCTACCACATTAATAAATGAGGGTTGAACAATATAATGATAATAATTTTAATTCAGTTTAATTGCTCATTTGTTAATGTGTTAGTTTAACAGCACGGGGCCAATTGTAAAACTATCACAAAATGTACCAAATTAACAGAAATTAATACACAGAACACGCTAACAAGTTACATTTACCACAGGATCAGAGGTTTAGACAGTATAACTGTAGCAGTTTGTCAGAACAACTGTTTCATAACAGCCAAAACTTAAGAAGTTCATTTAAAAATGTCTAGCTTCGTTTGAACCATACTTAACATGTAATTTTAGTAGCATAAGATCTGCTTATAAACGTTAGCAAGTAAATTTCTTCGGATTCAACCTTATAACTCAAGTCTCCCCTTGTCTGTTACTCTTTAATTGACGGAGGAATTTTCATAGGTAGCGCAGCAGTACGGATGTGATGACGGTTGCATAAAGACAAACCTACGGTGCTATAATGTTCCTCCTGTCTTTGTGTCTGCTGCACTCCGTAATGATTCAAGATTCAAGTCCTTTGGACTACTTGACCCTTTCAGTATGGCTCAACACACCAGAATGATTGAATTCTAGTTCTAAGATACTGGGAAGGGTCTGCAGACACACAAGTAGATACAAGGTCCTGAATATATAACGGGCGTGAAGCACACTGCAATAGCGGCACAATTAAGGATTTTGGACTATAGTTATATCGAGATAGCGTAGTCAATATGGCGACTCGCTACAGACTGGACGGTCTGGGATCGACCGCCTGTGGGGGGGGGGGGGCTTTTTTCACCTGTGGGGAGTCCAGCTCAAGGCCACCCCCCCTCTACTCTAAAAGGTACCCGGTTTCTCCCCCCCGGATAAAGCGGCGGCGGGGCGGGGG
>Ga0123354_10009926_pt1 | contig 14636 bp, 13 predicted proteins | sample TergutLab28metaG_2_FD_97872 | JGI IMG/M metagenome (GOLD analysis project Ga0123354, IMG submission 97872) | Labiotermes labralis P4 segment gut microbial communities from Petit-Saut dam, French Guiana - Lab288 P4 | ecosystem: Host-associated > Arthropoda: Insects > Digestive system > Gut ... | reverse complement strand
TTTATAGGAGGCTGGGTGTACGCCATGGCCGGTCTGGACGGGCGGAAAATCTCGTCCCCATCGGGATTCGATCCCGGACCGTCCAGCCCATAGTCAGTCGCTAAACCGACTGAGCTACCCGGCCCACACACAAATACACAAACACACACACACACACACTCTCTCTCTCTTTTATGTCCAGCGTGAAGATGGCTTATAAGAGCCGAAACGTGTCGCTGTAAATTATTAAAAAGAAAATTAATAAAGCTGTGATAGACTACATTTTGTCACTGTATTTAATTACTGAAGTTTTATACAAGATATCTTCCTTTAATTTGGAGCTAACATTTTTTATCGGAATAAATTTACTTTCACGGATATAAAATTACGTTTCTATTTCCGGCCATTTTTCTCCCACTAACAGATATGCACTGCCGGTATTACCGCATGAAGCTACTATAATTTGTATGTTGTGAAGGCATGCCGTCTACTGTACGTACCCTTAGTATGTTTGGGACAACAGCATTTTTCAGAATTTGAAGTAGAAACTACCTGTAACTTGTGTTAACTTTGTTCCTGCACTAGGGATGTGCTACCAGGGAAAGCTGTAGCCAAAATGTAGTTCGAGCCACATTTGGAGCGTATAACGGATGGAAAATGTTGGAAAGCTCTGGCACTGAAATTAACTTTCATTTGTTGTGACACTACAAGTTATTCCTTTAAAGCACGTGCCGAAACGTTAGAAGGCTCTTTATGCTGACCGCACGTTGTATTTAAGGGTTTCGTATGCTTCTTATAAAAATAAGCATTATATTACCTAAACAGCATTAACTAGCTGTTCTTTATAAACAGAGAAGCAACTAATTTTCTGTGAGGCAGGAATTGATTGTTGTAATACTGCCTGCCTTAATTCAAGCTTCGTAATAAGTGCACTGTAACCGTGCGGTTCTCTTGCAGCTCTTCTCATATTAATGCGAAAATTTCCCCCCAATGTTTTCTTTCGAGTGTTGTTGTCTAAACGCCTGCCTCAATGCAGCCTACCAAATGCTAATTTCAAAATTCAGCCCCAGTACAATAAATGCTGAACTTTTGTTCCTCTGCTGTGTATTCAGAACATTCAGTATTTTATCACTTTACCATTTTCCATTTCAAACTCTTTACTTTACCTCTGACCTCACTTTATCAGAAAAACGGGAGGACATTGTCTGGGAAACTTCGGAGGAGTAAAATTTCTCATCATTTTCTCAGTAATAAGTTTGTTGTTTTGTCACAGCACACGCCGTTTTCTTTCTTTCTGTCCTCTCTTTTTCTCTTTCTTGTGCTGTCCTTGTTGAAGTTCCAGGGGGTTCTTTGAACGTATTATTCTAGCACTTTCAAGTTTCCCATCACGGTGTTCTTTCAAGATGTGAGTCATTTCCTTGCATGTTCTCTTCGCAATATATTCAAACACTCACATATGTAGTTATCTTTTTAACATTTCTCCAGAATTTGCATTCAGAATAACAGCGTTCGAGATTCCTTCATGTAGTACTCGATTTATGGAGATTTTAGTTCCACAATGGATTCGTGCAGTCTGTGCTAGACATATGGATATATTAGCTTAAAGTCCATAATATATTTATGGAGGTGTTGGCTTCGATGTAGAGTTATACAGTCTGTACTAAATGTATGGAGAAATTAGTTCTACCGGTACTTATAGCAGTCTATACTGGATTTATGGAGATGTTATCTCCACCAGAGGTCCATAGAGTTCATCTTACTAGATGTCTGGACATCTTGGTCATTGGACTGAGATTCTGTGGCTTACGTACAGAAACCACTGATGGTATTTTGATAAAACAGTTTAGGATTCGTTGCAATGTCGAAGGGTTGCCCTGAGTCGTCTTCAATTTCTTCATCACTCGTCTTTAACCAGCCACTTGCAGACTACAGGCATACTAACGGTATCGAGTAGAGTCGCGTCATGATGGGCGAATTCAGTCTTCCACACTAAGATGAAGCAAAACCAAGCCCTCAGCTTCGCTCCACTTGACTATATTAGTATGCCGGCAGCATAGGGCAACCTAACAGTGAGTCTTTCTCCGGTTTAATATATTCGCATTTGCACTGAGTGAACATGTATTACAAGGAATGCATTTTTGAGGTGTTTGTATTCCAAGGTTTTCATTTGGTCCATTTTGAAATCAGTAGCTTAGGTAGGTGCTATGATGCCCAACACAGCGGGCGCCCCTGAAAAAAATCACGAAATTAAAAAAATAACATTTATTGAATTGCGTTATTTATCTAATAATTTAAAACGCGTTGAGATCAGAAAATCTATTTGTTTTCCATTTAAAATATTCATATTGTCGTCCATTTTGCCGCCCTTTGGACTCTATTGACCAGGGTGGCCATACCACTCTCCCCACCCTAATTACGCCCCTGATTGCCATAAATCCTGAACTTTGCACATTTGTGCGTTTGAACGTTTTAACATCTCAGAGCTATAAATTCGGTCTGTTAGGCATGTCCGCGAAACGACTGCGGAGAGCGAACATTAGCTCTGTCCTGTGTGTCCTGTCTGTCCACATGGAGAAGCCCGACTCCTTTTCGTCAGTTTTCACGAAATATTTAATGAGAATCTCTACTGTAATATGCCATACACATCGTATTTTATTTACATCGATCAGAGTAACAGATATTTTACATAAATTCATATGTAAATATTTGATAATAAGTGGCTGAGTTCTTCTTGGTGTAGTAGAAGTTCAGAGTATAATTGTAGAGAAAGTCGGAATGTATGTATTTGTGTGTGTGTGTGTGTGTGTGTATAAAGGTAAAGGTAAACTTCACCCTAGAACAGGCCACGAAGACCCAGAGGGTGAGTAGAGGTATAGTTCTACTCTTTCCTTAACCTCGACGCTATATGTGGGTGGTCAACGCCACACCCCGGCCGCTTTACCCCCGGGAGAGACCCGGTACCCATTGTATAGGAGGCTGGGTGGGCCCCAGGGCTGGTCTGAACAGATGCGGAAAATCTCGCCCGCACCGGGATTCGATCCCCGGACTGTCTAGCTCGTAGCGAGTCGCTATACCGACTGAGCTATCCCGGCCCACTATATATATATATGTACATGTTTATGTGTGTATGTGTAAGTATGTATGTATGTATTTATATTTCTGTACACATACATACATACGTACGTACATACATACATACATGCACATATAAATGCATTGATGTGTATACAAAAACCGAACGAGTTCCGATATTACGTTACAGTTTATTTCCTCTTTTATTTATATTTCAGACTACGACACAACTACCAACATTTCCGAGCTTAACACCTCCAGACAAAATGAAAATTCGAGAAGTAACTTCAAGAACAATAAAGGTAAGGCAGAATGTTACTATTTAATATCATGTGTGTGGTCTATGGAAGTTTCTTACCATGATCGTGTTCACTGAATTATTGCCTTACTATGAACGGCGACAGTCTCAATACAGATTCCAGTTCCACTGTTTATGCTATTGAGGCAATTTCTTTCACATGTCATTAGTGTTTGCAAATGCATATTTCGTTTCTTTTTTAAATTTTCAGTGTGTCGGAGCTTAGCTTGATGCATTAGCCATTTAAATACTCCCAAGTCAAAGGTGCATCAGCTGATGTAAGATGAAATAACTTCTGACTTTTGAGGGTTGTTTGACCGTGCACCTTCATCATGAAATAAACTAAACTGCCAACTTTACGCAACAATGTAATTTATTGAAGTTTCTTTAGCTCGACATGTTTCTGGCGCATACGCCCATCATCAGGAGCACTAGATGTTAAGTTGCAGCATATGGTTTTCTGCACCCAGTTTGTAGATGGGTGGTGGTCTTGAGAGCCGCTGCGTAGGTCGTGTGTACGGTTTGGAAGGTGCCGTGCGACGCACATCTAGTGCTCCTGATGATGGGCGTATGCGCCCGAAACATGTCGAGCTAAAGAAACTTCAATAAATTACATTGTTGCGTAAAGTTGGCATTTTAGTTTATTTCATAACTTCTGACCTTTCTTACGGAGTGTTTTTATGGATTTCATGTGTTTCTCAGAAAAAATTATTCCTTCGCCCACAGCATTATCAGTTCTGGGTACAGCATTAGCAGTTGGTTATTGTAATGGAGTACCTTGTGTGTACAGCGTTAGCACTTGGTCAGTGTCATGGTGGTATCGTATATTTTCTGAGATATCTTTAAGAAAAAGAATACATTTTAAGGACTCTCACTCTATTTCTACGTCTTTGGCATGGGCAACCCATTTTTATGATGCTGTGTATGGGCGTTATTGATTTCGACGCCTCCTCAGTCGAGAACTTTCCTGCGTATGATTTGGTATTGTTTCCACAAAAGTACACATATAACTCCGTACCCAACTGCCATACTGTTTTAATGAAACACGAAAGACAAGCGTGTGCAAAGCAAGAACGAGTATAGCCTTTGTCCGTGGGCTGTGCACCATATTTGCTTATAGAAACAGCAGAACTAGAAGGCAAGTCTTCTTACCCTGAGCGCTGTTTGGTGGTTACGAGTCTGATGTATTTATATTTTATGTGCGGTTGGAACTGTTACGGACTTGGGATGAAACGGCTTACATCTCTTTCAGTAGTAGAATAAAGCCGATGTTCCTTAACCCTTTGAGTGGCCAAATCGCCAGGCTTGTGCGGCATCTTCTGCAACTTTGTAATGTATGGGACAGTCTAACAATGTGGACGCTAGCCAATTGTGTGTGTGGTTAATTTAATGGAACCAAAACTACCATAAGTTACATTCTGTTATCGAAGGTTTTCGCTTAGATACCAAGAGCTGAAGCATGGTTTCTCTGCATTGTACCTTGCACACCACATCTCAGTTGTAAAATGTTTTGTACTACAAAGTAGAGTCGAACTCGGTTATAATGCCTTGGAAGGGACTGAATATTATGTGTCTTTTAAACGAGTTTATTTTATAACCGCGGAGTGTAATGTTATGGTTAACAGTAAGGAATCAGTTTAAACCACGGAATATCTAACGCTGTACACGAATTGTGGTATAAATCGATATCGATATAACCGGGTTCGACTGTCTTTACGTAAGGGTATCTGGCGATGATGCTAGTTAGAACTTGGGCTAATCTTGATGAAAGTGTTAGATAAATAACTGCATGGAGCAAAGCCCTTCTTGAGAAGCTGGCAGGTCCACAGTTAGTCAAGCAATTCTTACCCTTTTATGGAACCCAAGGGTTCATTACCGCACTCACAAGAGTTCGCCACCTGTCCCTGATCAATCTAGTCCATAACCCCATCCGACTTCTTGTCGATCCATTTTAATATTATCTTCTCATCTGCGCCTCTGTCTTGCAAGTGGTCTCTTTCCCTCAGGTCTCCCCACCAAAACCCAGTATGAACCTCTCCCCCGTACATGCTACATGTCTCACCCATCTCATTCCTCTTTATTTGATCACCCGAATGATATTTGATGAAAAGTATAGACAATATAGTTTCTCGTTAAGCAGTCTTCTACACTCTTTTGATACCTCGTCCCTGTTAGACCCAAATATCTTCCTCAGCACCCTATTCTCGAACAGACTCAGCTTACGTTCCTCCCTCAGTGTGAGAGTCCAAGTTTCAAACTCATACGAAACAACAGGCACTATTACATTACTGTATATTTTAGTGTTTATGTTTTTGGTTAGCAAACTGGTAGGCAAAAAACTTTTCTTCCCCAAATGATAGCAAGCATTTCCTTACTTTAGTCTGCTCTCTATTATTGTAAGCTAAATTAATTATGAAAATTCTTGTTTTTCGATTCGAAAACTTTGTTGAATCTTTTGTTTCCCCAAATGCTGACGGAACTGATGCACAACGCCATAATTTTGTCATTTGTTTTAGATAGGCACTGAAATTGGTACCTGACCTCGAGTTTAACAAATAGAAGGTTTATGAAATGATACGGCTCATGAAAATAACAGGAGCCAGGGGACAATTTGGGGTATTATACGAGTATTATAGGTTTTCTCGTAATTTATGAAAGTCACCTAACATTGTTCTGATAGTGAAGTGATTGGCTGGTCATGTAGGTAAGATTCGAAAACCTGCTGACGAAATCTTAGTAATTAACTAGCGTAATGCACAAAATCTTGTTGTATAATACGCTTATTATACCCCTGTACATATTTCGAGCACTATGTGCTCATCATCAGGAGGTGAAAATTGTATTATACAGCATCTGGTATCATCACACCTGCAGGTGGCCGTCCCGTGCACGGGACGGCCATCTAGAGTGATTTTGTGCATTAAGTTGGTTAATTACTAAGATTATACTGAGATGCACGGTCAGCAAAACATAAAAAAATATGGTGGCGAAAGATCAGTTTGAGGATCTAGAAGGAGATGAGAAAGTGAAGTTAGACGACTTTACACAGTAAGTGGCTAGGAGTGTGAGTGAGACATATTATAGTGCAGTTTCAATGTTTCGTACTAACTGCATTTAACCATCGGTCTCTGCTGTCAGTGTCGTAGTATGAGCATTACAGAATCAGTTAGCCGTTGGTGTAGCTCAGTTAGTGAGTGGCCTGCGCGCTGTACGACAGTGAAATCGGGTCTCGCTTCGTAGTAGGGTGAAGCGTCCAGGCAGGCTCTGGGAGGCAGCCAGTCCACTCCAACGGATACGAGGGTGGAGCGCGGCCAGGGCGTGAGGCTGACAATTTAGGGCCATACAGAACCGAGATAAAAATGGCTGGAAGCAGAACATCCGTTCCCCCACATATCACGACCTGATGTACAGGATAGATTTACCTTTGTACTGTCACAATGGGTGGGCCGGGAGAGCTCAGTCGGTATAGCGACTCGCTACGGGCTGGACGGTCCGGGAACCGAATCCCGGTAGGGGCGAGATTTTTTCGCGTCTGTCCAGACCGTCCCTGAGTTCAACTCAGCCTCCTGTGCAATCGTTACCGGGTCTTTCCCGGGTGTACAGCGGCCGGGGCGTGGCGCTGACCACCCGCCCCCATCTAGAGCCGAGGTTAAAGAAATAGCAGAGCTATACCTCTACTCCACCTCTGGGCCTTCATGGCCTGTTCTAGGGCGAACTGTACATTTACTGCCACAGTACAGTCGCTTTCATTTGACTATACTTTTTGTAATTATAAACATTATGCAAAGGTAAATGAGAAGAACTGTAACCTAGAGTTTCCGATCTAGAGATTTGTCCTAGGGTTTTCCTACATGTGAATGCCTTCTGTGCTGAGTCTATTGTGTGACCTAACTGACAAGTGCCTATCAAGCAAACTAACAGTTCAATCGAGCGAATTCCTGTTCAGAATCTGATGTCACCTCAGTAATAGTGATTGGCCACTACCACATTTTATGGAACACGACATTTCAGTCCACCACTGTACCTGTCCTGAGTCAAATTCGTCTAGTCCACGCTCTTTCCCGGCCTCATCAAAACAAACTCTTTTCATCTAATGTTCAAAATGGTTTCTGTAACAATATTTCCGCCCGTAATTCGTACGGCACTTTTGACCCCCCATGAGTATCACTCGCCTTGCCCTCTTTTCTTCCTGCAGTCTGGCTGTGTGCATGTGAATAGTAATGGCACACTAACGACCTGTTAGTGCCAATTCCGTTGGCCGTGCGGTCTAAAGCATAGGTCTGCAGCTGCTCGATTGCTGGGACCGCGGGTTCGAAACCTGCTGTCGTCATGGATGTTCGTCTGTTGTGTTTGTTTTGTGTTGTATAGGTAGCAGCCTCTGCGATGAGCTGATCACTCTTTCGGAGGAGTCCTACCGTTTGTGTGTGTGTCTAATTGTTTGCGATCTAGAAACCTAAACAATGCGACGGCGTAGGCCCGATTAAGGCTGTCGCACCGCAAAAAAAAAATGACCCGTTAGTAGCAAGACTTGAGGTTCCCACAGAGGTGCCACTGGTCCACGTGTTTTTCGGTACATGCCATGGAGACTGGTCATTACTTGGTGACGAGGAGAAGTGTGCGGTGTCAACTTGAAGAACTGGACTGTTAAAACCTGATGATGGCAACCGCATGATCCTTCGAAACGTCTCAGTCTTGTTCTTAGAACATGAAACCCTGAAGTTGGATGTCGCGCGCTCCTCCGAAACGTCGGTAACCATTTACCAGTCCACACGGGTGACACGCTAGAAGACCTGCATTTTTGACCTGCTACTATTGTTTAAGACATCTGCCCTGTGACAGACTCTACTGTTTGGACTGCCTACCTCGGTTCCTGATGTACGGGGAAGCCTGTGTATAAATGGCAGTTAGCATTCCCAGTACGAGGAAGATGTGTATGACCGTCAGGTGGTTCAGTGTCACCCTTGACCGATCTGACCTGGTGTAATTCCACAGCACAAGGTAAAGATAAAAGTATCATTTTTGTCTAATGTACCGTGCCGTGAAGACCTGTTAGGATAGTGGAGGTGCTGTTCAACACATTCTTAACATTGGCGCCGCTAGATGATCACGAGCCTCCAGCTTCACGCTCCAGCCATGCTACCTCCGGAGAAAGAGCCCGAAACACCCATTGTGTAAGGCAAAAGGTGGGCCCCAGAACATATCTGAACACTGTGAAGAAGATCTGTTCCTCTGCCTGGAATCGAACTTCGATTATAGATCATATCGTATCGCAGCTGCTATACTGACTGAGCTGTCGCGTGTTCTTACTACATTTGTTTATAACGTTTTGATGTGTTATTTACGTGAATCTGTTCCCATGTAACACTACGTTTTTGCGAACAATGACGGAGCATTTTTTTTGGAGCCTGGGGTTAGTAATCACAATATCCGCCCCAAACACAAATTATGAACTTTAAAAAATCACAGTAATTTAATTTCTCTTTATTTCGATGTAAAATTTAAACTTTGCTTTACCCCAAAATATTTTTTTTCTTAATTTAAAATAGCCTTTCTGTCCATTTTGCCACCCTGGGCGACCATACCACTCCCCTTCGCCCCTAGCTAAGCCACTGCTTGCGAAATACAGATTCATACCCTTTGAAACTTATACTTTGCGAATTCTGCTGCTGGATTTGTCAGTCAGCCTGACCCGATATTCTAAGTTGCAAACCCGTGTGACCTAACCAACTGTTATGGTTGATATATGCAGCTACAATGTAGGATCCTGTTTTTGATGTATGTGTCGTCTTCGTTATCACTTCCATGTAACTTTTTCATGTCGCCGGCGGTAGACAGGAAGTACGTCTGCAATTTTTACATAGAAATCACAAACTCTTTGGCTTATCTGTGCGTCAAGCTTACGTAACCACAACACGCAGAGAGGATACTTGAGCTCGGCAGCCTGCCAGTAAAATATTTAATGCAGTACGTTACAATAATTAATGTAACGTAACGTAGCGTAAATGAGACAGAGATACGCAGCCCTCACATCTCTGCGCAGTGCCACTTGACACTGCCTTCATGCGGCAGTAGGGGTAGTCCTAGCTGTAAGTTGCCTCGTTTGCTTGTGATGTGTTGGTTTGGTTCAACGACATCAAAATCTGCCTGTGTGGTGCAACGTGAAATTGTATGAAGATAGTGACTAATAATTTAAAGGGGTGTGACGTGTATCCTCTCAAACATGCATTCTTCATACCCCGCCCATCCGATGCGCCCCATGTATCACCGTCCCAGTAATATTTGACGAAGATTAAGAATTTTGAAGCTCTTCATTCTGATTTTATTCGCAAGTTTATAAGTTTTTCTCTTGGATAAAAAATCTTCGAATTTTTGTGTGGTTCAAGACGTTGGCTTTACGGGATGTGGCAACGTGTAGCTTGATCAGGGTGCAGGGTCGGTGAATAGTAATATATGATAAAATTTATTTATTGACGTGTATTTGTAGGTTTGTTAGTTAGTGTAAGTAATCACGTCTCATTCGGCCTATTGGCTATAATGAGGAAATTATAATTTGGAACTATGCACTTAGAGGACTTATCCATGGGGCCGTCGGGGCTCACCTATGTAGGTGATAACGTTCTTTTTAACTTGAGGACGGAGACCGATTCTGTTCCCGAAATGCAGTGTTTCTGTTTTTAAATCTGGACGGTGCACCACGTCCGTACGCGAGGTACCATTGTCAGGTTCGTACAGAAAGGCGATTAGAATTTTCTGTTTCAAACTTTCCTGTGTTAATCCGATTAGTTATTCAACAGACGCAATTGCTACTTTTATACGTAAGTAGACACTCGAAATGACTGTAGAACTTAAATGTTTTGTAAAGACGTGTTTTACCTGAGCCTAGGCAAATTCGAGGAGTGTCAGTTCAGTAGAGTGAGGTGGGAAGAATCGCTCAAAATTTCACGAAACCAACAACGCGAAGAGAATAAGCTGTTATGGACATGCACTATTAAAAGAAGAATAATTGGTAGCCTAATTTTCCTTAGTGATTTTAATTTCAGGCGCAGGGAAGATGGCAGCAATTCTGTCGCATGTTTTATTCGACTAATCAACTTTAGGTTCACTCATCGTCATGATGACGCAGAACATCGCTAGTCGCTGGAGAGGATAATTTGTGCGCAGTGATAAACTGTGTGTCTCAAAATTATAGGCTTGTTCGCATATTCGCGAAAAGAGATTTAACTTCGTCATGACCGTCCGTCTGTCCTTCTATCTGCCCGTCTGTCTGCAGCTGTCAGCGCGGCTCCCCAGTGGTAGGATTTACGTGAAATTTGATATTGGGCACATTTGTGGAGATCTGTTAGGGAATCCAGTTTGGCTGCAATCGGAAACCAACACTGGCACTCTACATGCAGACCTAAGAGCGTTTTATTGTTTCCTGCGACATAAATTCGCCGTAAAAGGATTGTTGCGAGACACTCAATATTTTTTTACATTGTTGACAGTGATATGTAACTCGACAATACATACACAACCCATTGTTGTCTATCTACTGCTACAGTGGTTACACGAAGGCGCCACAGTGCTACGTTATACATACATTGCCTGCCTTGTTTTTACATAACGATTTAAAGCCATCGTTCTCTTCGCGGTACTCATTACGAAGAAGTGTGTGGACTTGTACTGGACTGCGTCGCTTGATGAGTTCAGAACTGGTGTCGACAATTAGACTCGCAGAGAAGATAAAAAGTAGTTCGTACATATAACGTAATATTGAGGCGCGTTCTTGCAACCATTGTTGCAGTGGAAAAGCAGTGAGTGTTAACCTGAGTGTGTGTGTGTGTTTGTAGCCTTAGGTATCCAGTATGCAATGCGCGTGCGCCGTATTGTCATGAGGCCTGCCCCGCTGTACGATATTTTTCCACGTTATCACATAAACGGCACGATTTAAAAAAAAATGTTATTGAACACAAAACATGTGTTTCAATTTTCTCTACAACTTTTGTTGGCAACATTCCTAATTCTAAGAAGAACTGAGCGAGATATGATAACAAATGTATGTTGGTCTTCATGTAAAGTACCCTTTCTTATTGTCCGATTTTAATGGACCTTGAATTTTCTGGACAGTTTTTCGAAAAATCCCAAAATATCAAATTTCATGGATATCCGTCGAGTGGGAGCAGAATTGTTCCCTGCGGGCGGACGGACGGAGTGACGGACAGACGGACAGACATGGCGAATCGAGTAGTCACTTTTCGCAATTTTGCGAACGCTCCTAAAAACGGTAGGGTGGGTGAGGATGTCGACGAATACCTCCGATTATAAGCACAGACAGCTCCGGCCGCAGTATTCAGCTGCTGTAGGACTTGAATACGAAGGGTTTCGTACCACACTTTCTGAGGTGAAGTGATTCGAGTACCAGCGGGCTGATTTCAACGGGTCGTTTTTCACAAGCAGCCTTCGGCTTAGCTGCTTTTTGTTCTGCAACGTTCCCAGGTCCTGAGTTTCGGTTTTAATGTTGGTAAAAACCTTTATCTTGATTTATACCGACGTAGAATTCTCGTCGCTCTGTAACACAGCCACGTGCAATTAACACGTTTTCATGTCTCTCTGCATATCTGTCACGCGTTCTTCAGAGAAATTATGAGTTGGAGCTGGATGTTTAAACTTTAGAGATATCAGCGCAGTTGAGTTATGTAACATTTCATCTGCAGCTTCCTTTCCATCGAAACGATTCATAACAAAACCTTTCAGGCCCTACCGCTTTTAAAGGGGGTATGCGGTGGCGCGGTTGGTTGAGTCGGAAGGTCGCGGGTTCGATTCCCGATGGTGTCATTGGAATTTTTCGTTGACATAATCCTTTCGGCCACACTATGACCCTGGGATTGACTAAGCCTCTAACAGAAACGAGTAACAGGAATATTTCCTAGGGGGGTAAAGGCGGCCGGTGAGTAGGGTTGATAACCTTACCACCTTCACTTGCCGATTGTCATGAAATCTGGGAGCCTCAACCTTCTGGAACCCTCAGGGCCTGTCCAGGCCTATAATGGGATTGCTTTACCTTACATTTACTGCTTTTAAAGACCACATTTCATTTTTCATGAATTCGATATTTTGTTCAACGTCGTGTTCTGACACGTTTTTTTTAAAAAAAATATTTTTTAACGAATATCATTATTTTAAATACAAGTCCGTTGAAAGATCAGATTTAAAATTCATGTAATTCAGAACGGGATTTAAGCTTTAAATCTTCGTGCTGGAGGTAGTCAAAAATATTCTTTCATGCAATTAAGATGCAGCTGCGTGCTCAAAAATACACTGAAGATATTCGCTGTTTGTTATGTTGAATGAATATCCAGTTGCAGCCTTGTGCGGTAATCAGACGAGTGTGACAAATAATATAGCGACATTTTGTGGTACGTGTAACTTGCATTACGGGTCATTTGGCACACATGGGCAGAGGAGGGGTGAATACAGGGTTTTGGTGAGCAGACCGGAGGGAAAAGGACCACGTGGCTCCTGAAAGAGCATTTAAGTAAAACATAAACATGTGTATGACGTGACGTGTTTATGTACATATTTCGTGGAGAAGGAATAAACTTGAATGAAGTTTCCGTGGGTGAAATATTCAATAGGGAAACTGAAGGAAAACATTTCTGGATGAAGTGTTTCTTTATGTTTGATGTTTCCTGTCTAAAGGCCATTGCGTGGAAGGCTAACAGACCCACACGGTGCAGCTAATTAAAATTACCGTATGAGTACATAAATTCGTGGAAGCTACATCTGGTATATACAGTTGTGACATTCACAACAATTTTGAGTTAAATAAATAATTGTGTAATTAAAATTGCGTAAAGTTCTGTGTACATTGTTTTACATTTTGTTAATTCAGCTCTTTATTATTTGTTTGTTTGAGAAAAAGTAATTTTAGGTAGTAATTAAAACATGATTTTTAACATTTTAAAACTCTCGAACTTGTTTTGTTCTGTTTCCTTTGTAATTTTTTTTTAAGTTGAAGACAGAATAATATCTGATCTTCTGCATGATCCCGATGTAATGAAAGTATTCAATTTAGTTACAAAGTTTAATTACAAAGTTTTAGAGATTGTTTGCCTGAAAGAATGCGAACCAATCTGCTAAGTAAATTTCTCTCTGTCTGTCTGTGCCTTTCTATAGTACTTTATCATCGCCATCGTAGTCAACATCGTCATTATAATCATGATCGTCATTATCGCCATCGTCGTTATCATTACCATCGCCATTCCTCCGTATCTTTTCTCTTGGCTTGCATTGTCGTTAGCCCGTAGAACGTTCGAGTACGGTAACTATTCAGATTTGAAATTCTTACGGGGCTGTAAACGAAAATTACCTTCTTCTCTTATGTGATATAGTTTTGGTAAAAAGGCACCGACGTTTCGGAGGAATCTTTTGCTTCTGTCTTCGGTGTAGAAGAGCAAGCTATACGGGGGAAAAGTTTCAGATACAGGAAATGGAAACGAGGGAAGGCGACTGCAATCTGTCAGTAAAGAAAAAGCCCTTGTTGGGGTCACCTGTTTCCATTGGCTCGTTCGCAGTGTCGGTTCCTAGTACATTTAAGACGTAGGCAGCAGATCTATCCGAAACGTTGACAGCTGTCTACCAAACTCTAAGGTGTCATCCCGGAGAACAGTAATCTTCATTGGTACCATACTGTCAGTTATCATCATCATCATCATATTATTATTATCATTAGTTAACTACAGCAAATTAATGCGTACGTGGCTTTGCCACCGAATTGCTTTTGCATAAACAACTGTGCGTCGGGGTTGTTTTCCATTATACACAGAATTCCAATTGGACTTCGTCCAGTTTCTGTTTGTATACGACTCTGTAGGAATAAGACGTTTCGGAAACTGCCTTTGTCTCCGTCCTTACCGAAAATGAGGGAGGAAGCCTGCTGAATTGGCTGTCTTGCGAGTGAGGACAGAAACGGAGCGAATGTCCTAAATGTCGTGCTTTTGACATTCGTATCGTGTAATACATTTCAGTTGAAATGGCATTGTCACTAACGTCCAGAACCGGGAATATAATATTGTTGCTCAGTTACCAGATGAATCTGATTCGTCATTTATTCATAGTAAGTGAAATAAAGTGAAATGCCAACTTGATGCAATAAGGTAACTTTATTGATGTATTCTTAGCTCGACATGTTTCGGGTACATACGCCCATCATCAGGAGCATTAGATGTTGAGTTGCAGCATATGGTTTTCTGCACCGAGTTTTTGGATGGGTCGTGTGTACGGTGCGGATGGTGCCGTGGCACCATCC
>Ga0123354_10009925_pt1 | contig 14636 bp, 13 predicted proteins | sample TergutLab28metaG_2_FD_97872 | JGI IMG/M metagenome (GOLD analysis project Ga0123354, IMG submission 97872) | Labiotermes labralis P4 segment gut microbial communities from Petit-Saut dam, French Guiana - Lab288 P4 | ecosystem: Host-associated > Arthropoda: Insects > Digestive system > Gut ... | reverse complement strand
CTGATTTATTTTATCGATGTACGACTTAATTTTTAATTCACAGTTGCGTATAATAGTGTGGTCGGTGATCTCCCCCTTTTTTATTCCTGACTGGTGAACCAGCATCTCCGTTTTAATGTAATCCACCTTTCCTGCGCCGTGGGTTATACGAATATAAACCATATTATACTCCTTTTGGGTTCTTGTAATCGCTTTAAATGTTGCCATAATATTCTGTAAATTATTTGTAAATTCAGCGTACAAAAGTAACATATTTATTTTAATTTTGTGCAATTTTTAAAAAACAATAGCGGCTTTAGAAGTATCTAAAACCGCTATTCTCTTGATTTTAAGTTAGGGTGGAAGATGGGGCTCGAACCCACGACCCTCAGAACCACAATCTGATGCTCTAACCAACTGAGCTACGACCACCATGTTTTGTGGTGCAAAGTTACATATTTGTTGTTAAAAACCAAAGTTTAAAGGGATAAATTTTGAAAAATCATTTTCAGCCGGCTCTTCTTTGACGAATGGAATTTCATCTACGCCTATGTTATAGCGCCGAAACAAGTTGCGCGCATTATTTGCAAAATGCATCATTTTTTCATAAGTCAGAGAATCTAATTCAATCGAGTCGATTCCAGCGGACGACGCCGAATCCTTTTCTGCTAAAGCAACAGGTATTAGCGTAAAGTCAATTTTGTCGTTTACTTTTTTTTGTTGCACGTAGATTAAAATGTTTCCACAAGATTCAATTTGGGTTTTTCCATCGATTTTTTTCAATGTAACCGAAATCATTTGACCGCCATCCGTATTGACAGCGCTCATGCCCGAAACGAAATTGCCCATTGAATAAACAATCAGATGAGCGTTATTTTCAATCGGGTCGGTATAAACTTGCGATGGCTCTACGACATGCGGATGAGAACCGATAATTAAATCTACGCCTTGATTGATTAGGAATCGAGCTAACTCTTCCTGCGATTTGCTCGGATTGAGTTGATATTCCTGTCCCCAGTGCATTACGGCGATAACAACATCAGGATTTGTCCGGATCGCATTGCTAATATCTTCTTTAATAATCATTGTATCAATACAATTAACGACACATGGAGCTTCCGGTTCTATCCCATTAGTATCATACGTATAATTCAGGAAAGCCATCCGGATGCCTTTCTTTTCCACTATCAGCGGATAATTTTGTTCGCGGTCAAAGGTGTTTTTGAATGTCCCCGTATGATATACTTCCAGAGAATCCAGTACGTCGATCGTTCGGTTAATTCCTTTGGAATAGCAATCTACTGCATGATTATTTGCAGTGAGAAAAACAGAAAACCCGGCATCTTTCAATGCGATGGCAAACGCATCGGGAAGGCTGAACTGCGGATAACCTTTATAGGGTTTTCCACCCAATGGTCCTTCTAAGTTAACAACGGCTAAATCGGCGCTCGAAATTTCGTTTTTGATATATTTGAAATAGGAAGAATAATCATATTCACCGTTACGAAAGGCATTATTGATTTGCTTTTGGTGCTGCATGGCATCACCGGCAAAAAGTAAACGGATTTCTTGTGCATTGCTACAGAGTGGAACGCAGAAGAAAAAAACGGTAAAAATCTTTTTTAGTTGCATGGGTTATCATTTTTTATAAATAGAGTAATTTATTATCAATCAATAGCTTTTCACGTAAACGCTTTACATTTTGTCCGTGATGTGCTTTCTTTTGATGAATTGCTTCTACTTCCATGACTTTCTGTTTTTATTAAATACAAAGATATGAAAAAAAAATTATTACATACAAATTCAAATAAGTATTTTACTTATTAAATGATGGCTCTTCTGATTCACAAACAGCGACAGTAACTTACATCTACAATCCTGCCTTTGATCAAATGCACCCCAAAATCAATTCAAACGCCTAATACAACTGATGGATTGATATTCAATTTCCTGCACATATTTCTTGCAATAGGCAAAGTGGGTTCGCTTTTTCCTGTTAAATATTCACTTACCCGCGATGGGCTTATTTCTAACAGTTCTGAAAGTTTAATTTGGTTAATTCCCATTTCATACATACGCAGTTTAATTACATCTGACAATGAGGGTTCTCCTAAAGAAAAATGTTCGTCCGAATAATCAGCAACCATATTAGACAAAAGTTCAAGCTCGATGCTGTTAGGATTATCTAATGGAGTATTATCGTTTACCATAGGCAGAAGTTCCTCTACTCTATTGAGAGCCCAATTGTATTGTATTTCATTTTCAATTTTTGCCATAACTGTATTTATTATATTGTCAAATAATTTATTTTATCATATTCATTATGTGTACCTATGAATCGAATATATACAAATTGAATTGTGAACTTAATTACAACAACCAAACGATAATTGTTGCCCTTGATATTAAATACATAACGCTGATTGCCAACAGAATCTACGCTGTTATAAGTCTTCTTAATATCTGCAAAACATACCCATTCACTTTTCTTAACGGTAGAAATCCAGTCTTGAAGCGCAACTTTTGATTCAGGGTGTTCTTCTGTATATTCCTTTAACCGTTGCTCTGTAAATATTCTCATAATTATTATTTATCATGCTACAAAGATAATACACAATTCTGATATATAAAACAGGATAACAAATTATAAAATTCAAAATCTCTTTTCAACTATTGGTAAATCTCTTTCTTCGCAGCAAGTAACGTATTTTTCATCAAAGAAACAATTGTCATTGGACCTATCCCCCCCGGCACAGGTGTTATTAAGGAACATTTTGGGGCGACTTCATCGAAAGCTACATCGCCTTTCAGTTTAAATCCTGATTTCGTTTCCGTAGATGGAACGCGAGTTGTCCCGACATCAATCACAACGACTCCTTCTTTCACCATGTCGCCTTTCAAAAATCCGGGAGAACCTAAAGCGGCAATAATAATATCGGCTTCACGGCAATATTTTTCAATATGGATGGTACGGCTATGGCAAACCGTAACGGTACAATCGCCGGGACGATTTTTTTGCATCAAAAGTGTAGCAATGGGTTTCCCCACAATGTTACTGCGACCTAAAACAACGCAGTTCTTACCGGAGGTTTCGATATTGTATCGCCGCAATAATTCAATAATTCCGGCAGGCGTTGCTGAAACAAAGCAGGGCAAGCCGATTGCCATACGTCCCACATTGACCGGATGAAATCCGTCCACATCCTTGCGAAAGTCGATAGCTTCAATTACTTTTTGTTCGGAAATATGCTTGGGTAAAGGTAATTGCACGATAAAGCCGTCAATGTCGGGGATAATATTCAGTTCGTTTATTTTTTCAAGAAGTTCTTTTTCAGTAACGTTTTCCTCGTAACGAATCAAAGTTGACTTGAAGCCAATTTCTTCACAAGTGCGCACTTTGCTTGCAACGTAGGTTTCGCTGCCTCCGTCGTGACCCACGATGATAACTGCCAAGTGCGGACGTTTCCCCCCCGACATCATCAATTGTTTCACTTCTTCGGTGATCTCCGCCTTCAGTTGAGCCGCAACTTTCTTCCCATCAATTAATTCCATCTTTTTCAATCCTTAATTTATTTCCTTCTAAAACCGTTTTTCAACGGCATTTTAGATGTAGTCATCATTCGCATCATTTTACGGGTTTCGTCGAATTGCTTCAACAATTTGTTTACTTCCGATACGCTTGTTCCGCTTCCCTTGGCGATACGCGCTCGACGCGAACCGTTCAAAATTGTTGGATTGGAACGTTCTCCGGGAGTCATCGAAAAAATAATCGCTTCAATTCCTTTGAAAGCGTCGTCGTCGATATCAAGGTCTTTGATAGCTTTCCCTACGCCCGGAATCATCGACGCCAAATCTTTCAGATTTCCCATTTTTTTGATTTGATGAATTTGGGATAGAAAATCATTGAAATCGAATTGATTTTTCGCGATTTTCTTTTGCAGGCGACGCGCTTCTTCTTCACTGTATTGTTCTTGCGCTTTTTCGACCAACGAAACAATATCGCCCATGCCGAGAATACGGTCAGCCATACGAATCGGGTGAAAGAGGTCGATAGCTTCCATCTTTTCACCGGTTCCTACGAATTTAATAGGCTTGCTCACCACTGTGCGAATAGACAGCGCCGCTCCACCGCGGGTATCGCCGTCCAACTTTGTCAGGACGACACCTTGAAAATCGAGCCGGTCGTTAAATTCTTTGGCGGTATTCACAGCATCCTGTCCGGTCATAGCATCGACGACAAACAAAACTTCGTCGGGTTTTATCGCCGATTTAATAGATGCTATTTCGTTCATCATTTGTTCATCAATTGCCAAACGTCCGGCAGTGTCGATAATCACCACATCCAGCCCGAATTGTTTTGCATGTTTGATAGCGTTTTGTGCAATCTGAACCGGATTTTTATTTTCAGGTTCGGAATAAACCGGAACGCCGATTTGCTCTCCAAGCACTTTCAATTGTTCGATAGCAGCCGGACGGTAAATATCGTCAGCTACCAGCAAGGGTCGTTTACTTCTTTTGTCTTTCAACATTTTCGCTAATTTTCCGGAAAAAGTAGTTTTTCCAGAACCTTGCAGCCCCGACATCAAAATAATCGCCGGATTATTCTTCAAGTGGATATCGACTGTTTCCCCACCCATTAAGGACGCAAGTTCGTCGTGAACGATTTTCACCATCAATTCGCCGGGTTTTACCGCTGTAAGGACATTTTCTCCTAACGCTTTTTCTTTCACCGTATCGGTGAATGTTTTAGCTACTTTGTAGTTGACATCGGCGTCAAGCAACGCTTTGCGAACGTCTTTCAGTGTTTCGGCTACATTGATATCGGTGATTCTGCCTTCTCCTTTCAGCAGCTTAAACGATCGCTCTAATCTATCACTTAAATTTTCAAACATTTTTTATATCATTTAATCATTTACCATTTTACTATTTGTACATTATCCATTAATCGCTTAAAACAAACATCTCCGAAGGTGTTGTACGTTTCAATGCGATCAGATTCACATCTTTACCAATTCGAATACCGTATTGCTGCATTGCCATTTCAACCGTTTTATACGCTAGTTCAGGGTGGTTGTTGTCTTTACTTAAATGGCAAAGCCATATATTTTTTAGATGTAAATCGAAATTAGCGGCAAGAAACTCTGCCGTTTCGGAGTTGCATAAATGCCCGTTACCATTAGAAATACGTTCTTTCAAGAACGGCGGATATTTGCCGTTTAACAACATTTCGCGGTCGTAGTTTGCTTCAATAATCAAATGATTCGCTAATCGAATATATTCGCTCACTTTTTCGTCGATATGCCCGACATCGGTTATTAATACCAACTTTTGTTGCTTATACATAACCATATAACCAACACATTCGGTGGCGTCGTGCGGTACGTTAAAAGCGGTGATTTGTAATTCTTTGACAGGAACGGAAACCTCTTTTTCTATAATTCGCCGCGAGGTATAAAGTTTTTCATCGGCAAGCAAGCTGTTATCAATTCCTGTATGAACCTTTTCTGTAGCGTAAACCGGTATCCCGTATTTTTCACCCAAGCCACCGACCGACCGGATATGATCGGCATGGTCGTGGGTAATAAACACCGCCATCACTTGCTCCAAACCAATTTCATTTTCTTTCAGAACTTTTTTCAAAGACCGTAAGCTAATCCCTGCATCGAGCAGAATGCCATAATTATCTGTTCCTACAAAATAGCAGTTTCCGCTGCTTCCACTGGCTAAGCTCAGGAATTTTAATGCCATCGAGTTTTATATTTACACTGAAAATATTCAATTTGGAGAGCAAAGATACAATTTTTTCAGGTAACTGTAATATTTTTATGCAAGCTGAACACAAATAAAAAAGGTGAAAACGTTGTTAAATTCGCTATAAAGAAAAACTTATTTTCAGAAAGTAATTTCCAATCGGGCTAACGGTTCGCCGGCTGTCCAATCCGGACCGTTTTGAAGCAAGCGGACTGCTTCCCTGTCAGCCGACGGACATAACGACCGGAGAATGGCAATATCAGTCGGGCGTCCCTGTTTGTTCACATGAAACACAAGGATCACTTTACCATGTTGATTTTCGCAAGTAACATCCGTCGATGATTTGCGATTTTTCTCAATATAGTCGTTATACACTTTGTTCCCTTTTGTAGGGTGGGGGGGAGATAAGGAGGATGGAGTTGCTTTCGCTGCTTTTTCCGGTGTATAAGACGAAAGCAGCGCCTGCGTTTCGCTATTGGAAAGCGTATAGCCAGTCGGCGTTTCATTTAGCGTTTCATTCGGATCTTCGTCACTCTGAGACGCTTTTCGATTAAGTAGCGCTTGTGTTTCTCTGTCAGAAAGCGAATAGCGGGACGATGGTTCTGATAGGTCTTCTCTCTGAATTTTTTTCTGATTATCTTCGGGTTTCTTCTTTTCTTCCGGTTGTACCGGCTCTTTGAGTAAACTTACCGGTTTATCGGCTGGTTTAACTTTTTCAGCCACGCTATTGAGGTTATTGCTACCGGAGGTATCTGCATTAATATGTGTAGCGTTGTCAGAAAATTGCTTTTGTACAAGCGATTTCAGGTAAGTAGAATCACTATATTGGGAAATTATACTATCCGCATGATTTTCGATAAACGATGAATCTTTAGAAAAATTAAATCGATTCGTCGTAAAGTAAAAAATACTCAAGCAGATAATAAGTAAGATAGCGGCGGCAATACCCCACCATTGTAAAAGGCGATATTTTTTTCGTCTTCGTTTCGAAAGTTGTTTTTCAAGTTTTGTCAAGTGTTCACCCGGACGGTCATTCACCCGGTCATACCCGTCAATTGCATCTTGCAAAAACGGATCGCTCAACGCTTCTTTTTCCAGTTGGTGCGCATCTTTCCCGTAGCGTTTTCCTTGTATGTATTCCGATAAGTTATTTGTCATTATTTTCTAAACAAATTATTAAATTCTGTTTTCCTTGTTGAATATAATTTTTTACATGCTTTAATGTATAGCCTACTTTATCGGAAATTTCAGCGTATGACAACTTATCCCTGAAAAAATAATTAATACTCACTCGTTGCTGTTCAGGCATTTTTTCCAAACAACTTGCCAATAGTTTTGCTTGTTGGTCATCGGGTTTTTCCCATAAATCCGGGATTTTATTGAATTTTGCAGCCTGCTCGTCGAAATCTACAGGGACAGTATCTTTTTCTTTTCCATTGATTAGCAAACAATGATTTTTAGTATATCTATAAATCCATGGGCGAAATGCAGTTATATCGTTATCTGCCATCTCGTTAAGTAAATCATTGAAAATTTGCTTAACTGCATCGTCAGCCTCGTCGGCATCTTTTAAATCGTTAAGGCATACGCCATAGATCAGAGGGAGATAACGATTAAACAATTCTCTTGCATAACTGCTTTTTCCGGACTCTTTTTGCACCAGCACAAGTTCTTCGTCCGACATTTTCGATAGGTTGCTATTGCTCGACAAAACTCTTTTTTTATGCAAAAGTATAAAAAATAATGAATACATCAAACTTTTTATGAAAATATTTTTTTAAAATTCTCGTATCTTTCTTTTCGTTTGCTTTTATTTAAAAATATCCTCAGATATGGCATAATATTTAAGTAGGGGCAAGAGTAAGAAAAATACGAGACGTTAAGAAAATTATGAATTATGAATTATAAATTATAAATTATGAATTATCTTTGTTACATTTTTCTTAATTACATAATTATTTACAATATGATTCGATTAACAATTTCTACACTATGCCTGTTATTCTGTTTCAACACATTCTCACAGAAAGAAATTCGGATAGAAAAAGTGAAAGCGTCGCCTTTAATTCCGGTTTATATGCCGACGCTGATTGATAGTACGGATGTCGATAAAAAGACTTTTGAACACAAAGATTTATTAAAAACAAATGTCGATTTTAGTGAAGTGTCTCAAAGTAAAGACCTGTTAAAAGCCGATACTGCAGGAGTATTTGTTTTGCCTTTTGCGCCTTACGACTCTAAAATTCCTTATCGCGACAAAGCTATCCAGTTGCTGTCTTTTTCAATTGATGCAGACCGGTATTGTAAAGCCACACTATCCGTTACTTCAACCGACCGGATGGAAATTTATGTTAACAACAAATCGGAGAAAACTAAAGAAACAAAGGAGGATAGTTTATCCAAAGCGAATACGACTCAGGTGGAACTTACGTTGGAACCACGTCGCTACGATGTTGTTATCAAACGATTGGCAAGTGTGAAAAATCTGGATGAATCGAAGATGAAGATTCTACTCACTACAACAAAAAAAGATTCCTCGACTCAGCTTTCAATTTCAACGGATGCTTTGCGGCGAATCACTATTTATGATATTTTGGAAGGAAATCGAATGTCGTCGAGCGCTATTTCTCCCAGCGGAAATTATTTTTTATTTGGTACAACAAATACTTTACAAGGAGGAAAAACCATTTCGATTACGGAATTACGTGAAACAAGTTCCAATAAAACGCTTTATCGTTTTGCTTCCGATGTAAGCCCACGTTGGACTCCGGGAAAAGATCAGTTGACGTATTCCCGCCCCGGATTGACCGATAAGGATCTCTATTTGTTTGATGTCGCTACTTTAGAAGAAAAACGGATCGCTGAAAATATTAAATTTGATTCCTATCAGATGTCGCCCGACGGACGGTTTTTATTGATTCAAATAAAGGAAGACATTCCGGCGGATAAAGGCGATTTGAAACGGACGCTATCGCCCAGCGATCGTTCCGGTGCATTCCGCGGAAGGCATTCGATCTATTGGTTTGATTTGGCTACGAAAACCGAACAACGCATTACTTTCGGACATACGGACACATTTCTTGAAGATATTAGTCTCGATAGTCGAAAGGCTTTATTGTCAACTCAGGAAGAGACTATTACCGAGCGCCCGTTTACAAAGCGAACGTTTTATGAGTTAGATTTGCTTACGTTATCTATGGATACGCTTTTTACGGATGCTTTCGTGTCCGGAGCTCAATATTCACCGGATGCTAAACAACTGCTGGTTATCGGAAGCGGCGAAGCATTTGGAAGTATCGGACTGAATATCAAAGAAGGACAAACTTCTAATATGTTTGATAATCTGGCGTTTATAGTAGATAAAAAAACAAAAGCCGTTCAACCGGTTACTAAAAACTTTAACCCGAATATTACCAACGCCTACTGGTCGATTTATGATAATTTGATTTATTTTTCGGTGGAAGATAAAGATCGTACTGCTGTTTATGTATATGATACAAATGCGACAAGTTTCAAAAAATTGAATTTACCGGAAGATGTGATACGCCGGTTTGATTTGGCAGAAAAAGCGCCGATCGCACTTTATCAAGGGGAAGGATGCAATAATGCTTTTCGCTTATACAAGTATGATTTGAAATCGGAAAAATCAACATTACTTGCCGACCCTTATGAAAAACAGTTGAGCGAAATGGCTTTGAGCAAAGTGACGGATTGGAACTTTACCTCTTCGGATGGAACAACGATAGAAGGACGGTATTACCTTCCTCCCGGATTCGACCCGCAAAAAAAATATCCCATGATTGTTTATTATTACGGTGGAACGTCGCCTACTCCACGTGTTTTTGAATCGACCTATCCTTTGCAGGTTTATGCCGCTCAAGGCTATGTGGTTTATACCCTGCAACCTTCCGGAACTACCGGATTCGGACAGGAATTTGCAGCTCGTCATGTGAATGCTTGGGGAGAAAAAACAGCCGACGAGATTATTCTCGGAACACAGAAATTTTACAGGGAACACAATTTTGTTGATAGTACGAAAATCGGTTGCATCGGCGCTTCCTACGGAGGATTCATGACGCAATTCCTACAAACGAAAACGAATATTTTTGCAGCAGCCGTTTCCCATGGCGGAATCAGTAATATCACAAGTTATTGGGGCGAAGGCTATTGGGGATATTCCTACAGCGGCGGAGCAAGCGCCGGCAGCTATCCATGGAATAATTCGCGATTATATACCGAACAAAGTCCTTTGTTTCACGCTGATAAAATCAACACGCCCTTGCTGTTGCTGCATGGGGGCTCCGATACGAACGTACCGATAGGAGAAAGTATTCAAATGTTTAATGCGTTGCGGATTTTAGGAAAAACCGTTGAATTTATCACGGTCGATGGAGAAAATCATGCCATTTATGCGTATCAGAAACGCATCGATTGGAATAAAACAATTTATGCTTGGTTTGCCAAATGGCTGAAGAACCAACCGGAATGGTGGCAAGCGCTGTATCCGGATCGATAATCTTTCCGGATACAGTTTATTACTCTTACTGAAATGAATTTTTTTCAGTTTATTACCAACCGAAAGTCGTTGCAATGTTTAATGAAATTTTTCCTGTCGTAATCGACTGATTGTTGATTTTATAAGAAGCATTTAATGTAATACTTTTCTTGGATGCCAAGTAACTGCCTACTTGTCCTAAAAATGTAAGATAGGTAGGTTCTCCCATCGTAAGAGTTGTGTCGCTTGATATAACTAAGGGTTGTTTGCTGAAAGAATCATTGAGGACTACATTTTTGATCGTATTATCAGTCGTCGAAAATGTAATATTACTCAATGTAGCGCCTGTACCGCTAATTCCTGAAAAGACGATCGAAGAATTGGTAGCAATAACACTTCCCGAAACAGATTTTGCATTATTCTGATTTCCGGATGGCGTTAAAATAGTAGTTAAATTAGTTGTAGCCGAATTGCTTATAGTGGTATTTGCAGCTCCAACTACATCAAACGGTATAGAAAATGTTACTTCTACACTACCGGGAGCAGGAGTGTCATCTTTTGAGCAAGACGCTAAAACAAACATCGTTACGATTAATGATAACGAAAAAAACACTAAATTTTTCATAAATCAATTTTTTAAGTGATTAATATTATTCTTTATTTATTCTTTATTTGCTACAAAGGTAGTATTAATTTAAATACATTAAACAAAACCGTTATTCTTTTTCAAAATGATAACGGACAAATAATTCAATAGCTTGATATTCAGCCATTCCTAATTTATCGTAACGAACGGCTGTTGCGATGTTACGTTCTTCGGCGCGTTGCCAAAATTCGCGCGGGTCGGTACCCGGAAATAATGGACGATCTTTCTGCGACTGATGTTTGAAAATAGCCATCCGCTTGATGCGGCTCTCTTCCGGACTGAGCGGCACTGCCATATCTACTTCGGAAATATCCCATTCCTGCCAAGCGCCGCGATACAACCACAGACGGCAATCGCTCAGCCACTCTTCGTTTTTAAGTTGTTTTAAGGCTTCGAGTATCGCAATAAAGCAAACGCGATGCGTACCATGCGGATCGGACAAATCGCCGGCGGCGAAAATCTGATGCGGTTTCACTTGTTGCAATAAATCGGCAACAATCTTTACATCTTCCGGTCCAATCGGTTTTTTCTTTACGGATCCGGTTTCATAAAAAGGCATATTCAAGAAATGCACCCGATCTTCAGGGATTCCCAAGTAGCGGCAAGCCGAACGAGCTTCGCCTTGACGAATAGCGGTTTTAGCCGCCGAAATGGTAGGAAGGTCGATCTGACCGGGGCGTTTTTGCCTGAAAAATGCCAAAGTATCTTGAAAAGCATCTTGCGCTTTTTGTTCATCCCAATGATAGAAAGGAGCAATGTCCCGAACAAAATCGAGAAAACGGGTGACTTCGTCGTCAAAAACGGCAATATTTCCTGAAACCTGATATGCGGCATGCACTTCGTGTCCATGCTCGGAAAGGCGAGCCAATGTCCCGCCCATCGAAATAACATCATCGTCGGGATGGGGACTGAAAACCACGACTCGCTTGGGATAAGGCGTAGCGCGTTCGGGACGGGTATTATCGTCGGCATTGGGTTTTCCTCCGGGCCATCCGGTAATCGTATGTTGCAAATCGTTGAATACTTTTATATTGATTTTATTGGCAGGACCTATTTCTGCAATCAGTTCACCCAAGCCGCTATCGTTATAATCACGCTCGGTTAGTTTCAAAATCGGCTTATCCAATTTTTCACATAACCAGAAGACCGCTTTGTGGATTAGGTTTCTTGACCAACGGACATGACCCGTCAGCCATGGCGTTTTTATCCGTGTTAATTCGGAAGCTGAAGCCGTGTCGAAAATGAAAGAGGCATTCGGATGCTTTTGAAGAATCGAAGCCGGCATCATTTCCGTAACCGGACCTTCCACCATCTTGGAAACGACTTTAGATTTGCCTTCTCCCCAAGCCATCATGATGATGCGTTTAGCGCTCATGATTGTTTCAATACCCATCGTAATACAATAATCGGGTACGTTTTCTTCGCCGTAGAAATTGCTTGCAGCGCTCATACGCGTAGCATAGTCCAAATTTATCAAACGCGTTTGAGAATTAAACATCGAACCGGGTTCGTTAGCTCCAATTTGTCCGCGACTGTCCAAACCCAACAACTGCAAGTCGATTCCGCCAACGTCTTCGATTTTCTGCTCGTAATTTCGACAAAAGGTAGAAATTTCCGATTTTTCCAAATCGCCCGGAATCAAATGAATATTTTTCGGAAGAATGTCAACTTCATCAAACAGGTATTCATGCAGGTATTTATAACGGCTTTGCAATTCGCTTTTAGCCAAAGGATAATATTCGTCGATATTGAAAGCGATTACATTCTTAAAGCTTAATCCTTCCTGCTTATGCAAATACGTTAAATGTTCATATACTCCTACCGCAGTAGCGCCGGTAATAAATCCTAAGACGCACATTTCGTCTTTCGCCTCTTTTTCCCGGATAAGGGAGGCTACTTGCTTAGCTACCAATTCCGAAGCAATTCCAGCATCGGAGAAGATGGATACGGGTACTTTTTCGTATCGTTTTTCAAAACTTTGCATGTTATTTAATTATGAATTATCAATTATGAATTATCAATTAGCTATCTACATCAGCGGCGCAAAAAGTCGCATGACCGATTCGGAGAATTTTTTCCACTTGGGACGTTTCATCCACTCGTCGTAACTGACTTCTTTACAATATTCCATATCATGTAGAAAGATTTCTTTATTATGCTGTGCAAGATGCGGGTCATACAAGTAACAATTAATTTCAAAATTAGTTTCAAAACTCCTGAAATCCAAGTTAGCCGAACCGATTACCGAAAGCATGTCATCGACAATCAGAGTTTTCGCATGAAGAAATTTATCTTGCATCTCATAAATTTTCATTCCGGTTTCCAATAAATCAGCATAATATGAACGGGAAGCAGGGTCAACATACGATGAATCGGATCTTCGCGAAACCATTAGGCGCACATCGATACCACTAAGAGCCGCCATCTGCAATGCTTGAAACAGAGATTCGTTGGGTAAAAAATAAGGCGTTTGCATATAAATATATTTCTTCGCGCCGATTATAATATTTACGGTTGCTTGCAATAAATTATGATACAAACCGTAGGGTCCCCCTGTTGCTATTTGCATAAGATTTTGTGTATAATCTTTTGTTTCGGGGAAATAAGTTTCATTGTCTAAGAAAGGTTCTCCCGAGCTGTACCAGTCGATTAAAAAACAGGCTTGCAAACCCAAAGCGCCTTGCCCCTGAATGCGTAAATGCGTATCCCTCCATTTCGGATTAATAAAATAATTATTAGAAATATTCATTCCTCCTATGTAGGATGTTACTCCATCGATGACAATCACTTTTCGATGATTCCTATAATTAAGTTTTTCGGCAAACTTAACAAACTTGGCATCCATCAGCGAAGCAATCTTTACTCCGCTCTTTTTCATCGCGTTGTAGAACCTTTTTGGAACGAACCAATTGGCAACTTTGTCGTAAATAAACCGGACTTCCACGCCTTCCGCCGCTTTCTTCATCAATAAATCTTTGACGATTTTCCCCGACTGATCATTTTTGAAAATAAAAAATTCAATATGGATATGATGCTTAGCGTTTTGTAGGTCGTTCAAGAGAGCCTCGAACATGCGAGAACCTTCCGTAATAACTTCTACTTTACTCCCTTGTAAGACATTCGATAGATTACTGCTTTTCAATAGATTAATCAAGTTCGTATATTCAGGTAAGATTCTTATATTTTGATTAGGCGTCAAGCCTTTAAAACTTAATTCTTTTATTTCTTGGGATTTTTTCTCCGACAATTGCCGCATCCGACGGGTATCCTGTCCAAAAAAATAATAAATGATAAGTCCGAGCAAGGGAATAAAAATTAAAACCAATAGCCATGCTATCGCTTTAATCGGACTTCTATTCTCGGAAATAACAACAATTACTGCACCCGCTATTAACGCGATATAAATAATGTAAGCAATATTATGCAGAGGCGAAATAAAACTTAATATGCCCGACATAATGTTTTTTGTAAATTCCACGAGACAAATATACAACTTTTTGTTGAAATGTAAAAAACACAATTGAACAAAATTTCTATCTTTTTTTATCAAGAAAAATTAAATGAATAACGTAATTATTGGAGATTCACACGAATTATTAACTCAATTTCGCCTTCAAATTCTTAAAAATTAACTTTCAGAAGCCCTATGTCAGAAAACCGTAAAAACATGTCATAAAATCGTACCCTCATTTATGAAAATTCATAATATTTTTGTTTCGTTAAATCAATTCGATGATTTATTTAATTTATTGTTAATTCAATTAT
>Ga0123354_10009922_pt1 | contig 14638 bp, 8 predicted proteins | sample TergutLab28metaG_2_FD_97872 | JGI IMG/M metagenome (GOLD analysis project Ga0123354, IMG submission 97872) | Labiotermes labralis P4 segment gut microbial communities from Petit-Saut dam, French Guiana - Lab288 P4 | ecosystem: Host-associated > Arthropoda: Insects > Digestive system > Gut ... | reverse complement strand
TTTGAATGATGTTGGCTGTCTCCTGCCATCCCAGAAGACAGCAGACGTAGTGTCCATTATTGCTTGCGTTTGAATGATGTTGGCTGTCTCCTGCCATCCCAGAAGACAGCAGACGTAATGTCCGTTATTGCTTGCATTTGAATGATATTGGCTGTATCCTGCCATCCCAGAAGACAGCAGACGTAATGTCCGTTATTGCTTGCATTTGAATGATGTTGGCTGTCTCCTGCCATCCCAGAAGACAGCAGACTTAATGTCCGTTACTGCTTGCATTTGAATGATGTTGGCTGTCACCTGCCATCATAGAAGACAGCAGACGTAATGTCCAGTATTGCTTGCATTTGAATGATGTTGGCCGTCTCCTGCCATCCCAGAAGACAGCAGATGTAATGTCCACTATTAAATCATGAAGGCAAGTACATACAAATGATTTTTAAAAGAGCTTATTTTAGGTGAGTAAAAGTTTTATATGTAGGTTAGATACCGCCTTGTGGGAAGTGGCGGGATAGTGTGGCAAACAGGTAGTCCGCCTGTGTTTCGGACAAATCTGCTATCTCCATGTTCAGGATGGAAGAAGTGTCTGTATCTGAGACATGCACTCCTTTGGGGTTTCACGTAGCTTGGAATCCCAAAAGAGAGCAGATCGCATTTACACCGTGGCGGAAGCCTGAAATCATGCAGTTTTGTAATCTGTGTGCCAAACAGTACGGCTTCACAACCGAGAAGAGGCTGACCCTCAAGCGGACTGTTTGTTTGGACCTGTTTGTATCACTTCGCTGCACTTATGACGACACATGAACTGGCAGTCTGCAATTCCTTGGCAGGGTTCTGCCCGAGAGACATGGACGCGTATAGCACACGAAAGTTTGTACAGCCCTGGTGCGATTCTCAGCAGGGACATGGATCTGCTTGCACGGGTCCCTTACCAGTTCCGCAGCCCACGTATGCTCCAGTTTGTCGCTAGGGGTCAAACAGGGCATAGTAATATGTTAATCGGTGTAAAGATGCTTTACGCAAAATTGCGAAAAGTTATTATTACCTTCGTCCTGTCTGTCTGTCTGTCTGTCCTACGCATGGAACATCTCGGCTCCTACTGGACGGATTTTCGTGAAATTTTGGTTCTTGAAAACTGTTCAAAAGTCTGTCGAGAAAATCCAAGTTTCATGAAAATGTGACAAGAATAACGACTAATGTACATGAAGACCAATACACATTTATGACATCTGGCTCATTTCTTCTTAGAATGACAAACGATGCAAACAAAAGTTGTAGAGAAAATCAAAACACACATGTTATATTCAATAACCCCTTTTTCCTAAAATCGTGCCGTTTATGAGGTAATGTGGGAAAATATTGTAGAGCCGGGCAGGTCACAGATGACAATACAATACGGCGCATGCCCATTGCATGCTGGATATCTAAGGCCACAAACACACACTCAGAATATGTACTACTTGTTGCCTTTCCACGGCAAATATGTTTATGCGAACGCGCCTAAGTGTCACATTGTACGTACATAGAAACGAAGGTTTAGAATACATGGAACTTGCCCTCCACCGTCGTTATTCATCTCAGTCGTTGTACACTCACACACAGGGATAACTTTGTATTTGAAGATTATCATATTTCGGGAAGTGACACCTTGTCTTATGGTTCACAATTACAAAGCCACATCGCAAAAGGCAGTAACATTCATAGTCGAGAACCTCAGTTCTCACAACCTAAACTATAATATTTTTGGTTTTCGCTTCCAGTCTTCGACAGGACAATTACCAATAAATGTTTTCGTGGTTGTCCACAGTCCCTCCATCGCACACCGAGGTAATAAGACGTAACCCAATCCACAGATTTTCATATCAACTGACATGACTTCAGGTGTTTATTTTTATTCTCCCCTGTATTGAGTTGTGAAGGTGGGGCGCGGGGGGGGGGGGGGCAAGATTTCCTTACCGTTTATGAAAAGTGCGCACAGTGGGACAGTTTGCTTTTTTTCATTTTTTCGTATACTTTATAAGCGTAATGTCCTCCGTGTGCGTTCCAGCCTCACAACTTGCTCTATAGAGGCGTGCTGCACAGCTGTTTGCCTTGACAGTGATATATCGCTGTAATGTTGCATATGGCTGTTCAACATTACGGCGAAGCCCCCCATTGCTGAATAGACACGTTCTGTTCAGAAATATGAATGTCCGAGTAGACGATAAAGGTAAAAAGTTCACCCTAGAACAGGCCACGAAGGCCCAGAGGGTGAGTAGATATACTACTCTTTCTTTAACCTCCGCGCTAGATGGGGGTGGGTGGTCAAGGCTATGCCCCGGCCGCTTTACCCCCGGGAAAGAAACCCGGTACCCATTGTATAGGAGGCTGGGTGGGCCCTGGGGCCGGTATGTACAAGTGCGAAAAATCTCGCATTTACCAGGTTTCGATCCCCGGACCGTCCAGCCCGTAGCGAGTCGCTGTATCGACTGAGCTATCGCGGCCCACGAACGTACGAGTTGTTCAGGATAAAAGCAGGTAGAAATATTTCTGTGATGTTCTAAGCACTACACCATTAAGGCATAACGAGAATGGAGGTATCGCCCCATGCGTTTTTAATTTTGCAATTGGATAGAGGTGAGGGGTCAACTTCACATCCTTGCTACTTCTTCGTCGGGAACACCGCCGATGCCCGTCAGATAGTATTCTAATTGACCCTCAAAAGGGTCAGGACCTATTCTAGTACAGAAAAATCTCTTCCCCGCAATAGGAATCGAATGAAGATCTGTCGGGTGAAAGTCACGTACCTTGTAATGTGTGGGCTCCGGATGTGCGACAGATGGCCCCTAGAAGGGTAGGTAATTATAAATGGCCTGAAGAGAGTATCTGTAACTTGTACTGTACATTTACGTTCGGTGCCCGACAAACAAAAGCACAAGCAGAGGCGCCATTCAGCTGTTACAAAGGCAGAGCTGATGCTGTGAGAAACAAAGCGTCGCAGTGAAGTGACAGACGCTGTCAAAAATCTTTGAGAGAGAATAAGAGGTTCCTGCTTTGATGGGGGCTTCCGACTGCTGTAGCGTAGACTTCACCTCCTGAACGGCCTGGCTGGCATACGTGGGGGAGACAAGAAACACATTTTTTGGATTGCTTGTTACATGGTGCTGTGTTATGCTGTGTCACATTATATCGTGTAACATGTCATATTACATTTTATTGTATATATTATATTGCATACATATTATATTTTGTTGTATTATATTATATTACATTATATCATATATATTATATTATATTATATTATATTATATTATATTATATTATACCTAATCAAGATATTACCCGCACTTTATAAAACCGAAAGTTTCCTAGTGTGATCACAACAGCCCGTTGGCAGTTCCTGTAAGTAAAGTGAGTCCATTCCATTACGGTTCGTCGTTATAATATTTCCCATCCACCACTCGGTCTGCCAAGTGGTCTCTTTCCTTCAGGTTTTCCAGTCAGAACTTTGAGTGAATTTCTTTTAGGTATGTTACAATATTTTAAAACTCTGTGTTCTGGTTAGCTTGTAGCTTGTATTGTTTGGTTATAAAAATATTTCGAAAACAAAAATCGGTAAAAATGGTAACCACTCATGAGGCTGCAACGTGTCGTAACTGAGCAGGTCACAGTAACAAATTTAAAAAAAAAGTTGTAAAAACTGAAGTGTTCGGCTTTGTGACGTCGTGTTGAATGGTAAAATGCTACCGATTTTTTTCGAAGGGGATAGCTGCCTCCATGTTCAGGGTGTGTGCAGTCCAGAAGTGTGGCTGTGATTGTGATCTGCTAGGGCGCAATGCAACCTTGCAACCTGCAAATGACATGAAACGACTTGTACGTACCGCGTACAGGAATGTACCAGACTGTGCGTTTTATGTTTTGCTGACCGTGCATCCTGGTGCAACTGTGGGTTAACGACCAACTACGACCAACTTGATGCACAATTACGTTACACAATACGTTAATTATTATAATCCTCTATATGTTTCGAGCAACTCTGTGCTCATCACCAGGAGGTCAAATTGTATTAATACAGCATCTGGTATAGTATTCTCTGTCAGTGACCGTCCGGTGTGCAGGTGGAGAACCTGCAAACCGGACGGTCACTGACAGAATTCTATACCAGATGCTCTGCACACCGGACGGTCACTTACACACAATACTATACCAGATGCTGTATTAATACAATTTGACCTCCTTATGATGAGCACAGTGTTGCTCGAAACACGTGGAGGATTAGAATAATAAACGCATTATATAACGTAATTGTGCATCATGTTGGTCGTTTACCCAGAAACTGTGCGTTGTCACATTTTGTGTTTAGAATGCAGTAAGCAACAAACGGCTAAGGAGAGGAAGAGAAGTAGGAGTCCTCCATAATCTACGTACCTAACATCTTCTTCTTCCTCAGCTCTACAACTCTTTGTAAGTTTTGGCTTGTTCAATTATTCCTCTCCATTGTTTCCTTTCCTGTGCCTTCTGTTTCCAATCATTTACTCCCATCTTCGCGTACCTGATATGACATCTTTAAATATCTTACACAGACCAGATCTTGCGAAGTTTCCTCAGTTCATGGCATGTCCGGAAATTGCGCAGAAAGAAGGTAAAAATGTTTACTCAACTACTGTCACGGATTGACAGTAGTTGCGCCACAGATCTTTAACAACCCATAAAGTCCACAACCAGACCAGCTGTTATGCATCAAATACTTGGGACGCGCTGCCATATGCAACCAGCGCTCAGCGGTAAGGCAGCCGTTAGTTTGTGTCCTGTTCTCAACCAAGCACCACGCCATGAAGAGGTATAGGGGAGTGGATGCGCAGCTCCACTTGTTCTAAACCTTCGGCACCGCACGGAATTGTGTTGTCAGCCCCAGAGACCTAAGGCAGAGTGAAATAATAGGTTTGTCCTGTAGAGGATCGAACACTTGATTCCTCGGTCGTGTATCCCGTAAGTTCGTTGCTCTGCCGACTGAGCTGCAGGTCTGGTGTCTGACAGCTGGTTCTTATACTGCTGTGCTGTTAGTGATTACGTTTCGTTATTAGTGCTTGTTGGGTTCTAGACCCTGTCCATCTTTCCATGGACATTACAGTCATGCGCCGCATACCGACGTTTCGGTCAACGACGGACCGCATATACGACGGTGGTCTCATAATATTATAATATAATAACATTATAATTACATTGTGTTAGTTGCCTACATTATTCAGTACAGTAACATGCTGTACAGATTTTTAGCCTAGGAGCAATAGGCTATACCGTGTAGCCTAGGTGTACAGTAGGCTATACTGTACTATCCAGGTTTGTGTCAGTACACTCTATGACGTTCGCACAACGACGAATTCGCCTAACGAAGCATTTCTCAGAACGTATCTCCGTCGTTAAGCGATGCATGGCTGTATTGTCTCTTGTCCTTTGTTTAACGTTAATCCCCCCCCCCCTCCTCCCAAGGCGTGCCACTGCGACGGTTTCAGTGTTTGATGGGTTTGATGTCTGTAGCGGACGAACCGTCAGGTGTCCTGATGAATTTTGTTAAGGACTGTTTGTGTGTGTGTGTGTGTCTGCTTCATATGTGTCCTGTGTGCTGGTGTGTTGTACTGTTTCTGTTATTGGCCACTGGGTTGGTCACTCGGCATGTTGATAAACAGCTGCATTCGATTTATGATAACAGATAACCCAACAGCTGTTTACATTATAGCTGACGCAACGACGCTGACGGCGGCTGGGGCTGCATGTCAGTCGTTGGGAGGATAACTGATGGAAGGTGAAGTGAAGAATGTGTGGAGAGAAGCTGTTGTAGCCTACTTTGACGGATATATCTGGCCTTGAGAACCACCGAAACCTTACCTACTGTAGCGAGAGTTCCGGTCGAGTTTTGAACCCAAGATTTCCTGGAATACGCGACAGAAGCGCTATGTTAGGTAGAGGGAAAGAAAAATTGTAGAAAGAGAGAGAGAGAGGGGGGGGGTAACGAATATAAAGAGAAAAAAATAATCTGTGGAAGCAAGCAAGAAATTTAGGTCTGCACAAATCGTCCAGACCGGCCCTGAGTCCGACCCAGCCTCCTGCGCTAAGGGTACTGGGTCATTTCAGGCGTAAAGTGGCCGGAGCGTGGCGTTGACCACCCACCCACCCAATCTCGCCTACGTCAAACAGAGAGTAGAGTAGAGCTATTCCTGTACTTACCCTCTGGACCTTCATGGCATGTTCTGTGGTCAACTTTGCAGGAGCAGCAGGGTTCAGGCTCCTTTCCATACCGTCCGGACTGGCCCTGAGGCCCACGTAGCCTCTTATCCAGTAGGTACCGTGGGTAAAGCGAGCAAAGCATGAAGCTACCCACTCATCTCCATCATGTGCACAGGTTATCACTACTTCCTCCTATGAATTCGTTGCGTCGTGCCAAAATGAGCGCTGGGGCAAGTTTCAGTTCAAATTGATCTTCATTCTTCTGCCAGCATTAAAATGGCTTTCGAAATACAACTGTAGCTGCAAGAATGCCCATAGCTAGCTTGAATTGCCCTTCCTGGTTGCCTAGGTGTGTCTCCTGACGCAAGATTCAACCTCGCAGATCGCCCACACGCATGGCCGCCCCATAATGGGCAGCCCTGAGGATATCTACCGAAGTCTCTGTGGACCTTGACAGCAGTCGGAGCTGTAAGTTATGCTTAGCAATACAAAGACGAGGCTTGTTTATATGTCTAGTTGGCTGCTGGCGGCCAAATGTCCGCTACGTCACACAGTGAAGCGGCGAGGACGAACCACAATGTTCGAACTGCAAACTGTAACCAACTAGTTCAGCCGAATCCGTCTAGAGCGTAGTCGGGTAGTTGTTAGGGGGGCTTATGGCCCGGCTTGACAGCGAGATACTCTTCCCGGACCGCTATACCTTGAAGATGGCGTGAGTACGGTCTTCAGAAACGCCGGCAAAAATTCATCAACTTGAACATGAAGGTACTTAGCTCCTCCGAAATGTCGGTAACTTCCTACCAGTCAACACGGAGCAACATCCCATAAGCCAGTCAGCTAGTGAAGTAATTCCCCGCTTTGTATTGAGCCCAGTATGTTCATTGCCGTGCCCACAACAGCCCTCCTCGTGTCATTCTCTGCAGTTCAAATTATTACTGTGAATTCCAACTATCTGATCTAAATTAATTTTTTTAGAAAAATTTTTTACGTACGAAGTTGAAGAGCGACCTGGCAGGGGCACAGAGAGGGCCACCATAAAACCACGTAAAGTAACATGTCGGTTTGAGCCCGACATTGGTCCTGGTACAGCGGTAAGCGCTGTCGAGTGTACCTCGACATTGGACCGATAAGGGTACAAATGGTCTGTACCGTAAATGATTCTCGACCAGAACCTTGTATGTTTTTTTCTGCTTTCCGTGCGTGCTATGTGCCCCGCTCACATCATTCCCCTGGATCTGATCTTGCTCACTCTTTGTTGTGAAGTATACATTTCGAAGCCCCGCGTTTCGTAACAGTGTCACCACGTCCTTCCTTCGGGCCCATACTTTTTCTTCTGGGTATCGTTTCTTCGTCTCTGCTGCTGTCGCTTCTTTCATGCCTCGTCATAATCATCGTCGTCGCCGTCGTCATGAATCGCACGTCAATCGTCAAAACGTCAAGCCAATGAGCACGTCCCCAAGTTCAGAACAGCTGTTTGTCAACGTCATTGCGCTGAAAGTTCTACAGATCGTCAACAGATGGCAGTGGGTATACGGCACTCACTATTACGTCATGAAGACAGAGGGAGAGGTATGGAGGAACAGAGATGGGGAAGTATAATAGTTGGTGGCTGCAAGAAGCCGGAAACCCGTGAGAGAAAACGAGTTGAGTGTACTTTCCGATGACGTGGCAGATATTCCCGTTTTTCATGCATCCTGCTGCAGAGAAACAGGTTTGTTACAATATCGGCGCGTGCCGTTACCTACGTGCACTTTGAGTCGTTTCACGTAATTATGCAGGCTTTTCTTTTTTATTGCTGATTATTTCGTGCGCTTGAATGGTCGCTGTAAGCAACACACCAGACGTATGCCGTGTGTGGCGGTATAACTCCACACATTCCACCGCCATGAAAACCTCAAGGCGAGACACTTGGGGGTTGTTACAGGATGCAGATGAAGTTTTCGGTGCTGGATAGGTCTGCGAAGTGCGATATATATATACAGCGGCAAGAGATGTACAGAATGAAACTGAACAAACAACAACAACAACACAAAACAAAGCGGTAGAAGCCTAAGCCCGCTACCGATGCTTCGAGAATGGATTCTTGGAATAATATTTCACAAATGAGGCAGGATGGTGATAACGGGAGGGGGGCTTATCGGCGTGAATTTCGCGTGAGCTAAGCAGATTTCGTGTAATCACAAATGTGCGTGACGTCGAAGCTCGCACCAAATTGGGCTGAATGACAGACGAACCCTGACATTTGATAAAGGTCACGAATCACAATTGATCATAAAATCGGGTAATGGTACAGGGTGTTCAATTTAGAAACGCATCCCGCTTGGATCAGAAACGCTAAAGAGCAACACAACTGCACTTCTATAAAACAATGGCTGGTCCACAAGTACTGTATAATCTTTAAAAAAAAAACTGGGGTTATAATAGAAGCGCTAGACTGAATTCAGTCGTCCACGACGTTTGTTCTCACTCTTGTCCATTTTCATCTCCTGTCGTCTCACTAAACTGAAGCTGTATCTTGATGCTGATTGGAATGGGCGTGTTATTTATAGGCTTCTCAACTCAAATATAGAAATATATATTACTTACTTCTTACTTATTTACTTACTTACTTACCTACTCACTTACCTACTTACTTACTTACTTACTTACTTACCTACATACCTACTTACTTACCTACCTACTTACTTACTTGCTTACTGCATGGAGTAGAGTCCTTCCTGAGAAGCTAACCGGTTTTGCAGCCAGTCAAGATATTCCCCACATTTTATGGAACCCGAAGGTTCACTACCGCATTCGCAAGTGCCCGCCACATGTCCCTATCCTGAGTCAGCGCGATCCAGTCCATACCCCCATATCCCATTTCCTGAATATCCATCTTAATATCACCCTCCCATCTAAGCCTGGGTTTTCCAAGTGGTCTCTTTCCCTCAGGTTTTCCAACCAAAACCCTGTATACGTCTCTCCTCTCCCCCATACGCGCTACATGCCTCGCTCATCTCATTCTTCTCAATTTTATTACCCGAACAATAATGGGTGAGGAGTACAGATCATTGAGCTCCTCTATATGTAGTTTTCTCCATTCCCCTGTTACCTCTTCCCTCTTAGGCCCAACTTTACTCGCCATATAGAAATATATAGACATATGTTTTCTGTTTTATTTATATCAGCTGGTGTGTGGGGCTGAAGCTGTGCTTTGTGTCAGGCTTGTCTCTGGAGCTCGAAGGATTTGCATGCCAGGAGCTCAGTTTAGTATAAACGATAGCGCGGTGTGCCTGTCCTCGTAATGAAACACGACCGAAGGGCCACTCTCCCAGTGTTCGGAGTGTGCGCTTTGTGTGGCGACACATTAGCATTTAATGAAAACGGATGTGGTTTCACCTGTTTTTAAAGTACGCGCAACTGCCAGCCTTTATGCTTGTGTAAATGTTTAATGTCGTGTCTTATTTCCAGAAAGAAATTTAAAAAAAAAGAGGCGGTAGTGCGTTGGGCCCATGTTGCAGCACAGTTGCATCTCCGTGATGAGGGTACTTACAGTTTGGCTAACTAGCTTCGTTTTTGAATATTGTACGTACCGTGCATGGTGCGAAAATTCAGTTTATCAAACCGACCTTAGCGTGCATTGAAATGTGAAAACAATCGGTACACATGTTTCGGCACTTCCTGAGTGTCATCATCAGTAAGTCCTTGTGTCGATTAAAGTTGTGTCCTTCGAACTGATCCGTAATGTGGAGCACAGAGTCACTGAGTAAACACAGTCACTGACTAGCTCAGTCACTCACTAGCACTGTCACCAACACTCACTCACTAGCATAGTCACTCACTAACAGTCACTAACTAGTAGTCACTCACTAGCATAGTCGGTCACTAACACAGTCGATCACTAGCACAGTCACTCACTAATGCAGTCACTCACTAGTAGCCACTCACTAACGCAGTTGCTCACTAGCACAGTCAGTAACTAGTAGCCACTCACTAACACAGTCACTCACTAACGCAGTCGTTCACTAATACATTCACTTACTAACTCAGTAACTCGCTAGCACAGTTACTCACTAACACACTCACTCACTAGCACAGTCACTCACTAATGCAGTCACTCACTAGCACAGTCGCTGACTAACACAGCCACTAACTAGTAGCCACTCACTAGCACAATCAATAACACTAACTAGCAGTCACTCACTAACTCAGTAACTCGCTAGCACAGTCACTCACTAACACAGTCACTCACTAGCATAATTACTAACACTAACTAGCAGTCACTCACTAACGCAGTCGCTCACCAACGCGGTCACTCACTCAGTAACTCGCTAGCACAGTCACTAACACAGTCACTCACTAGCACAATCACTAACACTAACTAGCTGTCACTCACTAACGCAGTCACTCACTAACTCAATAACTTACTAACGCAGTCACTAACTAACGCATGTATTAAAATTTGATTAAAACACAATAAATTGAACGTCACAGAATGTCAAAATGCCAAAACAACAAATTAAGCATTTACTAGCTTTATGGCGAAAAGTTCTTGAGAAGCTGACGGTTGCTGAGGTGGTCGAGAAATCTCCCTTATTTTACGGAAACACAAATTCGTATTTGTGTTCTCAAGAGTCCAACACTTGTCCCGCCCTAAGCCACATGAATTCTGTCCATAACCATCCTGTCTGTTCAACATACTTCTTGCACTTGCCATTGCTTAGGCCGATCGAAGAACCGCCCAAGGTCGAGGTGCGGTTTAAACTTTCGTCATTCCCGTCTCTTACCCTAATGAGTTGTCAGCGTCTATCCCAACCCCCCAACTAGAGGATCACCCCTTATCTGCTGTCCCCTAAAAATATATATAAACAGCTTCAGTTATCGTATGTAACCCTTTTTTTTCATAGCTGAAAACTCAAATTGCTTCTGTTGTCTGAAGGTGAAGGCTGATGTTTCACTTCTTTCACATTTTCTGGTGATATGTTTTTTGAACAAGTGTATTTGTTCGATGTATTTTAAAATTTGCCCCAGTTTACATTTCCTCTCGTTGCTTATCGTGCTGCCGTAATTCATGGTTCTGATAAACTGAGTAATAGTCCGTCTCATCTCGCCTTGCGGTTGCAGCTTGCAAATGAAACCAGTTCTAAGGCGTTAAGTAAGGTGCTGAGAGAAAAAAATGTTTTCAATAGGTAGGTGCTGGTATGCACACGTGTGTTAAGTATTTCTTATTCTTGTTATAAACAATTCTAAATTAAAAGCCGGAGACATTTCGCCCAAGATCACATTCGGTGTAGGACGAATGCAGATGGTACGGTCCCGCTTCTTTATCGTGACCAGTGTCAGCGTAATGCGCAGTGGATTTTTGCGAGATCAGTAACAGAAAGTAGGTAGTAAATGGGTTTTGTGGGCGGGAACCGTGAACGAGAGACGTTACTTACTTGCATTGCACCACCATTCTAGTTTTATTTGTGTTTTCGTCGGGGAGGGGGGAGGGAGGGGGAAGGGTTTCACTGCTGCAGTATTACGAATAGCAAGTTGGTGATGACATAAGGTACACACAGAAAATGGAGAACTTGCTGTAAAGCGCAGTCCAGTGGCCACGACTAAATAAAGCCAGCTTGTGGATATCAACTATATCGGGAACACTCGTACTCAGGAAGCAGTCCGAATCTCCGACAAGACAGTGACTTCACTTTGTGCGGGTTTAAGCACTCAGTAACGAGATAGCAGATAATTTTTCAATTTTTTTTTTTTTTTCCAAATCTTCTGGCCTTTGAAGTCTGTAATTCATGGAAATAAATAGAATTTCTACCTCAACATTATGCACGTTGCTTCTCTGTTACAAAGAACCGCCATTTAATGCGGTTTAGGGAATTATGTTCATCGTAGAACCCTGCAGCACGTATAAATACACCATTTAGGAGCTGATAGAACTAAGTACGCGGTCATGTCTCGAGATCAGAATGCAGGACGAAGTCACAGTATAAAGACCGATAATAGTCCCTTTTGAAAGGTTGGAGGAGTTCAGATATTTGGAAACAACCTTTAACAAATCAAAATTCTATTCAGGAAGAAATTAAGAGCAGATTGAATTCAGGGAATGCTTGCTATCATTCGGTGCAAAATCTTTTGCCTTCCAGTTTGCTATCAAAACTTTCACGATTAAGTTATACAGAACTATAATTGTGCCTGTTGCTTTGTATGGGTGTGAAAATTGGTCGCTCACATTGAGGGAGGAACGTAGGCTGAGGGTGTTTGAGAATAGGGTGCTGAGGAGAATATTTTGGACTAAGAGAGGGACGAGGTAACAGGGGAGTGGAGAAAACTACATAATGAGGAGCTTAATGATCTGTACTCCTCCCCAAATATTGTTCGGGTGATAAAATGGAGCAGAATGAGATGGGCGGGGCATGTAGCGCGTATGGGGGAGAAGAGAGGCGTATACAGGGTTTTGGTGGGGAAACCTGAGGGAAAGAGACCCCTTGGGAGACCCAGACATAGATGGGAGGATAATATTAAGATGGATCTTCAGGAAGTGGGATGTGGGGGTATGGACTGGATCGAGCTGGCTCACAACAGGGACATGTGGCGGGCACTTGCGAATGCGGTAATGAACCTGCGGGTTCCATAAAATTCAAAAAATTTGTAGACTAGCTGAAAACCGGTTAGCTTCTGAGGAATGACTGCTCCATGGAGTAAGTATGGAAGGAAGAATGGGGAGTTGTTTAACATTAAAACAGCTGGTACATATATTAACCACTGTGCTTAATGTTCGGCCTCAAGTGTTCCTCTCACCCAGTCCTTCGCCACATACATCTGTGTAACAAATTACGAATCAAGCTCGGAATAGTTTACTATGCGTCTCTTCCTCGCTTCTTTCCGGTTCACATCACACGGCTACTAGGTTAACCCACTCGTCGATAAATGCGAATAGCACGAAGAACGGTTCCAGGTTATCTGTTTGCTGAGTGTCGCAGTACTGCCTGTGGCGAGTGGGCCAGCAGAAGCTAGGCACCCCGGGGCAAAACAGCGCTCTGCTCAGCGGTGCCGAGTTATGTTTGAACTGACAATGTTATGGAGGATAGATAAATCGGGAATTGCATTGGTGAGGTGAAACTCGCTGCTTTTTCCAAGCGCGTTGTGGTGGTGGCCCTTGGGTATGAAGTGCGCAAGGAATTTCGCCGAATTCACTTCCACCATACGTATGTTTTCTTATGAATGGACGGCAAGCATTTCTGACAGAAGCACTTGTAAATTTTAGCTACGTCCTGTGCTACCAACAACGTCATTAAATAAATCACAAATAAATAAATAAATATATTTTTTTATTTTGTACTTTGACCAAGTATTAAAATAAAGAAATAATTAAAATAAATTTTTATGCCTCGACAGCCCTAGTGGCCCTTGGCTTCCTCGTTGGGTTATGAGATCGCACTCAGACACACACACACACACACACACACTCGGTACGACTCCTCTAGAAGAGCAATCGGCCCGTCGCAGAGACCTACCTTATAACACACAACATTCACAATAGACAGACATCCATGCCCCTGGCGGGAATCGAACCCGCAATCCCACGAAATCAAACGGCCGCAAACCGATGTCTTTGACCGCGCGTCCACCGGGATAAGCAAATAAATTACAGTCGAGTATGCTACAACGAAAGAATGCTACAAAGAAGAGTTATTATCAATAAAATCAGGATGCTGCAACGAAGATTTTTAAAGATTTTTTAATCCTTTTATTATGGAAAGTTCGATTGTATTTTTCACTAGGGAAAGACTGTTTATGCTTTTCATGTGCGTTAGATTGTTTATATTTTTTATTAGGGAAAGTTTGTTCATAGTTATCACTGAGGCAAGACGGTTTATGCTTTTCAGATTTACATATACAGTGTATAAAAGTTAAATAAATTAATTTTGCATTATTTTTACACTTATATTTTGATTTTGTATTATTTTTTCCTGTTTAAATGGTTGTGTTGGATGGTAACTTTGCTCTAGGCTGTGAGCCTGGAACGGATTACCCCTAAATACATATATTTCAATGTATGCTAGAACGAACAGATGTTATAACGAACGAGTTTCTAGAACCAATTACGTTCGTTCTAGGATACCCCACTGTATTTACCGTATTCCCGCCCTCTTCAAAGGCTGCAATTTATAAGATGCACCCCCCACCTAGCGAGGTATTACGTGAGGTTCTGAGAGCTTGCTCTTATAACATTTCACATTCCGGTGTTAAGAGGCAGGGTCATTGTTGGGTGATCTTTGTTTCATTGACAGAAATGCGTCTTATGGAGCGGCAATTTCCGTACGTTAATAAGTAAACGAATGACCGCCTCTGTGGTCTAGTGGTCAGAGTTTCTGGCTACGGATACAGAGGTCCCGGGTTCGATCCCCGGCGCTACCAGATTTTCTGAGTAGTAGTGGGTCTGGAACGGGGTCCACTCAGCCTC
>Ga0123354_10009921_pt1 | contig 14638 bp, 7 predicted proteins | sample TergutLab28metaG_2_FD_97872 | JGI IMG/M metagenome (GOLD analysis project Ga0123354, IMG submission 97872) | Labiotermes labralis P4 segment gut microbial communities from Petit-Saut dam, French Guiana - Lab288 P4 | ecosystem: Host-associated > Arthropoda: Insects > Digestive system > Gut ... | reverse complement strand
TTACTGCAATTGGGTTGTTACCCGGTGGCAGTGGTTATTTTACATTTACACTAAACATGAAATTGGTTACTGCTAGATTTAAGTCGGGAGGGCTACATGAGAAGCATGTAGTGGCAACTTGGAGTCTTGGGAACCATCTCGGCATTTGCTTATAGATACAGGGAAACCAAGAAAAACCTGTGTCGAGGTGGCCGGTCGCAGGACCTTCCGAGTACTGACTTCTAGCCAGACGTCCGGCATCTGAAGTACAAAAAAAAAAATAGCTCCCCCTAGCCAGAAATCTAACACCGTCCGTAACCTGTGACCCATGCCTTCTGAGTTACTGGGCTTATACGAGTATTAAGAATGAAATTCGGAGGTACATTTCAGGCTTTACCGGCAGATACCTAAAAGAATGTTTTCAGGAAAAGATAGTTCCTTGTAAGATACAATAATCTATAAGAGTGATTACAAAGATACTGTTTTCGTCGGTATGTCGCTGTGTAGTTTCGTAGATGGCTGCCACAATTTCTAAGAAACCTGCCGAATCCTTCTTCAGTGTCGAAGAGGCTAAGATGGAGGCAGTCGTTTTCTCCGAAACGTTGGCACGTGTCCACCGATTCAAGTGGCATAATATTCAAGACGATAGTAACATTCACACAGTTAAATACGTATTCTGTAATAGATATACATACCAGATTGACTGTAACAATATATCACTGCATGTATTCCATTAAAGCTGCTCAGTTTTATCTGGACACATGAATGAACATCGATCTACAGCAGGTGGCGCTGAACCAGTCATCTTGTTCTTCTGTTCCTTCATTTTGTTACGGTCAGAAATGTCAGCTGTCACAGGGCGTAGGCTTTGGATTTAACTTCCTTCGAGTGAAGGAGTGAGGAGCACGGAGACACGGTTTTGCTAGCACGCAGAACAGGTGGAAGTCCAATTAATGCGTCACAACTACTTTGCTACGCAACCTTCCACTGGACAGAGTTTAAATCATTGTCATTTGCAGTTTTTTAAAGCTGCCTAGGGACGTCCTCCAGGAGTAAAGGCCTGAGAACGGAAGGGTGTGGTTAAGAGTGACGGAAACTTCGGAATTCAAGGCACTCAATATTGCGGTCCAGTAGTCACGTGACATTTGGTATTTTGAAGGTTCAGATTTAGAATTTTTACTCAGGTAGCAGTTATTATTACAGATCCTTTGTAATTCTCCTGTCCTGGTAGTCAAATTCCAATTTTCAAACACAGCTGTTTAACTAAGTAATACAAGACTTTCAAACGGAATGAAGCAGGTTTGTTCGACATCTGTTCCAAAATCTTCCAAATTCTCCCCAGCCATCAACGACAATCGTCCTACTGTTTAGTGTCACATAAATCACACAGATGAAAATTCTCCGTAGATAATGCAAGTGTCGACGAAACTCTCAGTTCCTCGAAGTTTACCAAAATTAGGTACATGGATATGTACCTATACATTTCCCTTACTGCAGGGTCAGGATTACACAGTACAAACTATCTGAATTGAACAACGGCACTTGACATGTTAAAGTTACTAGAAGACTGAGCGCACAAAAGTTTTGCCGATGTTCCAGACCGCAGGATTTGAAGACAAACTTCTGTTGTCCTTAGTCACTGCTTCCATCCTGACGTACAATAAAATTGAATGCAGGGCCGAGTCAGATAATCTGAATTTATTTTATACTGATCCCAGAATTCTGTACCGCTTAGAGGACTGTAATAAGTATGGCACTTTCACTAATCCATAATTCTGTCACTGTCACCCTTAATTTACTTTATAATCAAACATATACACTTCAATAAAGCCATCACATGTTTACTGTTCTCTGATTTTCGAAATCATTATGATGAAAGTAATTTTGTAGTCCATATATTAATACTCTTCTACGCATCACGAAGATCTTTTTAATATACAATTATCAGACGTACTAAAATTTACTTCACCGCGGGAAGCTATTGATTTTTGAATAAAATTAATGTAAAATCGTCGAATGTAGAGTAACACTTTTAAGTTAGAATATCTGAGTTCTTATCACGTTCACTATGCTTGTTTCTTCTGTCTCTGAAACATCATCTGGAGTCCACATCAGAATGTTTGCTAACTTCAAACGCATTAAGCTTTCTATTTGTTGAAATAATATCAAATTTTGCTTTACAAAGAGGGTGTTTGTCTTTTTTTTACATTTGAATTCAAGTTACGTAATAAATAAATGTAATTTTTTCTTTCAAATTATAATCTCTTACACCGCAAGAAAATGGCTCCAGTCCGCTCTACAACACACTGATACATGAATGGATCACATATTTCCTCCACCCAGCAAAACAAGGATGAGAGATAGCAGAAGCTTCAAATTAGACTCGAACAGGCTTAGAAGCAGCATTCGTGGTGGTTTCTTGTGATATCATCTACACAGACAGCAAAAAAACTTCCTTCCACGGCTTGATGGATACCGTGACAGAAGTTACTTGCCACTTCGTTTCTTCTTCGTCAGTTCCCCCGTCCCTTTCACACAGCCTGTTTGAGCAATAACACAATGATGGATCGTTACGACAAAAGTCCCATGATTATATGAGGTGACATTTGTAAAGGCACGCCTGCTCCGTATTTTAATGGACTCCTTTCTTCGTCCTTATCTCATGTACCAAGCACAGATGTCTCCCAACCCTTAGCACTTGTTCAGAACTTCTGCTGATCAGCTAGTAAAGCTCTTATTTGATTTAATTTGTTTCTTTCAGCTGACTACATTTCATTTACATTAGAAGTTGTTCGGAACGTGAAATAATGTTCTCTCTTAAATGGAGACGGGTATTAAGAAATGATATATGTAATGTGACATAATCTAAAGTTTGTATTAAATTATACTTATTTAATTGAATCGTACAAGACAGTATTAACAAGAAATGGCAACACCACTTCTTTGTACCACAGTTGTAACCGTCATAGTTATTACTAGCATTGGAATTTCCAAGAAAATACAATACTCAATATTAATTCATTAGTTAATGTAGAATTGTAACACCATGAGGGCATCTTGAAATAATTAAACACACGTGTAATTTGTACGGAAGAAAATACAACGCACTTTTAAATAGAATACGAGAAGCATATGCGTATATGTAATGTGTTTGTTTATCTCTCACGGATTGTCCTCTCACGTAACGTGTCTGCTGAATTCAGACAAAGCGAATCCTTGAAAATTTTCGAATTCCTCTAGAGTGAAATGATACAACGCAAATCCCCCAAATAAACAGAGCAGCATAGTAAAAAAAAAACTTCGACAAATATACATACACCCACGAGGTGTGAATCTGAGATTCTCGCGTGCGGGGCCAGAACGGGCTGCTTTAGATCGCTCAGCATGGGAATAACCTGTCATTGATGTCAGAAGTTTCCTGTATACTTACCTACCTGTATGAGCATAACTGTATGCATGTGTAAACAGTCTGTGTCTGCAAACGCGCAGTTTGTATGTACAGTACTCATGTAACTACGTATATACTAATATGTAAGTATATTTGAAGACCATGGGAAGGAGATCTACGTAAACCCCTTTTGTATACATATATGCGTACGCAAGCATTACGATAAGCAGGCACAGCCAGTATAATTCAGTTTAGTTCAAGAAATTTTAATTCATCATGGAATGGTAAGAACAGATTAAGACTAATTACGTTACACGCAACAATCTCAAACAACCATGTATGAAAGGTATCATTTTGTTATGCATCCATGCAGCGACGTATACACCCCACAAGAAAGGAATGCCACGTAACATCAAGATCAGATCTGAGTAAAAAATTATAACTCTCAAGATGCTCAATATTTTATGACAATTTTATGTTCTGCTCTTAGACTATTGTTAATACAGGGGCTTGGTTACAGGCTGAAAGACCGGAAAATCAGGGTTCTATTCTTGAGAGAGGCAAAGTTTCACGAAAAGCTCCTATGGGAGTCAAGCGGGAAGGGCACACATCTGCCCACTTGCCTTCGTCTAGTGCCTAGGTTAAGAATACGTGGAGCTTTATTTCCACTCCCCCTTACATCTTTATGCCGTAGTGCTTATTTAAACACAGGGATTTTTTAAAATTTCCCTTCGTATTCTAACTAAATAATTCAGCTAATATTATTCAAAATTTTTAATTCTAGGGAAGGATCTCCACCTATCAGACGGGAAGATGGGTGAGTTCCATAGCCGGTCTGGACTCTCACAAAGTTATTCCTCCTTCCGCCAGTACGCAGCCATGTCACAATCTCGACTGAGCTATTCCAACTCATTGCACAACACTTACTATTTCCTGTGATTCAACAGCCCAAATCGGGCCTAGACTGCCACGTTTTGAAGTCTCTATCTCACACATATACATACCCGGTAGGACTCATCGCCGCAAGGGTCGCTACCTATACAGCACACGAGAAACTCAAGAGTCGAACACCCATGCCCTCGGTGGTATTCAAAACCGTGATCCCAACAATCAAGAGTCTGTAGACCCATGTCTCAAACAGCACTGCTACTGAGATCGGTCACTGGACAACAAGCTAATATGTAAATATTTAAATTTGACTCTATGTTCCCTTCAGCACTCATTTCAGATATGAAATACAGTATTAAGATAAAAACAGAAGAAATGTTTGATAAAAAATTAAATAATTCTTTGATAATTACATGTCACAAGGTAAAAATTACTTTAATCACTGAGAATATTGAACTAATATTTTGTTAATGATTAAACAGTGCAACCGGAGGAAATACTGCAAGTAAGCCAACGGTGAGTTTACCGCTGCTGAGTTGTAGATATTACTTCGACAAATAACACTACCAGTTTTCAAAAGAATTGCCATAAAATTTGCAACTGCTCTGTAACAAGGGAACGGACTGCATTCATGTTAACATTACGAGAGTTGGTGACATAATTCTTACTGATTAACAAGTGTGAGTTACTGGAATTATGGCAATACTTTGTGTACAAAGTAAACAGCCAGTTCCTTTTGTTTAAGAAGAATACAAAGCATACAAGAGTCCATAATATTGTCTACATGGAACTCTAAACAAAAAAGGAGTTTTTATGTAATCAGCTCCCAAAACAAAACAGCACGACTGACAAAAGTCTTTTTGTTATTTATTGTCCGTCGTACATAACACTGTGGTGTAAAGTTAAGTTATACAACAATTAACAAGGCTACATATTTCAACCCCTTGGGGTCATCTTCAGGCTTATAAAATATGGTATCATACAAGGTACGTCTGTTGTTGCTACCTACGGGATCCCGTAGTTTACAGTACGCTAGTTATAAAATATGTTATATAAAAATGTTGATTAAAATATAGATAAAGATCATATGATCGTGGTGGACGAATGGATCGTTACTACAAGCATGCTTGCAACAACAGACGTACCTTGTATGATACCATATTTTATAAGCCTGAAGATGACCCCAAGGGGTTGAAACATGTAGCCTTGTTAATTGTTGTATAACTTAACTTTACACCACAGTGCTGTGTACGACGGACAATAAATAACAAATTGTTATATTGGCACAACGGGATGGAAAACCCTCAATTTAGATTTGACAAAAGTCTGTTTCAGAAAGTAAAAGGAACATTTGCTTATTTTAACTGGACCGGAAAAAAAATTACAAGCGTGACAATGGATGGTATTCGTAAGAATTATTGCTATAAGACAGCCCCGGCTGGACGTATCAGCGAGGAAGCTATGCACAATAACTCTGAAAATCTGATTGTCTTTTGCTCAATCAGTTGTCGGGTTGACAAATTCTGTCTCGCTAGCGAATACGAAAGATAATGCGGACACTCATTTTAATAGCTGACTGCACTTGACGTAACGTTTTGAACAACCTTAAGATTCAACATTTTCTGAAGAAGTCGGTATAGAATATGACATTGTTTTATACTAAGTGGCAGCCAGCTGTTAAGAAGATCTTTTTATTTTTGAAATGGAAGGAGGCAGCCTATAGTGACAGGAAACTCCAAAGCTGTAGGATAGCTGTCGGAAGAGTACTTGGCCATGGTCCTCGCATTTATTTGGACAAAATTTAAACACCTCAGTAAATACTTTATGGAACATATAAATTAATAAGTGACATTTTTTCTAGTGTGAGGGACATTGAATCAAAATATAAGCCTTCAGAACAAATGTATCAGCAATACAAATCTTAGCCATACTCCTTACGATTACCTCGCAAATATCCTTATTCACTGAATTTAGAAAAATGTATTACATTAGACTCAAGTGCGTGTGAAATAAAAAAAATCGTATATATTCTCGCGTCTGTAAAATAAATGTCTGTGTGAGTATGCATATATATGCTATATCGCCGAGTCTAACTTTCTTCTCAGAAAGTTGCTATTTACCTCTTTATTAGTGCATCCTACAACACAGACATCCCGCTTTATGAAGACGCAAGCCGAATACGGCCCACTAAAATTTAAACTGCAGGCAGTAAGCATTTTACTGACATTACTATACGATGGGAAACGCGCAGATTGCATGAACATAACACAGTACACAGTTTCTAGAGCTGTGTTACTTAAAACATTCCTTTGAAAACATAAATATTTCATTACGTGATCCCGTACCAAAGGAACAACATCAGACTTCTTGCTTTGAAACGTTGATAGACTGAAGATGAACATAATTGTTTACACGAAGCAAATAAGAAACTGCCTACTCTTATGAGTTGCTGTGTGTAATGTGTTTCATAACACTGCGAAAGAGCAAAACCGGAATTAGTAAAAGTCATACTTGAAACGCCACAAGGCAATGACCTTCAAAGGACACACTGATAGAATTTTGAGTATATCTTTCTAGCCAGCGCATGCTTCTTTTGACAACAGAATTTAATCAGCAACCCCCGGTCTTGGAAGAACAAAACTTTTCTGGATATGTAATACAGTGTTCAAAGCATAATTCCTTCGTACAGTCCACTATTTGTCCCAACTAATGCACACAAATTATTTTAATCGTTAAACTTTTAAAACATTTAAAACTATAATAGTTGCTCCAACATGTTTCGGTTTACATAAACCATCATCAGGGAGCTACAGCCTGCACTTTGCCAAAGTTACAACATTGATTCCAATATACAAGTCATTGAAGAATAAAAGACCAACTTGATGTCACTTGCTATTTTATTTCACTTCTTATGTACTTAACATGTTTCGGACATTAATATATCCATCATCACGAGCTTGCGATTATTCTGTTGAATTACCACATCGGTCGTATTGTTCTTGGTTCGATGTGTGTTGGAGTTTCGGTGTGGTTGGTTTGGAGTGGTATCCGTGTTGCAGGCTTCGAAGCCTGCAACACGGATACCACTCCAAACCAACCACACCGAAACTCCAACACACATCGAACCAAGAACAATACGACCGATGTGGTAATTCAACAGAATAATCGCAAGCTCGTGATGATGGATATATTAATGTCCGAAACATGTTAAGTACATAAGAAGTGAAATAAAATAGCAAGTGACATCAAGTTGGTCTTTTATTCTTCAATGACTTGTATATTGGAATCAATGTTGTAACTTTGGCAAAGTGCAGGCTGTAGCTCCCTGATGATGGTTTATGTAAACCGAAACATGTTGGAGCAACTATTATAGTTTTAAATGTTTTAAAAGTTTAACGATTAAAATAATTTGTGTGCATTAGTTGGGACAAATAGTGGACTGTACGAAGGAATTATGCTTTGAACACTGTATTACATATCCAGAAAAGTTTTGTTCTTCCAAGACCGGGGGTTGCTGATTAAATTCTGTTGTCAAAAGAAGCATGCGCTGGCTAGAAAGATATACTCAAAATTCTATCAGTGTGTCCTTTGAAGGTCATTGCCTTGTGGCGTTTCAAGTATGACTTTTACTAATTCCGGTTTTGCTCTTTCGCAGTGTTATGAAACACATTACACACAGCAACTCATAAGAGTAGGCAGTTTCTTATTTGCTTCGTGTAAACAATTATGTTCATCTTCAGTCTATCAACGTTTCAAAGCAAGAAGTCTGATGTTGTTCCTTTGGTACGGGATCACGTAATGAAATATTTATGTTTTCAAAGGAATGTTTTAAGTAACACAGCTCTAGAAACTGTGTACTGTGTTATGTTCATGCAATCTGCGCGTTTCCCATCGTATAGTAATGTCAGTAAAATGCTTACTGCCTGCAGTTTAAATTTTAGTGGGCCGTATTCGGCTTGCGTCTTCATAAAGCGGGATGTCTGTGTTGTAGGATGCACTAATAAAGAGGTAAATAGCAACTTTCTGAGAAGAAAGTTAGACTCGGCGATATAGCATATATATGCATACTCACACAGACATTTATTTTACAGACGCGAGAATATATACGATTTTTTTTATTTCACACGCACTTGAGTCTAATGTAATACATTTTTCTAAATTCAGTGAATAAGGATATTTGCGAGGTAATCGTAAGGAGTATGGCTAAGATTTGTATTGCTGATACATTTGTTCTGAAGGCTTATATTTTGATTCAATGTCCCTCACACTAGAAAAAATGTCACTTATTAATTTATATGTTCCATAAAGTATTTACTGAGGTGTTTAAATTTTGTCCAAATAAATGCGAGGACCATGGCCAAGTACTCTTCCGACAGCTATCCTACAGCTTTGGAGTTTCCTGTCACTATAGGCTGCCTCCTTCCATTTCAAAAATAAAAAGATCTTCTTAACAGCTGGCTGCCACTTAGTATAAAACAATGTCATATTCTATACCGACTTCTTCAGAAAATGTTGAATCTTAAGGTTGTTCAAAACGTTACGTCAAGTGCAGTCAGCTATTAAAATGAGTGTCCGCATTATCTTTCGTATTCGCTAGCGAGACAGAATTTGTCAACCCGACAACTGATTGAGCAAAAGACAATCAGATTTTCAGAGTTATTGTGCATAGCTTCCTCGCTGATACGTCCAGCCGGGGCTGTCTTATAGCAATAATTCTTACGAATACCATCCATTGTCACGCTTGTAATTTTTTTTCCGGTCCAGTTAAAATAAGCAAATGTTCCTTTTACTTTCTGAAACAGACTTTTGTCAAATCTAAATTGAGGGTTTTCCATCCCGTTGTGCCAATATAACAATTTGTTATTTATTGTCCGTCGTACACAGCACTGTGGTGTAAAGTTAAGTTATACAACAATTAACAAGGCTACATGTTTCAACCCCTTGGGGTCATCTTCAGGCTTATAAAATATGGTATCATACAAGGTACGTCTGTTGTTGCAAGCATGCTTGTAGTAACGATCCATTCGTCCACCACGATCATATGATCTTTATCTATATTTTAATCAACATTTTTATATAACATATTTTATAACTAGCGTACTGTAAACTACGGGATCCCGTAGGTAGCAACAACAGACGTACCTTGTATGATACCATATTTTATAAGCCTGAAGATGACCCCAAGGGGTTGAAATATGTAGCCTTGTTAATTGTTGTATAACTTAACTTTACACCACAGTGTTATGTACGACGGACAATAAATAACAAAAAGACTTTTGTCAGTCGTGCTGTTTTGTTTTGGGAGCTGATTACATAAAAACTCCTTTTTTGTTTAGAGTTCCATGTAGACAATATTATGGACTCTTGTATGCTTTGTATTCTTCTTAAACAAAAGGAACTGGCTGTTTACTTTGTACACAAAGTATTGCCATAATTCCAGTAACTCACACTTGTTAATCAGTAAGAATTATGTCACCAACTCTCGTAATGTTAACATGAATGCAGTCCGTTCCCTTGTTACAGAGCAGTTGCAAATTTTATGGCAATTCTTTTGAAAACTGGTAGTGTTATTTGTCGAAGTAATATCTACAACTCAGCAGCGGTAAACTCACCGTTGGCTTACTTGCAGTATTTCCTCCGGTTGCACTGTTTAATCATTAACAAAATATTAGTTCAATATTCTCAGTGATTAAAGTAATTTTTACCTTGTGACATGTAATTATCAAAGAATTATTTAATTTTTTATCAAACATTTCTTCTGTTTTTATCTTAATACTGTATTTCATATCTGAAATGAGTGCTGAAGGGAACATAGAGTCAAATTTAAATATTTACATATTAGCTTGTTGTCCAGTGACCGATCTCAGTAGCAGTGCTGTTTGAGACATGGGTCTACAGACTCTTGATTGTTGGGATCACGGTTTTGAATACCACCGAGGGCATGGGTGTTCGACTCTTGAGTTTCTCGTGTGCTGTATAGGTAGCGACCCTTGCGGCGATGAGTCCTACCGGGTATGTATATGTGTGAGATAGAGACTTCAAAACGTGGCAGTCTAGGCCCGATTTGGGCTGTTGAATCACAGGAAATAGTAAGTGTTGTGCAATGAGTTGGAATAGCTCAGTCGAGATTGTGACATGGCTGCGTACTGGCGGAAGGAGGAATAACTTTGTGAGAGTCCAGACCGGCTATGGAACTCACCCATCTTCCCGTCTGATAGGTGGAGATCCTTCCCTAGAATTAAAAATTTTGAATAATATTAGCTGAATTATTTAGTTAGAATACGAAGGGAAATTTTAAAAAATCCCTGTGTTTAAATAAGCACTACGGCATAAAGATGTAAGGGGGAGTGGAAATAAAGCTCCACGTATTCTTAACCTAGGCACTAGACGAAGGCAAGTGGGCAGATGTGTGCCCTTCCCGCTTGACTCCCATAGGAGCTTTTCGTGAAACTTTGCCTCTCTCAAGAATAGAACCCTGATTTTCCGGTCTTTCAGCCTGTAACCAAGCCCCTGTATTAACAATAGTCTAAGAGCAGAACATAAAATTGTCATAAAATATTGAGCATCTTGAGAGTTATAATTTTTTACTCAGATCTGATCTTGATGTTACGTGGCATTCCTTTCTTGTGGGGTGTATACGTCGCTGCATGGATGCATAACAAAATGATACCTTTCATACATGGTTGTTTGAGATTGTTGCGTGTAACGTAATTAGTCTTAATCTGTTCTTACCATTCCATGATGAATTAAAATTTCTTGAACTAAACTGAATTATACTGGCTGTGCCTGCTTATCGTAATGCTTGCGTACGCATATATGTATACAAAAGGGGTTTACGTAGATCTCCTTCCCATGGTCTTCAAATATACTTACATATTAGTATATACGTAGTTACATGAGTACTGTACATACAAACTGCGCGTTTGCAGACACAGACTGTTTACACATGCATACAGTTATGCTCATACAGGTAGGTAAGTATACAGGAAACTTCTGACATCAATGACAGGTTATTCCCATGCTGAGCGATCTAAAGCAGCCCGTTCTGGCCCCGCACGCGAGAATCTCAGATTCACACCTCGTGGGTGTATGTATATTTGTCGAAGTTTTTTTTTTACTATGCTGCTCTGTTTATTTGGGGGATTTGCGTTGTATCATTTCACTCTAGAGGAATTCGAAAATTTTCAAGGATTCGCTTTGTCTGAATTCAGCAGACACGTTACGTGAGAGGACAATCCGTGAGAGATAAACAAACACATTACATATACGCATATGCTTCTCGTATTCTATTTAAAAGTGCGTTGTATTTTCTTCCGTACAAATTACACGTGTGTTTAATTATTTCAAGATGCCCTCATGGTGTTACAATTCTACATTAACTAATGAATTAATATTGAGTATTGTATTTTCTTGGAAATTCCAATGCTAGTAATAACTATGACGGTTACAACTGTGGTACAAAGAAGTGGTGTTGCCATTTCTTGTTAATACTGTCTTGTACGATTCAATTAAATAAGTATAATTTAATACAAACTTTAGATTATGTCACATTACATATATCATTTCTTAATACCCGTCTCCATTTAAGAGAGAACATTATTTCACGTTCCGAACAACTTCTAATGTAAATGAAATGTAGTCAGCTGAAAGAAACAAATTAAATCAAATAAGAGCTTTACTAGCTGATCAGCAGAAGTTCTGAACAAGTGCTAAGGGTTGGGAGACATCTGTGCTTGGTACATGAGATAAGGACGAAGAAAGGAGTCCATTAAAATACGGAGCAGGCGTGCCTTTACAAATGTCACCTCATATAATCATGGGACTTTTGTCGTAACGATCCATCATTGTGTTATTGCTCAAACAGGCTGTGTGAAAGGGACGGGGGAACTGACGAAGAAGAAACGAAGTGGCAAGTAACTTCTGTCACGGTATCCATCAAGCCGTGGAAGGAAGTTTTTTTGCTGTCTGTGTAGATGATATCACAAGAAACCACCACGAATGCTGCTTCTAAGCCTGTTCGAGTCTAATTTGAAGCTTCTGCTATCTCTCATCCTTGTTTTGCTGGGTGGAGGAAATATGTGATCCATTCATGTATCAGTGTGTTGTAGAGCGGACTGGAGCCATTTTCTTGCGGTGTAAGAGATTATAATTTGAAAGAAAAAATTACATTTATTTATTACGTAACTTGAATTCAAATGTAAAAAAAAGACAAACACCCTCTTTGTAAAGCAAAATTTGATATTATTTCAACAAATAGAAAGCTTAATGCGTTTGAAGTTAGCAAACATTCTGATGTGGACTCCAGATGATGTTTCAGAGACAGAAGAAACAAGCATAGTGAACGTGATAAGAACTCAGATATTCTAACTTAAAAGTGTTACTCTACATTCGACGATTTTACATTAATTTTATTCAAAAATCAATAGCTTCCCGCGGTGAAGTAAATTTTAGTACGTCTGATAATTGTATATTAAAAAGATCTTCGTGATGCGTAGAAGAGTATTAATATATGGACTACAAAATTACTTTCATCATAATGATTTCGAAAATCAGAGAACAGTAAACATGTGATGGCTTTATTGAAGTGTATATGTTTGATTATAAAGTAAATTAAGGGTGACAGTGACAGAATTATGGATTAGTGAAAGTGCCATACTTATTACAGTCCTCTAAGCGGTACAGAATTCTGGGATCAGTATAAAATAAATTCAGATTATCTGACTCGGCCCTGCATTCAATTTTATTGTACGTCAGGATGGAAGCAGTGACTAAGGACAACAGAAGTTTGTCTTCAAATCCTGCGGTCTGGAACATCGGCAAAACTTTTGTGCGCTCAGTCTTCTAGTAACTTTAACATGTCAAGTGCCGTTGTTCAATTCAGATAGTTTGTACTGTGTAATCCTGACCCTGCAGTAAGGGAAATGTATAGGTACATATCCATGTACCTAATTTTGGTAAACTTCGAGGAACTGAGAGTTTCGTCGACACTTGCATTATCTACGGAGAATTTTCATCTGTGTGATTTATGTGACACTAAACAGTAGGACGATTGTCGTTGATGGCTGGGGAGAATTTGGAAGATTTTGGAACAGATGTCGAACAAACCTGCTTCATTCCGTTTGAAAGTCTTGTATTACTTAGTTAAACAGCTGTGTTTGAAAATTGGAATTTGACTACCAGGACAGGAGAATTACAAAGGATCTGTAATAATAACTGCTACCTGAGTAAAAATTCTAAATCTGAACCTTCAAAATACCAAATGTCACGTGACTACTGGACCGCAATATTGAGTGCCTTGAATTCCGAAGTTTCCGTCACTCTTAACCACACCCTTCCGTTCTCAGGCCTTTACTCCTGGAGGACGTCCCTAGGCAGCTTTAAAAAACTGCAAATGACAATGATTTAAACTCTGTCCAGTGGAAGGTTGCGTAGCAAAGTAGTTGTGACGCATTAATTGGACTTCCACCTGTTCTGCGTGCTAGCAAAACCGTGTCTCCGTGCTCCTCACTCCTTCACTCGAAGGAAGTTAAATCCAAAGCCTACGCCCTGTGACAGCTGACATTTCTGACCGTAACAAAATGAAGGAACAGAAGAACAAGATGACTGGTTCAGCGCCACCTGCTGTAGATCGATGTTCATTCATGTGTCCAGATAAAACTGAGCAGCTTTAATGGAATACATGCAGTGATATATTGTTACAGTCAATCTGGTATGTATATCTATTACAGAATACGTATTTAACTGTGTGAATGTTACTATCGTCTTGAATATTATGCCACTTGAATCGGTGGACACGTGCCAACGTTTCGGAGAAAACGACTGCCTCCATCTTAGCCTCTTCGACACTGAAGAAGGATTCGGCAGGTTTCTTAGAAATTGTGGCAGCCATCTACGAAACTACACAGCGACATACCGACGAAAACAGTATCTTTGTAATCACTCTTATAGATTATTGTATCTTACAAGGAACTATCTTTTCCTGAAAACATTCTTTTAGGTATCTGCCGGTAAAGCCTGAAATGTACCTCCGAATTTCATTCTTAATACTCGTATAAGCCCAGTAACTCAGAAGGCATGGGTCACAGGTTACGGACGGTGTTAGATTTCTGGCTAGGGGGAGCTATTTTTTTTTTTGTACTTCAGATGCCGGACGTCTGGCTAGAAGTCAGTACTCGGAAGGTCCTGCGACCGGCCACCTCGACACAGGTTTTTCTTGGTTTCCCTGTATCTATAAGCAAATGCCGAGATGGTTCCCAAGACTCCAAGTTGCCACTACATGCTTCTCATGTAGCCCTCCCGACTTAAATCTAGCAGTAACCAATTTCATGTTTAGTGTAAATGTAAAATAACCACTGCCACCGGGTAACAACCCAATTGCAGTAA
>Ga0123354_10009920_pt1 | contig 14638 bp, 15 predicted proteins | sample TergutLab28metaG_2_FD_97872 | JGI IMG/M metagenome (GOLD analysis project Ga0123354, IMG submission 97872) | Labiotermes labralis P4 segment gut microbial communities from Petit-Saut dam, French Guiana - Lab288 P4 | ecosystem: Host-associated > Arthropoda: Insects > Digestive system > Gut ... | reverse complement strand
TTCGACGCGTCCGCGCGGCTCATCGGGAAAAAGGGACGCGGCGGGCATGGCGCCTGGAGCGTGTCCCTGCGCTACCCCGATGGGGCGGCCGCGCAAACGCCGCCGTATGAGATCGGCTACACGGGCGACGGGCTTGCAATCGTGTTCAAATTGAAGGACGTGTCCCGCGATGAGTGAGCTTTCCAAGGCGATAGCCGCGTCTTGCGCGCGGGACGCGGTGCAAGGCGAAGACGGCTGGTTCAGCCAGACGTTCGTGTTTCCTCTGGAGTTTCAGGGTTTCCTGGGCCACTTTCCCGGCCGTCCCATCCTGCCCGCCATGGTTCAGATGATGGCTGCGGCGCACGTGGCGTCGTGCTGGCTTGGCGCGATGCCGGACGTCCGGGGCGTAAAGCAGGCCAGGTTCCTGACGCCTGTCGCGCCCGGCATGCCCATGACCGTCCATGCCCGTCCGCAAGGGCCGAATGCGGCGGAAGTGCGGGTTATGGCGGGGGGTCATCCTGTTGCCACATTCACCCTCATTTTTTAGGGCGCGTATGCACGAACCGTATTTCCCCATTGATCCATCGGCGCCGCTCCCGCTCCGGGCAACGGTGTCGCGCCGGGTGCGTTTTGAGGAATCCGATCCCCTGGGGATCGTGTGGCACGGGCGGTACGCCAGCTATTTTGAAGACGCCCGCGAACGCCTGGGCGACAAGTTCGGCATCGGCTACATGGCGTTCTTTTCCAGGGGGTTCAGCATTCCGATCCGGCGTTTCGCCGTGGATTACTTAAGTTCTCTGGCCTATCCGGCGGCGTTCAGCACAGAGGCGATCCTGCATTGGTCCGAGGCCATGCGCCTAAACTATGAGTTCGTCATCCGCGCCAAAGACGGCACGGTATGCGCCACGGGTTGTTCCGTGCACCTGCTGGTCAACCGGGACATGTCCGTGCAACTGACGATGCCGGACTTCTACCGGGAGTTCCTGGACCGCTGGCGCGCCGGGGAGCACGGTCTGCCGTGAAGCGCGTCCTCATCATATCGTGCAATGCCTGCGAGGATCCCTATCCGGTCTATCCGCTGGGGGCGTCCGTGGCGGCGGGGGCGGCGCGCCGGGCGGGATACGAGACGCGCTTGTATGATCTCCCTCTCCACGAGGCGGATGATTTGCGCCGCGCCGTCCGGGAGTTCTCTCCGGATTTCATAGGGATTTCAGTGAGAAACGTGGACAACGCGGATTCGCTGTCCGCGCGGGAGTCCTGGGCCGGAGACGCCGTTAAAGACCTCGTGGCCCGTCTGAAAGGCGTGAGCCGTGCCCCGGTCATCCTGGGTGGGGCCGGTTTTTCCCTGCTTCCTGATGAACTTTTGGAATACGCGGGCGCGGACTTCGGCGTGACCGGGCCGGGCGAGGAGGCACTGCCTCGGCTTCTCGACCTGCTGAGCGCCGGCCGGGCCGCCGAGCGGATCATCCATGCGGCGGGCACGTCCTGCCCCATCGGGGAGGCCGCCTGGGACGAGACGGCGTTCCCCGCGTATTTGAAGCGCGGCGGAGTGCCCGGTCTGCACACCAAGCGGGGGTGTCCCAACGCCTGTCTCTATTGCGGCTATCCCCTTGTGGAAGGGGCGGTGGTGCGCCACAGGGATCCGCTTGAGGTGGTAAACGACCTGCGGCGCGCCAAGGAGCGGTTCGGGGCCACTGAGTTTTTCTTCACGGACGCCGTGTTCAATGACCCGGGCGACGGCTATCTGCGCCTGGCCGAGGCGCTGGCCGAGGCGGATTTGGGGATACGCTTCAGCGCCTATTTTAGGCCCGCGCGGATCAGGCCGGGAGACTTCGCGCTTCTGCGCCGGGCGGGACTGAAGGCCGTGGAGGCGGGAACGGACGGATGCTGTGAGACAACGCTTACGGCCCTGCGCAAGCCCCACACCCTGGGCGAGGTCTTCGCCTTCCAGGAGCTCTGTCACGTAAACCGGGTGCCCTGCGCGCATTTCGTCATCTTCGGCGGCCCGGGCGAAACGCCGGATACGCTGGAAGAGGGGCTCGCCAATCTGGACAGACTGGCCGGGGGCTGCGTCTTCGCGTTTCTGGGGCTGCGGATCCATCCGGGCACCGGCCTGTACCATCTGGCCATACGGGAAGGCGTGATCGCGCGCGATACGCCGCTTCTCAGGCCCGTCTTCTACTTTGCGCCGGGGCTTGACGAGGCCCGCGCCGGGGAGCGCGTGCTCCGCGCCTTCAAAGGCCGCCGGGACCGCTTTTTCCCGCCCGAGGACGCGGCTCTTCGCATGCGGATATTGCGCCGCATGGGGTATTCCGGCCTTTTGTGGGACACTCTCCCGGCCTTTGCGCCGTACAAGCCGGAAGAGGTCTGTGCGTGAACGCCCCGCCGCGCGTCCTGATCGTCATCCCGGTCTATAACCATGCCGCGACGCTGCGCGGCGTCGTGGAACGGGTGCTTGCGCTCCATCCCGATGTTCTGGTGGTGGACGACGGCTCGACCGACAACGCCCTGGCCGCTCTGGCAGGGCTTCCCGCGCTTGCGGCCGCGCACGGGGTCAACAGGGGCAAGGGCGCGGCCATCATGACCGGCGCTTTTTTCGCCGCAAAGCGCGGTTTCAGCCACATCATCACCATGGATGCGGACGGCCAGCACGACCCGGAGGATTTTCAAAGGTTCCTGCCCTTAATTGACGAGGATTCCACGGCGATCATCGTCGGCGCGCGCGACTTCAATACCCCGAACGTGCCGAACTCCTCACGCTTCGGCAGGCGCTTCTCCAACTTCTGGCTCCGCGTTCAGACCGGGCAAGCCCTGGACGACGTGCAATCGGGCTACCGCGCCTATCCGGTCCGCGCGCTTCTGGCGCTTCAGCCGCGCGAAAGGCGTTATTCCTTCGAGGTGGAGGTGCTGGTCAGGGCGGCCTGGGCCGGATTTACCCTGCGCGAGGTTCCGGTGCGGGTGCACTATCCGCCGCGAAGCGAACGGGTCTCTCACTTCAACGCGCTTGCGGACAACGCGCGCATAAGCCTTCTGAACACCAGGCTTACCGCCAGGGCCATGATGCCCTTGCCCCAGAAAAAAATGCGCCTGGACGGCGAGGGGCGAGTGAGCGTAACGCGCCCGCTCAAATCCCTGCGTATTCTCCTCGCGAAGCGGGAGACGCCTCCAACGCTGGCCCTGTCGGCCGGATTCGGGTGTCTTGTGGGCGCGCTGCCGCTGCCGGGCCTCTCCTGCATGATCATTTTACTCTGTTCGGGATTTACGCGCTTAAACAAACACGCGGCCCTGGCCTCAAACCAATTGTGCATCCCCCCGTTCGTGCAGGCCGTATCCGTGCTGGTCGGCCACTACCTGCGGCATGGACGCTGGCTGACGGAGTTCTCCGTGGAGACCCTGGGACGCGAGGCCGGGCAGCGCCTTTGGGAGTGGGTGCTGGGGTCTCTTGTGATGGCCCCGGCGTTGGCCTTGACAGTGGGAACGCTCACGTATCTCATGGCGGTGCCTGTCAGGCGAACGCTTAAAGGAACGGCGTGATGACGCGAAACTCCGCCCGCCCGGCCCAAGGCCCGGCCCAAGGCCCGGCCCAAGGCCCGGCCCAAAGTCCAGCCTGGTCCAGCCGAAGCCTCGGCTCCAAGTGGCAGCATCAGTTTTTTTACGTCTGCATCCGTCTGGGAGGCTGGCGGCTGGCGTACGGGGCGCTGGCTTTTGTGGCGTTCTTCTATACGCTTTGTCCTTCGGTCAGGGTCAGATCCGCGCCGTATCTCAACCGGCGCTTCCCCAATGCCGGACGCTGGGGCATGTTCCGGCACGCTTTCCGGCTGCACTTCACATTCGGCAAGGCGCTGGTGGACCGGGCGGCCGTCGGCATCACCGGCCGGGCGGGCGCGGATTCGGACCCCCTCGACGTGGCGCGCGTGCGGGAGCTTTTGGACAAGGGACAGGGGCTTTTCGTCATCACCGCTCACGTTGGGGCCTGGCAGTGGGCCTTGACGACGCTCTCCTTCGCCGGACGGCGGCTCAACGTGCTGTACCGGCGGGATGCGAAAGATGTGGACCGCCACTATTTTGAACACTCGGCCGCTCATGAGCGGCCCCGCATCATTGACTGCGAATCGGACTTCGGCGGGGTCATCGAGGTGATGGCGGCTTTGCGGGCCGGTGAGCTGGTCTGCACCACAGGCGACCGCGTTCTGGGCGGCCCAAGAAAGGCGGTCCAGGTCCCCCTCTTGGGCGCGGATATTGCCGTGCCGCTCGGACCCTTCGCCCTTGCGGCCAAGGTTGGAGCGCCGGTGGCCGTGATTTTCACGCCACGCAGCGGCCCGTGCCGCGCCCGCGTGGTCATGGCCCGGATTTTCGAGCACACGCGCGGCATGGACCCTTCCGTGATGGCCCAGGGCTTTGCGGAGGCTCTCGCGGAGTTTGTCCGGCACGAGCCCTATCAGTTCTTCAATTTTTATGATCTTTGGGCACAGGCTTAAAGAACACGGAATAAACCGCCAGCAACGCAACGGGGATGTGATGACGCTTCGCCAACAGTTGAAAGAGGCTCTGATAAAGGACTTGAACCTCCAATCCGTCGCGCCCGGGGACATTGACGAGGACGCCCCGCTTTTCGGCGAAGGGCTTGGCCTGGACTCGCTCGATGCGGTTGAGCTGGTGGTGCTTGTGCAGAAGCGTTTCGGCGTGGAGATAAAAAACATGGACGAAGGCCGTGCGGCGTTCGCATCGCTTGCGGCCCTCGCCGCGTTTATCGAGGAGCGCCGACCGAAGTGAATCGCGCCCTGGCCACGGTCACCGGGATCGGGTGCGTCTGCGCGGCCGGTTCTTCTCTGGAGTCGGTCCTGGACACTCTTTCGTCCGATCCTCCCGGACCGGTTCCGCCCTCGCGGCTTCTTCGGGGGCGGGGGACGCATCCCGTGTTCGAGGTCACGCTTCCCCGCAAGCCGGAAAAGGACTTGCCCGGCGAACCCGGCCTGGCGATGCTCTTTGAGAGCGCGCTCCAGGCGCTCGGCGCGGCCGGGCTCCGCGCCGGGGACGTTGCCGGAAAGCGCGTGGGCGTGTGCATCGGCTCCTCAGTGGGCTTCGCCGTGGATTGCTTCCCCCTCTACCGGGCCTGGAAGCAGGGGCGGCAATTTCCCCCGGGGCTTCTGGAAAACTTCCGGCGGTCCAACTACGCGCTGGCGCTCAAAGAGCGTCTGAAGCTTGAAGGGCCATGCCAGCTTGTGGCCAATGCCTGCGCCTCCGGGACGGACGCCATCGGGCTCGGCGCGCATTGGATCGCCTCCGGGCTTTGTGATATGGTTCTGGCCGGCGGGGCCGAGGCGCTCTCCTTTATCAGCTATGTCGGATTCATCCGGCTCATGATCGCCGACGACAAGCCGTGCCGCCCTTTTGACCGCGCCAGAAACGGATTAAACCTCGGAGAGGGCGCGTCGGTCATGCTGCTTGAATCGGGCCGGACCTCGAGAAAGGCCTTGGGGCGGGTGATCGGGTATGGCGCGGCCAGCGACGCCTGGCATCTGACCGCTCCGCATCCCGACGGCCGGGGGCTCCGTCGCGCCTTCGCGGCCGCCCTGCGCGCGGCAAACCTCACGGGCCGCGATGTCGCCTTCATCAATGTTCACGGCACGGGGACCCGGGAAAACGACAAGGTGGAAAGCGCCGTCCTGCGGGACATGTTTCCCGGCGCGCGGCTTTTGGCCACAAAGGGCGCGACAGGGCACGCGCTTGGGGCCGCCGGGGCCATCGAGGCGGCCATCACCCTGGGCTGCTTGAATCGCGGCGTCATCCCCGCATCTCCCGGCTTTGTCGTGCCTGATCCGGAGCTTGGCGTGAGCGCGACCGTCAGGGCCGAAAAGGTGGAAGGGGGAGTAGCCGCGTCCGACTCGCTCGCCTTCGGCGGGTGCAACAGCGTCTTGCTCCTGGAAGGAGCGGAGACGTGATTCGGCTTGGCGTCAGATCGCTTGGAGCCGTTGGAGCCCCGGAGGGGTTTCCCGGCCATGGCGCCTGGCCCAAAGATTCCCGCATCCGCTCCCTCATAGGCGGCAGCGAGGCCGTTACCGGGGCCCTTCACACCCACTACGCGCCCCTTCGTCTCCGCAGACTCGATCCATACGCCGGCGCGGCGCTCCTGGCCGCCAAGCTGGCCCTTGAGGCGTGTCCTTGCCTGTCCCGTGAGCCGGGGCTTGTGGTGTGCACCGGACGCGGCCCGGTGCCGGCCATCAACGCGTTCACGGACTCCTACATGGATTTCGGGCCTGAAGGCGCTTCCCCCACCGCCTTTTCGCAAACCGTGCACAATGTGGCCGCCTCGACCATCTCCATGTTTCTCACGCTCGAAGGGCCGGCGCTTACCGTAAGCCAGCCGGGTCTTGGCGTTTCGAGCGCCCTGTGCACGATCAGCGCATGGCTTGAGCAGGGCCTTGTCGAGACGGTCCTTTTCGGAGCGGTGGACGACTGCGAGGCGTTTTCGCGGGTCATTGAGGAGCGTCCGGAGCTTCCGGCGACGCCCCACAGCCCTCTGGCCGTGTTCGCCGTGCTGTCGTGGGCGGACGCGGACGAGGATCTGCTGGATGTGGAGGCGATCCGGTTCTCCGCGCGGCAGGGTGGGGATGTCCGGCAAACGCGCTGCCCCGGCCCAGTGGAGATCCTGTCGGGCTTGCTTTCGGTTTTGAGCGCCGGGGGGCGGGAAGCGATTCTTGAAGAGGCGTATGGCGGCTCTCTTGCGTCGCTTCGCGTTCGCATAAAGGCCGTGGGCGGGCTGTGAGGCGTATGCGTCTTTCCGCGCGGACAATCGCGCGCATCCTTTCGAGCCTGGCCGAAGGCCGCGAAGTGCTCCAGGCAAAGGCGGCGGCATTTTTTGGGATGGATGTCCCCGCCGCGCCGTCGGAAACCCTGGCCCGCGCCATTGCAACGCATTGGCCGGGCGAACGGCTCATGTTCACGACGTCCGGCTCAACGGGCGAACCGCGCTCCTGCGTTCGAGAGATGCTCTGGCTTGTCCAGGAAGCGTGTTTCCTGGCCGGGCTGTTTGAGGGCGGCAAGCGGGTCGTGAGCCTTGTCCCGGCGCACCACATCTACGGTTTTCTCTTCGCCGCGCTTCTGCCGGAGCTCCTTGACGCGCCGGTTCTTGATCTGAAGGCGACATCCCTGACGTCTCTTGCGGGCATCCTCGAACCGGGAGACATCGTGCTGGGATTTCCGCTGCTCTGGAAGAAGTGTGGGGAGATTGCGCTTCAGTATCCCGAAGGCGTCACCGGGGTCACCTCCACCGGGCCGTGCCGACCGGAGATCATACGCGCGGCCCTGGCGGGAGGGCTCTCCCGCATGGCGGAAATCCACGGCGCGACCGAAACGGGCGGCTTGGGCCACAGGTTTCATCACGCCGAGCCCTACAGGCTCATGGATCATTGGGCCGTCTCCCCCGGCAAAACGCAACTGTTGCGGGTGCATCCCCATGGCGGTCCGGCCGTTCCATTTTTGCTCCCCGACGAACTCCGCTGGGAAGGCGAACGGCTCTACAGGCCGACCGGGCGCAAAGACAAGGCCGTTCAGATCGGCGGAGTGAATGTCTATCCCGAGCGGGTACGCCGGGTTCTGATGGAACATCCGCTGGTAAAGGACGCCGCCGTGCGGCTTATGCGCCCGCAGGAAGGCGACAGGCTGAAAGCCTATGTCGTGCCTGTGGAAAGCGTCATCCCGTCCGGATCTGTCATCCGGGACTTGCGCGCATACCTTGCCGGAGCCCTGAGTCCTCCCGAAATCCCCAGGAGTTTCACCTTAGGGGCGGCATTGCCCAAAAGCGCCCTTGGTAAAGACGCGGACTGGAGCATCTCATCCTGAAAGCTGCGGCCTTCCCGCTTGACAGGGGCCGCCGCCGCCTATAGAGGGAGGGCGGTTTTTCCCGATGCGTCCCCATCGTCTAGTGGCCTAGGACGGCGGCCTCTCACGCCGCTAACACCGGTTCAAACCCGGTTGGGGACGCCACTCAAAAAGTATCGCTGCAAGTATCCATAATATCGGATAGTTGCAGCGTTTCTTGTTTTCCGTCCTTTCCCCGCGCGGCATCCCCGTTCGCAAGCGGAAATATCTCTGAAATGTTTTTATCGTATGCACGATTCTATTGACGCGGGCTTTGATCTATGGAATCCCTTAGGGGCCGTAATGTTTTTTGGGCCGGAACAGCCGTTTTGTCTCGCGGATCGCATAGCAAAAATGACGAAGGAGAGTTAGGTATGAGGCCGCTTATCCTCTTTTTTGCCCTGACAGCCCTGATGGCGCTGCCCTCGCAAGGCCTCTGCTTCAGCTTCTCCCAGGAGGCCCAGAAGGAATCCTCCGCGAGGCAGGCCGGCCAGGCCCGCAACCGGGCCCTGCTTGCCGAGCCGTGCAAGGCCCGCATCAAAGGCCAGAAAATCGCCCTGCTCATCGCCGAAAAGCATCAGGGAATCATGAACGTCAACGCGTCCAACCAGGGCGAACTCTTCGAGCTTCTGAACGCGAAACTGCGCCAGGTGGGGCTTTCCACCATCACGCAGCAGGAGATCACCGCCCGCGTCGCCCGCGCGGAGGCGGAAGCGATTTTGAACAACGACCCTGACGCGGCCATGGCCGCATCGAAGAAGCTCGGCGCGGCCTTCATCCTGAAGGGGCTCATTTCCGCGCGCTCGGGGGCCAACAAGATGGTCCGGGCCAATGATGTGGCCGTGACCATAAGCCTCACGCTTTCCGATTCCTCGGGCCGGGTCATCTCGCAGGTGCGGGCCGGGGGGGAGTCCTGGGCCGGTTCCGACGTCATCGGCGCGGCCATGTCCGTGCTGGAGGACGAGGCCGATTCCCTGGTGGCCAGGCTCTATTCCGACTTTTGCGCCAGAGGCCGATAACTGTTGTTTGATCGCCAAACCATTTGCGCAAGGACGCTTTCATGAAGATTTCGCGCCTAAGCTTCATGGCGGGATGTTCCGTTTTGTTTCTGGCCCTCGTTCTCTGGTTTATTCCGGCGGCCCGCGCGGCGGATACCATGACGATCACCGCCGAGGGCCTAGCCGACCCCAATGCCGAGACCTACAAGCGCGACAAGGGCTTGCTTCTTGACGACCTGCGCGCCGACGCCAAACGCCAGATCCTTGAGAAGGCCGTGGGTTCCTACGTGGAATCCTCCTCTCTCATGCAGAACTATGCCCTGATCAGCGACAAGGTGCTTTCGCGCTCGCAGGGGCTCCTCAAGCGCGTGGTCAAGGAGGGCGAGCCCTGGGTGGGCGAGGACGGCTTCGCCCATCTCATCATGACCGCGGAGGTCGTCACAAGCGACGTGAAAGCGGCCTTGGACGAGATGGGTCGCCAGGAGCGGGTCAGCCTTCTAAAAGACATGGGCAACCCGCGCATCAGCGTGCGCGTTGATATCCGCGACGCCGAACGCGGCGAGGGCATCAAGGCCGAACGCTCGGCCGTGGCCGAAAACATCTTGAAGGAGCGCATCAAGGGCTTCGGCTACCGGGTTTGGAGCGAGGAACAGCAGCCGGATCAGCCCTCCGGACAGGCGAAATCCGCTGACTTCGGCATCCTGGGCGAGGCCAAGTTCAAGCCGGTCTCCGTCCGGCTCCCGGCTTCGGGGCTTACCGTCACCAAGTACGTGCTCACCTCCTGGAGCGTGAAGTGCGTGGACAACAGCACGGGCGAGGAGATTTACTACAACAACAAGGTTCCGCAGAAGCAGAGCTGGGCGGATGAGGACCAGGCCATCGAAGAGGTCGGCAAGCTCATCGGCTCGGAGTTTTCCAAGGAGTTTTTCCAGGAGCACCTGCAGGCGCCTTCAAAGACGTTCCAGCTCCAGGTGGCCGGGCTGCCGAGCTATGATACCGGCCAGCTCTTAAACAAGGAGTTCATCGGGCTTCGCCCCGTGCTGAACGTTGATTTCCGCGATTTCGACAGCTCCGGCCTTTCCCTGTACGAGGTGGAGTTCGCCGGTTCGCGCGCCAATTTCAATCAAATGCTAAATAGCGCCATCATCGCGCCTCTGAACGCCAAGCTTGGGGAAAAGGCTTTCAGCCTCGATTCCTCCCACGGCAATACCGTGCGCATAAGCTACCACTCGACGCGCAAACCCGAGGAACTGACCACCAAGCTGCAGGAGGCGCCGCCGGCCGGACTTGCCCAGGCCTCGCCCGAGCGCGTCAAGGCGGTGGTGAAGACCAAAGAGACCTTGAAGAAAGTGGCTGAAGTGGCTCCATCCGTGGCGGAGGCCCTGGATGCCGGGGGGAGCTTTTAGATTGTGCAACGCTGCAACCACACGGAGGATCGCATGTCAGTGAGGCGTATGGGACTTTATGCTTTATGTATTGCCCTGTTGTTCGTCGCGGGATGCGAGTCGGCCTCCAGGGAGGCGAATCAGCATGCGGACGCGGCCATGTACCAGCCCGTCACGTACGCCAACGCGTCCAAACCCGGCCCGCAGGTCGTGGTTATTCCCGGGGCCGTCAAATCCATGAACGCCACGTTCTCCCAGAAATACGGCCCCAACAACATAGCCGACTTCGCGGAGATGGAACTCACCAAGGCGAACTTCCAGGTGCTCGAGCGCCAGGACCTGGGCAGCATGCTTCAGGAGATTGAAGTGGCCGCCAATCTCGGCGACGCGAAGACCCTGAAGAAGTTCAAAAAGGGCAAGATGCAGGCCACGAACTGGCTGATCCGTTTCGACATCATCAAGGCCGAACCGGCGGCCCAGGTGGAAAAACAGTTCAACGGCGCGCCCGCCGGGACCATCGCCGGTTCCGCCGTGGGCTATGCCAACGGATTCGCGGGCCTGGTGACGGGCGTGGGAGTCGGTTCCGTGCACTCCGAAGAGGCCAGCAGCGTGTGGATCGTGGGGCTGCGCTACAAGGTGATTGACGCCAATACCGGCCAGCAGGTGGCCAGCGATTATATCGAAGAGAAAATGGAAGTCTCCTCGACAGGCGGCGGCGCGATGGGCGCGTCCCAGAGAACGACCACCGGCACGACCCTGGACACCCTGGTGCAGCGCCTTGTGCAAAAGGCCGTTCAACGCATTGACGAACTGAAATAGGAGCCTCCCATGCACCGCAGACTCGCCTTGTTCCTTGTGGCTTGCTGCCTGTTTTTCGCCGCTTCCTGCGTGCAGCAGTACAGCTCCTCTGACGGGCCCACGGCGCAGGAATACTTTGATTCCGGCATGCGTTCATTTGGTCAGGAGCAGTATCAGGCGGCCCTTGCGGACTTTGAACAGGCCGTCATGAAGAGCCCGGGATTCGTCGAAGCGCAGTATTACGCCGGGCTTGCCGCCTGGAAGCTGAACATGACCGAGAAGGCCAAAAAGAGCTTCTCGGATGCCCTTGGCATAAACCCCAACTACCTGAAGGCGCGCGAATCCCTGGGGCTTCTGTATTGCGGCGTGAACGACCTTGGCGAGGCCAAGCGCCAGCTGGAGGCCGCCCGCGCCCTGAACTCCATAAATCCCGAGGTCTCTCTCTGCCTCGGCCGCATTTATATGATGGAAGGCCGCTGCCGCGAGGCGCTGGATGTCTTTGGCGCGGGCATCCGGCTGGATTCCTCCTTCCTGCCCTTGAAAAACGAGTACGACGCCGCCAGACGCAAATGCGGCGCCGCCAAGGCCCCGGTTGTCCAGGAGAAGACGTTCAGGGGCGGGGCCAAGGCCATTGATCCGAGCGACTTCTAGCCCATGACGCGCATCCGCGCGGCGGCCGGGGCCAAGGCCCCGGCCGCCATTTCCTTCCCAAGGAGAGTACCCATGCGTCGCATAATAGTCCCAGCCTTCCTGGCCCTGCTTCTGGCCGCTCTTCTCGCCTCCACGGCCATGGCCCAGGGCAACAGACAGCTTATGAGCGAAAAAATGGCCGAGACCGATTTGAAGCGCAATCTCATGGAAGCCGTCACCGGCTACAAGGTGAAGAGCGACACCCAAGCCGGTCTGACCGAAGAGGGCCGCTACGACGTCAAGACCAAGTCCGCGGCCCTGATGAAGGGCGTCAAGGTGGACAAGATGATCTATGACAGCAAGAGAGACATCGCGCTCTGCTTCGGCCACATTGACTTGAAAGACGTCATGAACATCCTGGGCGACCGCGTCCGTTTCAAGGACGTGCGCGTTGAGGGCCTGGGCTTCGGGACCATGACCGAGGCTTCGCGCCCGCCGCTGCGCGCTTTGCGCGCCGCCCAGCTGAACGCCTACGACCAAATGGCCGTCACCCTGGTGGGGGAGAAAATCCTCTCCGAGAGCCAGGCCGAAAATTTTATTCTCGCCAAGGACTTGGCCCGCGCCAAAGTCTGCGCCGCCGTGTTCGGCGCCCGCATTCCGAGCCCCGGTCTCGATGATCCCAACCGGGGCTGGGGATGGGACGAGTCCGGCAATGCCTTCGTTTCCCTTGAGATGGATGTCCACAAGGTCAGGGATATTCTGGGAGACAAGCTGATTTACAAGGGCGAGAACATCATCAAGGTCACCGGGCGCGGCGCGCAAAAAGACGAGCTGAATCCCTCCGGCCAGGACGGCCGGGACCTCACGCGCGACCCCGGCTCCAAAACCCAGTATCAGGACTTGAACATACCCGGCGCGCAGCCCGCCGCGCGGCCGCGCCAAGGCATATAACAGGCCGGCGCGGGGGCGGATGTCCCCGCGCCGCTAAATATCCAGAGAATATTCCGTCAGCTTGTAGCGCAGCGTGCGCGGGCTTATTCCCAGAAGCTCCGCTGTCCTGCCCTTGTGGCGTCCCGACTGCTTGAAGGCGCGCAAAATGGCGTGGATTTCCGCTTCGCGCACGGCGTCTTTCAGCCGCCAGCTTTCCGGCTGGGGCGTTTCGGCGGCCGGCGCGTCCGCATGCCAGCCCGGCGTGTGCATGAGCATGTCCTGCGGGATATGCTCGAGCCGGATGACAGGCTCCTTGGCCAAAAGGACAAGGCGTTCCAGGACGTTGCGGAGCTCCCGCACATTGCCCGGCCAATGGTAGGAGCGGAACAGGTCCAGCACCTCGTCGTGCAGCACGAGTTCCGGCCGGTGGTAGCAGTGCCGGAAAAGTTCCAGGCAATGCCCCGCCAACAGCGGGATGTCCTCCGTGCGGGAGCGCAGCGGGGGCAGGGAAACCGGCACCACGTTTATGCGGTAAAACAGATCGGCCCGGAAGTCTCCGGTCTGCACCATCTGCGCCAGAGAAAGATTGGTGGCCGCAACGATGCGGGCCTGAAAGGGAAGATCCTTCTGCGCCCCCAGACGCCGGAAGCACCGTTCCTCCAGCACGCGCAGGAAATCCGTTTGGTTGCTCTGGGGAATCTCGCCCACTTCATCCAGAAAAAGGGTTCCCTCCCCGGCCAACTCGAAGGCCCCTTTATGGGGGCGCGTCGCGCCCGTGAATGCCCCGGCTTCGTGCCCGAAAAATTTGTCCGCGAACAGCTCCCCCTGCAATATGCCGCAGTTGACCGGCACGAACGGATGGCTTTTGCGCCGCGAGAGCTGATGGATGAGGCGGGCGACAAGCTCCTTGCCCGTGCCGGTCTCGCCGTAGATGAGCACGCACGCGTCCGAACCGGCGACCTGCGCGGCGACGGCGTGCACTTGGCGCATGGCCTGCGAACGAAAGACAAGCTGACGGCTCCCGGCCTCGGCCGCGGCGACGGGCTCGAGGGGGATGTGCGCTGTCTCGTTTTCGGAAAACGTCTTCACTGGGAGACTGGGTATTCGGCGTAATAGCTGGGCTGGTCTTTCGCTTCGAGGATCACCTTGACGGCGCGGATCATCTGGGGGGTGACGCCCTGGGGCAGACGGGCGCTTCCCTCCATGACCTTCATGCGCGAGATCGTAAAGCGCGAGCCGTCGTCGGAGCGCACATCGAGGTCTTGCCAGCCGCCGTTGACAAGGACCTTGTACTTGGCGTGGCCGGCGAGCTTGCGCTGGTCCGGCGAAACGAGGTCGTAGCGCAGCCGCAGACCGTGACCGGCGGACGTGGCCTGGAAGTTGTCAATGCGCAGCGGGCCCTGCTTGCCGAGGGCCCTGGGCGACGGCTCCTGGCGGGGGGCTGGCGCGCTGATCCCGGTCTTGGGAGCGGGCGCGGCGTTTGGGGCCGCAAGCGGCACCGGCGTGCGAGCCGGGGAGGCCGGGGGCACGGCGTCATTCGGGCGCACGGGCGCCATATCGGCTACCGCGTCAAAATCTTCCCGGTAGATGAGCCATGCGCCCTTCACCAGCCTGAAATGCAGGGCTTTCACGCCCGTGTTGCCCTCGCGCCCGGGAACCTTGTACGTCTGGCGCATATCCACGCGGGCTCTGTTCCCCTGGACGTCAACGCGTATGTTGCCCAGCCGCACGGACGCCGGAGGAAGGACGGCCCAGAGGGTCCGCTTCTGCTCCCGGATGGCGCTTGCGCCGATGCGGTCGCCCTGCACGGCGTCAGTGGCGTAGAAGCTCATGTAGGCGTTCAGGTCGGCCTTTTCCCAGGCCTTGCGCCAGGCTTCCACCTTGTTTGTCAGGATGGCAGCCGGGTCTTCCTGCGGGGGCTGCGCGACGCGAGGCGCGGGCGCGGGAGGTTCGGCGGGCGGCGCGGGTTTGGCGGGAGCCACGGCCACGGAGGCGTTGGCATTCGGCTCAGGCGTTCCCGTCTGCTCCTCGTGGACGGGAGTTTCAGCGGAAGAGCCC
>Ga0123354_10009919_pt1 | contig 14639 bp, 9 predicted proteins | sample TergutLab28metaG_2_FD_97872 | JGI IMG/M metagenome (GOLD analysis project Ga0123354, IMG submission 97872) | Labiotermes labralis P4 segment gut microbial communities from Petit-Saut dam, French Guiana - Lab288 P4 | ecosystem: Host-associated > Arthropoda: Insects > Digestive system > Gut ... | reverse complement strand
CTCGTTATGTGCGATCTACAAATCTCAAGAATGAGGAGGCCATGGCCCGCGTTGGGCCGCAGCGCCACGAGGGGAGGATGATATGTGTTAGTAGCTAGGTTAGTGGGAGCAAGGAATGGTCTCAAAATTTTTAGGGAATTTTTTTAAAACAGACAATTTTAGTAACAGGCAGTAGAAAGCCATTACGGTGGATCGTAAGAAAGATATTGTTGGGATATGAGGGTGATGGAAGCGTCTCGGATAATCCACCAGTAGTTGTATCTAATACTGGTGGCGTGGCGATCCTTTGGATCTGTTGCCTTAGAGTTACGTAGGTGTGATAATAGGGCTGATAGAGTAAACTGATTGATGCTAGTAATACCTGCCCAATATGTGATCCGTACTTAAATAATATGGGAAAACACATAAGAGAAGATACGAGTTAAATTATCCTCCAAATAATTAAGGAATTAATAAAAATATAAATATATAAAAGTAACATACATATATTCTTTTCATAAAGCCAACGAGACGCACTGATTTCTCAAATTTATTTTTTCCGTACAACTCTACATGTTTCGGATAGTTTCTCTGTCCATCATCAGGAGTCTAGCACGGTACACACACTGTACACTGATCCCTCTAGCAAGAAGTCGGCATAATCTGTATGACATATACCTATTGCTGTGTGTACAGTGCTAGACTCCTGATGATGGACAGAGAAACTGTCCGAAACATGTAGAGTTTTATTCCAAAAATAAATTTGAGAAATTAGTGCGTCTCGTTTGTTTTATTAAAAGAATATATCACGATGCACGGTCCTCTGAATGTCAAATAACATACATATCTTATATACATATGTACATACATGCAGCGTACTTATCGGTACATACTTACATACGTACGTACAGGCGCGCACATACGCATGTAAACACACACACACACACACACACAAAGCTGTAATATTTCTCGTGGATTAGTTTTACTATAATAAAACGTATTGCCTAGCTTCCGGAATAGATAAAAATTGACGAAACTTTTACGTTTAGATCATGTACGTTGGATCGATTTTTTGACACACGCTGACGAAACCAGATAATTTTATAATACGCTAAAATAACTCTGTCATATCACAAAACTAGTATTCTCCGCATACTATGTGACAGTTTTACTTACAAGCTCTTCAACTTTTGTTTTATTGTCAACGTCAGTCTGATAGTTCCATGACGCTAAACTGTAGTTTCTGCACGCTGCAGAAGCCAGCTTCTCGTAGTCCGCTGCTAAGTACGTTGATATTTTATCTTCTAATGCACCAAGACACTGAGGAATATGAAATACGACGTTTGCTACCAACAGCCACACGACACCTGTTGCCCGTAACATTGTTTGTACCTTCCGCTTGCCCTAGCGACGGAGAACTGAAAGTTTGCACGGTGAACTGGCCTCTCTCCCCAAGGAAATACAAAGCATCACGTGTCTCGTACCCAGCTGTAGTTGAAGGCACACACGATAATGACGTTTTGAACTATATGGCATGCTGGATAGAAACCGAGAAGGGAATTTGGTGGAGGGGAGAGTTTACCGTGAGCGTAAATAAAATACTGCGAAACGTTCGACGTGATCGAAAAAGAAAAAAAAAGGAAACAATTGAAGTTAAGCAGGACGCTGAACAAAGTCATAACAAAGTAACCCTCATATTCAAAGAGCATTAATAAAAAGGACGGATATTTCTGAGGGTAAAGTGTCATGTTTATTATCGCTTAAGTGAGACTAATTCCCTAATAAGGCCACGAATTGCATTGGATATATTCAAATTGCTGTAATGGAAAATGTCTTAGAAGTTGTATTAATGAAGTCACTGTTAAAACTACTAAATCGATTTTTTTTTATGTTTTGCTGACCGTGCATCTCAGTATAATCTCAACAACTGACCAACTTTGCGCACCGGACGGCCACCTACAGAGTGTGACGATACCAGATGCTGTATAATACAATTTGACCTCCTGATGATGAGCACAACAGTGCTCGAAACATACAGAGGAATATAATAAACTTATTATAAAACAAGAATTTGTGCATTAAGTTGGTCAGTTGCTAAGATTATAATAAATCGATGTTGTAAAAATTTCAGGTCTTTAGATGCGGCGCCTTGTAAAGTGCCTTCCTAAATAAGAATCGCGAAGTAACGTCACAGAAAACAGAAAATATCACATTCCTCTACTTTAGAATCTAAAATTTTAAAATGTAACAACTGAAAAGTAAACTTACGCCCTGTATGTTTTATGTATCAGACAACGGAAAAGTCTAACGTATCATCATCATCATCATCATTACTACCACTGGCCTTACTGAAATATAAATAAGAAATGCAACCAACTGAAAGGACCCTATGGGGCTATGTTTTATTTTCTCGAAGTAATTGCTCTTGCATATCTAATTCTTACCGGTTTCGCTGTATGAAACGGTGTCAACATTCAGTATTTCAATAAGATGCAGTTTTTTTTACTTACCAGCTCCTCAACTTTAGTTTCGTTCTCTACGTCAGTATTGAAATTCCAGTCCGCCTCGACGTAGTCCCTGCATTTCTGCGACGCTGATACCTCATATACTGCCAAAACCTGTATCATTTCTTCTTCTGTAATTTTGGTGCTCGGTTTAGGATCAGAAAGCACCAGATTTGCCAGAAAGAGCAACAGAAAGCCGATTACCCGCAACATAGTTGCTGTCTTACACGTCGCGTACTCCAGGGCTCTTGGTTGTGGCTGTGTCTTATATCAGAAGTCTGTCTGTTTTTTGCAGTAGATATCAGAATAAATTCACTTGATAATGAAGTCGTTCGATATAGATATGGTACTTTGTTGATTGTCAGATAAAAACAATTCAATTCCAGGTGTGTGAAGATCATTGGCGTGTTAGGAGGAGGAGGAGTGTGAGTGCAGTCGGAATGAACTGGGACACAGGGCACTCTCTAATGACAGATTAGCTTCAGAGGTGGAGATGGATGAGAATGGAGTATCTGTGAAATAAAGATCACTGGAAAGGGAACCTCTTGTCCTTATTAGATAAAATGGACTCTCTTTATTTATTATAAAATATATTATACTTCAAAATTGTTGAAACGAAAACAGGAAAGTTAATACAGCAATATACTTACGATACGGCAGAGGAGGTTCTGGGTTCGAAATCCGGTGTAGAAAGAAAATATCTCTTCTACATAACCGTCCAGACTGGCCCACCCAGCAAATAGTTAACGGGGCTATTCCCGGGTGTAAAGAACCGGGACAGGGAGTTGACAGCCCATCTTTATGTGGAAATGAGTAGTGCTGTGTTTCTACTCCCTCGTTTGTGACTTCGTTGCGTGTTATGGCGTGACAGTTACCTTTACCTCATTGTGCGGGTATTCTTTGTGTTTGAAAATGGACTAATGACCGTCTAAGTTTATTTATAGAAAATTATTTTTGAAATTTATGGGGCAAATTTCTTGTATTATTGGAGTGATCGACCTGCAGCAGTAGGTGTTCATAATAGGAGGTGTTAGGCGTGAAACTGCATGTCAGTTTGTATGGAAATAAAGGTTTGTTATAGTCAGGCTTTACTGAGAAATGTAGGAAGCAGGACATTTACATTTCCCACAGTATTTATCTCCTTAGTGTGTATCATCGTTAAATCCAAATAATATTTGCCTGTCCTCTGTAATATGAAGCGTAGTATACGTTCTGGTTTTATAATTTTTTACGTACATGTTTTCCGAAATGTATATTGGTCTTCATGTAAAGTACCCTTTATTCGTGTCTGATTTTAATGAAACTTGAATTTTCTCGACAGATTTTCGAAAAATCCTCAGATATCAAATTTCATGAAAATCCGTCCTGTGTGAGCCGAGTTCCATGCGGACGGACAGACATGACGAAGCTAATAGTCGCTTTTCGCAGTTTTGCGAATGTGCCTGAAAATGAAACTCCGTAATAGTTTAACAGTACCTCATATAGTACAGGATACAGTTTACTGCATTATATACGAGGGTTATCTAGACAGTGAAGACCGTTTGGCATAAGGAAAAATAAACAAAATAAAAATAAAAAATTTAATATATCATTATTGAGATGGGCTGGGCATGTGGCGCGTATGGACGAGGAGAGGGGGCGTATACGGTCTTGGTGGGGCAACCGGAGGGAAAGAGACCACTGGGGAGACCTAGGCATAGATGGGTGGATAATATTAGGATGGATCTCCAGGAGGTGGGATGTGGGTATACTCGTATGGACAGGATTGGGCTGGCCCAGGATAGGGACAGGTGGCGGAGGCTTGTAAGTGCGGTAATGAACCCTCGGGTTCCGTGAAATGCGGGGAATTTCTTGACTAGCTGCAAACCAGTTAGCTTCTCAAGATGGACTCTGCACCATGGAGTAAGTAATATATCATTATTACAGACACTAAATTATTTTTCTACATAGTCGCCACCAACATTCAGGCACCTGTCACAGCGTTTGACGAGTTTTTGTATGCCTTCGTCATAGACCTCCGCCACCATTCTTCACTTCATCGTTTTTGAAGCGTCTCCCACCAAAAAATTCATTCATTGTTGGAGACAAGTGAAAATAACTTGTGCCCAAGTCTGGACTATATGGCGGATGATCTCTGCGAGCGTTTTGAGCAAACGGTCCTTACTTTCTCGACGACCTACGTATTTGAAACAATTCAAGATTGCCTTCATCTGGGATATGTCGCTGTATATTCTGGTAGATGTTGTCGAATTTCCGAAGGAACCCGTTCCTCAGAAAAGTCCGTACACTTACAGCAGATAACGCTGCACCACATCCCAGAAGGCCGCTTTGTTTGTAGTCACCACCCTGAAAACCGCGAATATCACAATTTACAGGCAGGTGATGGGCGTTACATGACACAGCGGAGTTGCGAGGCACTGTAGTATGTCAACCCTTGTCTCGTGTGCCTAGTAGGGCAACTGAAGGTTGTATGACCTCTGTCCGAGCTGGCAGGCTGCAGAAACCTGTTCTGTGAACCGTCTTATGGACGTCTTAGCATTCAGCATGCACTGTCAAGAGAAAACACTGCAACTGTGTTTCGCTTTCAAAATAAATCAGCCTATTGCAAACATGAAAGCAAAAGTTTACATGCTGCTATACAGTGTGACTTTGATATGTGCTAGTTACTGCGTTCGTTTAGTAGTCTGTCTTACGACAGGTCCAAAGCCTCTTCCAAAGCGAGCTCTGCACATAGTGCGATCTAGAGCTTCATCCTTCAAATGAGAGTATCCTCTCCTTTCCTTAAAGTCATCCAGTAGCTTTCTACGTCTTCTTCCTCTTCTACTTTTCACTTCTTTCATCCCCCCCCCCCTTTATCTTTTCTTCAATAACCTGTTGTAGAAGGCAGTTTCCACGCAAAATGTGACCAATCCAGTTAGCCTTCTGTTTGATAGTTACTACAGTTTATTAAAATGGAGAACCAAGCATATCAAAGACATAGTCTTGTACAGATCTTTCTGTCAACTTTGGATTATCTATGTGTAAGATATTTTGCCTACACATAAGTGAATAAAGTGCGCACAGATTAACAGTGCTGAGATTCCCTAATACTGTTGTTTAATTATGTAGAATATTGCAAGACTTGCGTAAATGCGTGCTGAATACGTAGTACGTGTTTCGTGTTTCTTTGCAGCACCCTTTACAGACAGTGGTCTCGTTGGAGAACTGGTACCGATTTACGCACGAATTAGTGTCGAGGTACACACATGCATGCGTGCAAGTCTTCGTGCAGTGTCGGTTTATTTTTGTACGATTTTAACACAGTTGGAATCACTTCCCATTATCACATTTCGTGAAACCCGCTCATGGTCTCTCAAATATGATGGAAGACATCACGATGTGCTAAGAATATACTAAAACATTAATTAATATACGTCAAACACAACTATTTTATTGTATACAAGGCTACATGTTTCGACCTTTTTAAACGGTCATCATCAGGCCCTCTTAACAGGTGGAGTCAACAGATGCTCTGTAGATGTTGGGATCCCAATATGATTACATTGATAAAATACATAAAATCTAGCAAGTCAATCAGTGCAAACATATTGGGATCCCAACATGTACACAGCATCTGTTCACTCGATCTGTTAGAAGGCCTGACGATGACCGTTTAAAAAGGTCGAAACATGTAGCCTCGTATATATTAAAATAGTTGTGCGTGACATATATTAATTAATGTTTTAGTCTCTCAAATTGTTGAATGCACACAGACAGAGGGGGAAAGTTTCTTAGGCGCTCATCGGAGATGCAGGCGCTCGTAAATCAATATCTGTGCCCGTATAAAGATGTAAATCGGCAATTCCACTGTCCAAACTTAGACCTTGCGGTTGCCATGAGCACCTTAGCAACAGTTAGCTACGAGATCTGGGATTTTCAAGCGGCGTTACCGAATATGAAGCATTCTGAGATACGAAACCATTTCGACAGTAATATTAATGTCAAAAATGAACGATAGAGCTATAATTTGTATTGTCATGGAGCAGGATATACGTGTTCAGAATTTTTAGGACTGATAGTCTTTGGAACACAGCCCTCAGCTTATTTCGCCAAATTTGGTGTTTACAAAATATATATTCGTAATTCATTTGTTGTTTCTGTGATTAGTCTCGGTCATTCAAAGAAACGTTAGAGAAGAGATTTACTCGTCAAAATTCTGCATATATTTTCCGTTCCCTTAGTTCATTCATTTGTCCATCAAGTGTTCCTCATTACACTATTCCTGTTGTGTGCCCTGTATATATTACGAAATTACACATTACGAATTATCACAAATTAATCACTTAATACTTTTAAGTCTAAGTACAGTGAGGTATGCTAGAACGAACGTATTTGGCTCTAGAACCTCGTTCGTTATAGCGTCTGTTCGTTCTAGCATACATTGAAAGTATGTATTTAGGGTTAATCCGTTCCAGGTCCACAGCCTATAGCAAAGTTATCACCCAACACAATCATTTAAACTGGAAAAATATAATACAAAATAAGAAAATATAAGTTAAAATATATTCAGCACTTAGATCTCCTACACTTTTTCCACTTTCCCGCTTGGAAATTATTTCTTTCTTAATGTCTAAGTTAATTAGCTTTCTCACTCTATTTTGCCGGCTCGTGGCTAAAATTATATGGCAGACAAATAAAAAAAAATGTTGACGGCTAAAGGCGCAAATAAGCAGATAACTGAACTAAACTGATAACCGAACCTTACAAGCAATAACAAAGATAATGACTGACGCTCTAATCAAAGAAAAGCAGGAGGGCCCAACACTTCATGCGCACGCACGTGCAACGTTGGCCGATAGCATTCCTTCGCTATCGTTGTAGCGTCCTGATTTTCTTGATAAAAACTGTTCGTTGTAGCATCATTCGTTGTAACATACCCCACTGTATTTTCCTAAGCAGCATGTTTTACGTTAGTTTACATTCCTTGTGTAGAAGAACGACGCCACGATTCGCCCCCCAAAATGACGCAAGTGCTGTTTGCTATATAGAGGCGAATATCTTAGATTTTTAGACTATAGTCTTTAGATTCATTTTGAAAATCATTTCTGGATATTCGTCGCAGAACGTAAATTTCGAGACAGCGTACGCGTTTCGTATCACCTTACGATCAATTTACAAGTGACAAGACTACTTAAAACGTGGTCAAATGTCGAAGAATGCAGCGTGACTTGATTTGTGCTTGTAAGGGTTTAGCAACGCGGGAAATTCATCTCCTGCTGTTGGGGTATAGGGTCACGTGTAATATCGCGGAAACAGGTGTGGAAACGATGCAGTGCTTTTGTTATCGGTAGGAGAGAGGTAGACGGCAGGCAGCGACGCCGACCACCAAGTACGCCCACTGCGGATGGAAGTGTGTGTGTGTGTCACATGCATTTGTCTGCCAAGACAGAAACATGAAGCAGACCGGCATTGGTAAAAGTCGTGTAGGGGAGTAATCGGCATTTACTGTGGGAATTACACTCAAGGTACAAATAATGCGGACTATTTATTCGCACCGGAAGGTCAAGAAATTGAATTTGTCGAGGTTTTATTAAAGTTCATTATACTCCCAAGAAAATTCACTTAGTTATTGATTGCATATGACCCAGTTACAAAACACACTACAGTAAGGTCTCGTTTTGCGTCGGCTGGTTTTACGACGATTCACGTTTACGACTCTTGTCAAATCGGACCGAACACTCCCGACTTGTGGTGCATCACTGTCGCAACTCAAGCGTCATTTCTATACTTTATGGCGCTTCTAGCTCTTTCTTTTTGTGCACGTGCTTCTTATTTTTTTATTTTAGTGCAATTCTTTTAAGTTGATTATGATTTTTCCACCCATGACGTTAATGAAAAAGACAGAAAAGAAGAAAAAATCAAAACAGTTGACCTTACATTCTTTCTTGGCGTCTTCTGAACCACGGCCTGGGCCTTCTTCAACAAAATAATAAGTGATTTGAATGATTTTTTTTCAATTATCTGTGTAATTTTCTATGTAGGCCTACCTAATCCACTAAATTAAAATTGTATGTCATAATGTAAAGAAATATTGTAAATTATAAAATTATTTGACTAATTTGTTTGGCCCATGAACCTATCTCAGTATAAACCATTTAAATAAAACTCTTTTTACGACGATTCGATTTACAACCAAATATTAGAGAACGTAACCCCGTCGTAAAACGAGACCCTACTGTACTATTCTGTCATAGCAAATTTCTTTCTAAAAATATTAATTATTTTCATTCTTGTCTCAAAAGTCGGTACACAAAAACACGTTGTATTTCAGTAAGAGATCAGCGAAATAACGTGATAAGATGATGTTTCAGTACAAAAGTGCTTCGGAATGACATTGCAGCTTACAATCTTAATATTCTCACTGTAACAATAACTGTCACTCTGTCCTCTGTCCTGTTGAACAGAGTTGAATGCATGATTGAGGCAGTTCGATCCGTTGCTTTTTGTCCCCAGTCCCTTCATTAATGAAGATATTTCCTAATTATACCTTTTAAACAACATGTGCATCCGGTTCCAGTAGCCGCACGGTCTAAGGCGTATGTCTGCGGCCGCTCGCCTGCTGAGATCGTGGGTTCGAATCCCACCGGGGGCGTCGATGTTTGTCTGTTGTGAGTGTTGTGTGTTCTCTGGTAGAGGTCTCTGCGGCGAGTTGATCACTCGTCCAGAGGAGTCGTACCGACTGTGATGCGTCGTTGTGTGTAATCAAGAAACCTCAAGAATGAGGAGGCCATGGCCAGCGTTGGGCCACTGTACCACAAAAAAAAAACATATTCAACCATTTAAGTTATGCAAGTTACCGAAGTCCCCAAGTAATGCACTACTAAGCACGTTACAATTAAACCTGTGAGCTAATCAAGGGATGATTTCAAACTTTCCCCGTGTCCTGAAAGTTGTATGTTTTCCTCTGGGTAATTCCCCGGTGTCTGAACCTTATATGCCGTTTCGAAACACTCTGTCCCATCTTCATACCTACCCGCCTATGAATTTGGAACAGACAAGAGTGTTAGGAAACGTTTGCATATACAATTCAGACGCCGAGGAATTACTTAAGGATGTTTCATCTTGACCCGCAGTGTTAAGTCCAAGTTTTATCTGGTTCACAGAATACCTGCACAAATCTATTGTTTGATTGCTAGACTGATTTTTTGTTAGATTACTTCATTTAACGTTATCGTGTGCGTAGATTAAGTGTCTAATGATAAAAGCACTTCTAAAGTTATCTGGGGAATTTTTAAGAGACGCTTGGTTGTGCGAACTGAGGCACTGTATGTAAAGCACAGTCACTGTACCGTCATAAAAGGTTTACACGTAAAATTAATGTATTTATTTTCTCCAAAACGTCCAGATCGGCCCTGGGGCCCACCCGACCACCTGTTCAGTAATTTTGATGTTTTGCTGACCGTGCATCTCAGTATATTTATCTCAGTAATTAACCAACTTGATGCACAAAATTTTGTTTTACAATAAGTTTATTTCATGCCTGTACATGTTTCGAGCACATGTACTCATCATCAGGAGGTCAAAATTGTATTATACAGCATCTGGTGTCATCACACCTGTAGGTGGCCGTCCGGTGCATGGGACGGCCACCTACAGGTGTGACCTCCTGATGATGAGCACATGTGCTCGAAACATGTAGAGGCATGAAATAAACTTATTGTAAAACAAAATTTTGTGCATCAAGTTGGTTAATTACTGAGATAAACACCTATTCAGTAGTTACCGGCGGTTATTTCTCCGGGCTAAAACGACCGGGGCGTGAAGTTGGTAACTGTGACCTGTATAGTGCCAAGCTTGAGAATGAGTGACGCTATTATCTGTCCTCATGGGACGTAACTCTACATGGCGTGGACGGGAGACAGCTTTACCTTTACCCTATGTACTAAAATGATGCGACACGTGTTTATGAAGATACTGTGGCATGTTTGACACAAATAATTTTATTACATTTTAGGTGAGTGGAATAAATGTGTGTGTGTGTATCTGCTACCTTTAGTTTAATCATCTCCATTGTGTTCATTAGCATAAGCAAGGTATAAGTTTAAACAAATCGAAACACATCTAGTATCACAGATATGTGTTATATTTATTTTAAGGCGTCAACATGTTTTGGCCCCTGTTTTGGGCCATCATCAGTTCACAAGTAAGAAAATTGTGGACGTTATACAATGTAAGTCATAAAATAGGTCTAAAATTCAATGAGATCTCGTCGTTTTCATATTCTAATGGCTAATTTTAAAATTGGCAAAATTATAAAAGTTACAACCAGTATGATTACTAAAACTGGAATATGGATCTTATGTTTCATGCAGCTTAATATTAACAATTGTAAACACTAGTGCTTCAGCCTACATAAGGATACCACACCACCCCAGCCGAACCACAACGTAACACCAACACACATCGAATCAGAGCAATACAACCCATGAAATAACTCAACAAATAAGTCGCAGGTATACTCCAAATGTAGAGGTTTTAATTATATCTTATTTAAGATGTTTTAATTACTAAATATGTTATTCACGAAAGGTCTGTGGACAACCACACAAAGGATAGAACCTGGTGTCACAAATTTAGATATTAATTTATTGTAATGTGCCGTCGTTACACAACATATAAAACAGTTGTAATTTTACAACTGGTTAAGCTGGGCTACATATTTTGGCAGTTACCCGGCCATCTTCAGACCAACAAAGAAATATTGGTAATTAAGGTACATTCATTGGCTTCTTTGTTGGCCTGATGATGGCCGGGTAACGGCCGAAACATGTAGCCGAACTTAACCAGTTGGAAAACTACAGCTGTTTTATATGTTGTGTAACGACGGACGCATTACAATAAATTAGTTATACGTACACAACGGGATGGCATCATTCAAATTTAGATATGCTAAATAGAGCTAATTGACAGTGTAAAAATTGCTGTTAAAATGATGGGAATAACTTCGGACTACTAGCTGTCTTCACATTCCGGAATATTTACGTATTAAAGTAGACTGCATTCACAGTATCTCGTGGAAACTGCTGCCGAGACAAAACATTGTGTAACCAACAATCTCTAACCTCCTAACGAAATTTGCCTCCTTATCGAAGGGCCCCATCCCGTTTTCACACGGCGCGTCATTGGATTTACCATGCCGCTGATTTAAATCAGCGGCATGGTAAACCCACAATCCCAGCGCTTGCTGGGATTAAGCACTGCGATTGTGGGTTCGATTCCCGCCGGGGGCATCGATGTTTGTCTCTGGTGAGTGCTTTGTGTTTTCAGGTAGAGGTCTGTGCGACGGGCTGATCAAAAATACTTTTGTCGGATATTCTTGTTTTCTCGAGCCCTGCTCTTATCTTCTATGTAATTTCACATTTTCGCCTTTAACGTTTTAAAAATAAACAGAGCACTGTCCGTATTTCACATTTAGCAGAAAGGAGCAATACCGGAGATGGAATCCATTTCCTCTTACCGGATATGGAGCTAGATCCATCGCATTGCAGGGAGTGAGCGAAGGCGTCATGACTTCGCGCTGAAGGACAGTTAACCAAGCCCTTTAAAGGAGGACGTTCGTCTGAATTACATTCCAAGTTTCAGTTCTTCCCTCACAGAGGAAAAACGCCTTGTCTGTTGCATACAGACCAAATAGTTTTTCAGTGCTCTCTACTGATATAGTTAGATGTTCGTTGTGAGGGAAGTACAAAACACGCGCAAACAAATATAAAGTGTGGAAAAATACAGGCTTGTTTAATGTCACATCATTTGGTATATATTACCATTAAGCTCTGAATAGTAAAACAGAATTTTTTACTTCGCTTTGGAGCTTCGCCCATACCTTCCGGCTTGTAGCGTACGCAGTGCCTCAACCAATTGCGTCACCGCCACCAATTTCATACTGCACGGAAATACCTCGAGGTGTGTCGATAGTAAACACGAAGGGCGTGTGATTGAGCACAGTTATGACACATTCGGGTGAAATGTTCGTCGTATCATCTGTGTTTTATTCGTATGTGGAGTCACCAGATTTCCCGCCTTGTTCATATATTCCCTGACATTTTGAACAAACCCGAATTTACATGAAGTTTTTAAAAATGGGCAAGACAAACCCTGTGACGAGGACTTCGTTTCGACTTCGATATATAGATGACAAGAATGAGATGGGCGGGCCACATAGCGCGTGTGGGGGAGAGGAGAGGTTTATACAGGGCTTTGGTGGGAAAACCTGAGGGAAATAGACCACTTGGAAGACCCAGGTGTAGATGGGAGGATAATATTAAGATGGATATTCAGGAAGTGCGATGTGGGGGCATGGACTGGGCTTAACTGTCTCAGGATACGAACAGGTGGCGGGCACTTGTAAATGCGGTAATGAACCTTGGGGTTCCGTATATGTGGAAATTTCTTGACTAGCTGAGAACCGGTTAGCTTCTGAAGAAGGAATCTGCTCCATGGAGCAAGTAGGTGAGTGAGCATATATATGTCACATGATAGTACATGGTACACAACAGACCTCCACATAATCGCTGTTGACATTAAGCATTTACCCCACCTTGGGACCAAGGCTTGTACGCTGGTATAGAAGAAATAGGGATAGAGTGTCTAGCCAGGAGGTGACAGCTTGCTTCACGCTGGCGTCTGTTGCAAATCTCTTGCCGTACAAATGCTTGTTAAGGGGTCCAAAGAAATGGAAATCGCGGGGTCTCATACTGCCAAGCGGAATTGTAAATTATGACGGCGTGTCATTGGTTGAAGGCTATGGATCTCCCTCTCCCAGTCCGAATTTCGCGACAGTAATTTCTGCCTCTTAGGGCCTCTAAGGAGCAAGTGGCTCGCAAGCGATTGGTAACAGACGCTGGCGTGAAGCAAGGTCTCACCTGCTGGCTTCACGCACTTGACACCGATTTCTTCTAATCCGGGGTACAGGTCTCGTTGCCACTGTGGAACAAATGATTACAAGGCAGTAGTGACTACCTGGAGGTCTGGTGTGCACCGTGTGCTACCTATGTTCAACGTGTAACCGTACGTCGAAGCTGGAGTAACGTTCTCGGCTTTAGAGTGCTCGTTGCAATACTTTTTAATTGCTTTTTTTCCTAAATATTTTTTAGTTTTCCTGGGCCGAGATAGCGTAGTCGGTATAGCGACTTTCTACTAGCTGGACGGTCCGAGGATCGAATCCCGGTGGGGGGCGAGATTTTCCAGACCTGTCTAGACCGGCCCTGAGGCCCACCCAGCCTTCTATGCAATGGGTACCGGGTCTTTCCCGGGGGTAAAGCGGCCGGGGTGTGGCTTTGACCACACACCCCAATTTAGCGCCGAGATTAAAGAAAGAGTAGAGCTATACCTCTACTCCCCCTCTGAGACTTCGTGGCCTGTTCTAGGGTGAACTTTACCTTTACCTTTACCTTGAGTGTTCCTTGTAATGCTGAAGTGCCTCTACATTAACTTCAGACCTGCTTCTCTGTTTCTTTCCAGTCACGTCTACTTACCGTGAGACGTCGCTCGTTATTGGTTAACAGTTATGCCCTGTATCCGTTGGGGACACGTTTTTTCATTATTTGTCTCAGTCGTTCCTCGCATTTTTTGACAGCATACATTTAAAAGAAACCCACGATTATTGCGTATAGATCCATTTCAGTTCATACAATAAACTCAACAGTGGATGTTACATAAACTTCTTCTTGGAAGAAGCGTCATCATGTAACAGAAAAACTAATCAAATATCAAGTGACTTTCTCAGACTTATAGTCCAAAATATCGTTGCTCCATACTGAAGCAATAACACGAAATAATTTTTCTTTGGTTTGTGGCGAAATTATTTTAGGCTTGTGACATGTATAGTCTCAGCTTTGGGGAGTTTGTAGTTGTAGATGGAGAACTACACGATAACATATAAATCTTATTGTTGCACCGTGCATTTTTTGTAGAATCACTTCTATTATCAACCAACAACTGCACTTACATAACTTTTACATAAAACACTTTAAACACACTTAAAATCACTCCGACATGTTTCGATCTTGTCAGATCATCATCAGGGAGCTTTGTTGTTCCTTGCTAAAGTTATATTACAATATTCACAACTTAATTAGTTTTTGCAAACAAGGTGTTGTGGCAGCATGTCATGTTGTGTAG
>Ga0123354_10009918_pt1 | contig 14640 bp, 9 predicted proteins | sample TergutLab28metaG_2_FD_97872 | JGI IMG/M metagenome (GOLD analysis project Ga0123354, IMG submission 97872) | Labiotermes labralis P4 segment gut microbial communities from Petit-Saut dam, French Guiana - Lab288 P4 | ecosystem: Host-associated > Arthropoda: Insects > Digestive system > Gut ... | reverse complement strand
TTTAGCTCTTCTGTTTTGGGGGGAACAACGTATGTTGGTAGTTGCTCACCGACGTTGCGGGGCAGCCTGTCAACCCAATGTTCTCCTGGACTTCCTATTTTAGAAGGTTAGACCTACAGGCTGTCCCAAAACGTCGGTAAGTAACCACCAACTTAAGTTACTAAACAGCCCATAAGAAGGAATATCTCTTTTTTGATTTTAGTTACAGCTATTTTCCCCTTAGCCACCATTTTTTTAGCTCTGTTTTCATTCGATTTATGAGGTATATATATATATGTATATATCAACTTATTATTGGAAGCAAGCCGCAGTCTACATACCATAGTAACATTATAGTAAGTTATTCTCAAAGAATATACGTGAGTGCAGACTGACTTAGCACTAACTTACAAATCTTAATGCTCGAACCAGGATACTGAAAGCTGAAATAAAACGAACAGGTGCGAGGGTCGAATTGTCAGTGGGAGTAACTGCCATTACGAGGTACTGTTTCTTTCAAAACTCTGTGAAACAATAATTCACGTTCATTATCATATTTAATGGCTGCGAACTAAAATTGTCGATTAAAACATCAGAAAATGGAAGGTTTAAAAAGGCTAGTTCTATATTTGTCAGCCTACGGTGTTCTGTAGGTGTGAAAAAAAATGTTTGAATTTCGGAGAACGTTAGATAACGACTAAAGATTTACAACTTGTTGCTGGAAGAGTGCATGCAGAATAGTATTTCACTTTTTGGAGCCGGAATTAGGCTCAACGTGTGACGTAGTTTTGTTTTACTAATAAGAGTATCCCTCCATTCATATGATGAGACCTCTATTCATTCTAAATAGAATAAAAAATTGCATAAAATAATTTCAGCAACGTATTAAGGCGTCGAATACGACCCGTACCACCTACTTGAAAATTAAGAAAATGAATTTTCACACAGTGGGTGTGTATGAATGTAATGTGGTTGTCACGTAGACATGTACACGTGTTTAGCCTTTTAATAAACTAAATTTTTGAACCGAAGCTAACACACTGCATTTTTTCATAACTCGTCTTTCATTCTAAAAGCGTTTGGGAAACTTTCTGCTGTCATCGTCAGATGAAATAAAAGTTCAGCATACTCTTTTGGGTCTGTTACATTGGACTCGAGGAAAACATCCTTCTATGTGTGCGTGTGAAGGAGAGAGAGAAAGAGGGAAAAAGAGAGAGTTACATTACACATCTTCGTCACAAACTTATGTAGAACTCTATAACGTAACGCTATCCCTGTAGAAGCCTGGACAGGCCCTAATGGTTCCGGGAGGTCGAGACTCCCAGGATTTCTCTACAGTCGGCACAGGATGGTGTCAGGTAGTTAACCTTACACACCGGTCGTTTTCATCTAACCAGATGTATTCCTGTTACTGTTTTCGGTTAGATGCTGAGTCGACCCCAGTGCCAGAGTGCGGCCGGAAGGATTCAGTAAATGAAAAATTTCAGACCTTATCGGGAATCGAAACCCGCGACCCTCCGGCGTACGCCACCGCGTATCCTGTAACTGTAAAACATTTTGATGAATTTCAGTCTTCAGATAGTAACGAGGTTTCGCCTTTCTCACACTCGTCGGCTAACATAAGCCATAATGATAATGTACTAATCGCTTGTGTTTGGGTTGTTAGAAGGGAAGCTGCTACATCCCTTACCTGAACTGCATCATTTATCATCATGACGTGTCATTTGTGTTTCGGATTCTGTGTTATTGCCGAGACCGGTATAAAGACAATGAGGCGCCAAGTCTTTACATTTTAAATATTCTCTGACGCCGTAACAAAGTTAAAACATCACTTCCTATCGATAGGGTGCTACAGAAGTCCAGTACAAACTGGCAAACATATATCGTGTTACTGTTGAGGAAGATGACTGTATATTTCCAAGCTGACATTCATGCATTTGCTTGTCCGCTTCGTGTCTTGAAAGACTTGATTTTGACATCGTCATTGATGCCCCCACGTTGACGAAGTAATTATTTTCCAGATACTGCAGACTAATCTTGCTTCATATTTGACATCAGAAAATGTATCCTAAAGCCTGTCGACGAGTAAGAACATTGATCATTAAAAATTAATTTCCCGCCAAATGGCATGTATGTTATGACTCTAACCCGTATACAAGAAGTCGCTCTCACGGGTCTAGTCACTTAGTTGTAACGCAGTGAATATTTCTGCTGTCCTCTTGTTACAGAACTGATGTACCTTCACCTCAACATAAGTGGAAGAATCACACAAAAATATCTGTCCGTCCTGTAATCTAGAATCAGTAAATGTTCTGTCACTTCAGCCTTTCAGATGGAGGTTTTAATACTTTGTTACTGGTGAGGCATTTAGCAAGCACGTGAGCGATAAGATTGCATACAAAATTTTGATTGGGAAGCTTGAACGAGGAGACCACGTTTGTTATCTATGCTTATGATTGAGGACAAATTTGAAGTGAGTATTGTAGAAATGGGATGTTGGAATTCATCTGGTCCGGAAATTGATGGGCTCTTAACAGCAGGGTAAAGAAATTTCAGCATTCATGGAAATTTTGAAATTTGTTAACTGAGAGAAAGTATCTTCTGCATGGAGTTAAGTTGCGGAATTGAAATATCACTACAAAATGTGATAATTTTACTCTGTTATTCTTTGAAATTAGTTGGTATTACAGCAATTTGCGGAAGTTTTTATAAAGAAATATATCCGATCTAATAATAAGTCTGTTCAGAATTAGTGACCAATTAGTGTTCTGATACCGAATTCCTTCTGTAGGTTTTTGAATTTCCTTCAGAACTCTGCAGAAGGACGTGTTACAAAAATGGAAGTATATGTTCCAATTTATCGTGGAAAACGTTTCAGAAGTTTTAATGAGAAGACCTGCAGACTGCCAAACGGACGGACATAAATCTTCCTCTCATGCCTTTATACCTTTTACTGCTATTTATACGTTTATGAACAGCCAGGTAAATCTTATGGCCCTTAAAAAACACGCTCAGAAGTGCACATTCACAATCTTTTGGACACCCAGATCCAAACTTTCTTTACTCCTTCCTCATTCTTAGCGCCAATATATTTTTAAGACTCCCCTCAGTCGTAAACTAAATTACTTTATTAAACCCAGAACATACACGACGGCAGTCCGCAGTTTAATGATGCAGGCGTCCAGACTCGAGACATCTTCAGTTTCTTCGCCAGCTGAAGATCAATATTTAAGCGTGTGTAGTGACTACTTAACGTAACAAAACACCATCCTCATGCTATAAATTAACTTCATTGTACGGTATATGAACCCGTTACCTTCGCGTAGGGGGATTAATTTTTAAATATTCAGCTTGTCAAAACTTCAACGCTGTTATACTTTTTGATGAAAATTTATTAGGAGTTGCGCTTTTGAATGGGTTTATAACTCAGTATTCATTTTATTATGCGTCTCTTGTGTCAACATTTAATGGTGAGTTTCTGTTACTGAAAAGGATTACTCAGGTGTATAGAGTCATTGCACTATACACTTTCGGTGTTTTGGGATAACAGCAGTAGTTTGAAACAAACGTGATACATGTACGTCACTAGAATGTCACGTTTTGAATAATTAATACAGCCGTGTACCGGACGCAAGTAACAGAGAGCTGGTTGGTATTTCAGGTACTGGATTTTCCGTCATAGTATGGGTGTTGATATGTCAGGCAGGTCATGTCAAGTATTGCGGATTTAGAGCAAACATATAGAGTTACAAATGCCATCAGCTGTCGGGAGAGGGTTTCCAGTTTGACTTGCCATTAGTACTTCGAAATACCAAGTGTCGAAATTACAGTTTTATTGGCTTGATTGAGTGGTTAGTAGGTAATTTAGTACCGAGAAATTTGGCGTAACGGTAACACATCTGACTTGCGTTGAAAATCCGTTTATATCTCGGTCTAAGTTGTTGGCTATTATGCCCTTTGCTGCTTGTTTCTGTGGTGGTCCTCAGGTCTGTGTTGCACGTCGCTGAATAGTAAACCTGGCTTTAGACTGGGTGACTATCGTTTCGTTTCATGTCGTTTTAACTCTCTGTACATCATTGTCTCATTTTAGTTGCCCCAACATAACCTCTGTAGTTGGTCTAATTTCGTTAAAGAACCTACGAACAATTTTTTCTGACTACGTAATAAGTGGTAGCTACTCAGATCTGGCACCTGTGCTGTTTTACAAGATATCCACGCGTCCTTGTGCAGTTTGATGCAAAGTGAATTTTCAAGGTGGTGTCACTCGGTTTTCTGTTCTTTAGCCCAAAACTCTACCTATTGCCAGTGACATTTTTATGTTATAAATATTGAATAGGTACCGGAGCAGTTTAAAATGTGTAAATGTTTTCTACAAGTTAGTAGTATAAACAGGGCAGTGTTTATTGCTTTGTCTTTTTGTTATGGTGCAGAGTTACCTTTAGTTGTGACGATACAACGGTATGGAGGTGGGAGGTACGTGAGCCACAGTCTGGATTAGAGCACAGAACTTTGCCGAGGACGGCTATTTGTGGAACTAGCAGCGCTGCTGTTCGTGTCAAGCTGTCCTTCAAATTCAGAGCTTGCATATTCAGCGCAGTCGTGATTTAGAAGTAACCCTCAAGGTGTATAATGCAAATAGTACAACAGCGTAACTTAAATACTGAGATAAAAAAAAGTGTAACGCCCGTCAGTGGGAACTGTAGCTAGAGTTGGGATTTGTCAATTTTTCCCTTTAAGTCTTCAGCGGGAATTTTTGTGGTAGAAGTAACAAATAGGTGCAGTTTTCTCCGTATATTACACTCTTATCCACTTCAACAGGGGTGCACAAATTTCCCAAACATTTAGCAGATATCTCAAAAGTCTAGACGCCAGACGGGTGATACCAAGCAAGCTCCATGCTGAGGACCGACGGATATTCGACTTTGAAGTAAAAGGAAATTTCTCGGTCAGATGACTTGTCGTCCGAGATTTATGTACCCCTGTATATCTTCATCACCTGACAGAATAAAATTTTATGGCGTTGAACTTTCTGTAGGTACAAGAAAGGAAGAGAGCTAATTTTTAAACGGCCATTGGTGAAAATAGATTCGATGGTAATATGAAAACTACTGGCGGAAGAAGAAATTAAGAGCCATGCCGGTAGTACTGAATAGATTTAAACAGTATTCGAAATCTTTGACGAAGATTTTTTATAATGTGAGACGTGAACCAAAATCCTTTGTCTGGTAACACAAGGTGCAAGGGTCATCGTACTCTACCGGATTGGACATTAAGAGTAACTCGTAATGAAATGAAGGAACTGTCCCACAGAAGCACAAGTCTGACAGCTGTTTACCATTTACGGTGTTAAAGCTTTCTACATACTCGGATCTCGACGGTGGACTTACTTTCCACTGGTTTACTTTATGACGCTGTCAGTAACTCCAGCGATAGGTGCTGAATTTGGAAGGCTTTAGTAAGAATTGGCCATAGCTGGTTCGAGGAACTCTCCTGGAATTTAATTGGAGGAGCTAAACAGGGGTACAAAGAACCTATTTGATGATTGCCGATTTCTGAGCCGAGATTTAAGAATTAGGACCGCTCGAACACAAATCCTTTACACTAACCACTGTACTGCGACGTTTCAGAATACCGACGTTGGTATAATTTGTTCTCCAAAACCTGGACAACATTATCCCATTAAACGTACAAACTCCTTGTCTAAATGGAAAACAGTGTCGCGCAGTAGGCAGTTAAATTGAAGAGAAATCCGGCCGCAGCAGAAACATTGCATTTAAAATATCGCTTTCTAAAAGTATGTGGAGTGGTCTCCTTATAGTGCAGAGTGTGTAGGAAATTTGATGAAATTCGATAGGTTGTAATATTAGTTGTCCGGAAATGGGAACACAGAAGTACACATCTGATCTTACAGTAAGTACCATTAAACATTATTTTGTTACAAATTAGTTAAAATTAGGCAGTACAGTAATGAATCTGCCTTATGATTTTATGTGCATTTTGTAAGAAATTTATTACATAGTTTCTAGGTACAGTACATTATTACCGATGTATGAAACAATTAATAAATTTATCTTCTGGGCTAATTTTGAGGAAAAGAGGATCTCGTGTTAAGGGCAACATGTCCGTTCGACACTCTATAACATACAGCCTCACCAAGCAGTTTCATATAGGCGATTACTCTTCAGCTAGTATTCACGAGGTATCAGTTTTGAGTCTGGACCAGGAAATCATCTGCTCTGACAGGTTCCTCGTGGTTTCCTTCAGTCTGTCCAGGCAAATCCTGGTATCGTAACACCACGCCTAATCCACGGCCACTTCCGTCCAAAAGCTTTGCAATTCGACGGTCGACACTGTACAGGTCTGTGATAATGGGAGCGTCGTAAAATCCCCTACCTCCAAAAGTGCTCTAAACAAGCAGCTCCTTCATAACTTACCAAGTTTTAGTGCCGTTTTGCAGAAATAATCAATATTGGTACTTTTCTATAGGGTTGTGTTAGCCCGTAACTATTCAGGAAAGCTTTAATTTTAGCTGAACTTGATATCTTGAAGGAAAATTTATAATTTATATACACCTGTCTTTTCTTCAGCTGTAGTAGCTCATAACTGGTAAAAGAATGGAGATCGTCTGTTGCAGTTTTTTGTGTGCACAGTGTTCGTATGACGTAAATTTAAAACTGTAATCGTCCGTCTAAATACGGTATAAATATAAATGCAGCCCTGTCACTGCGATAATGATGTACTTGGTAAAGTATTCATTAATGTGAAGAGAATGTGTTTCATTATACGTTGTAATTGCGGGCAGTGTTGGACGAGAGGCTGGTGCATTTGAATTTTGTGTTAAATGAATTTGCGCGAAAGTGGCTGAAGAATTGTAGAGAACTGGGATTACAGAGGTAGAATGCCGTGAAGGCGTATTAGCGGAGAAGAGGTACTGCTCCACTCATTCTTGATGTCGGCAGTTGTTGGAGCGGCTGTATTACCCCAGGGAAAGAACCCCGTCACTCATTGAATCAGAAACTGGTTTGGTTCCAGAGCCGGCAGAGAACGGTTTTTGCGAATCGAAAATCTCTTTCCCCTGCCGGAATTCGAACCCCGGGCCACCCAGCCAGTAGATTGTCAGTATGCCGACAACAGTACCTCGGCTTCCGTAAGTATAGAATATGACTTTGTTAAGAGTCGTCACTTTGAAGTTTTTTCCACTGTCACAAGAAGTTAAGTACCCTGTGTTCGTGATCAGATTATAGGGTTTGAGCGGTTAAAGGCGGGTAAGCTTGACGATAAACATAATGGCCGATTTTGAAATACAGGGTGTTGCGATGGATTATTCAGATCAACAAATGGTTCCTTAATCCCGCTGGCAACGCCATTCAAGACGTGGTTCTCCATCCGCTCGCTTGCTGAGACTGCGGTTTCAAATCTGTCTCTTTTCTTTGTTGAATGTTGTCAAATAAAGTTTTCAGCATCGGGCTTATCAGTCGTCCTGAGGAGTCCTACCGAGTGTGGTGTGTCTGGGTGTGATCGTGAAGCCTCGATAATGAGGAGGTCCTGGTCCACTAGATGTTGTTGCGCCATGGGGGAGCGGGTGGAAACGATTCATTATAGTTTCAAACACAGCGGCTACCTGGCGTCGTAGAGACACGTGGACTGTCACATTGTAGGTGGTCATGAAATTAAGCAATTGAAGTTACTGTATGTGTGAGTGAAAGAGAACCGCAAGCACCCAAAACAAGACATCAGTATCAGGGCCAAGATATAAATGTGATACCACTCAAATTAAAACAGTAAAGTTTCTAAACAAATCTGGACACAATTGGGCTATATAGTAATCTTTGATACAAATTTCTATGCGAACAAACATTTCAGACAATGAAGCTTTGTAATTGTGTTGACACATTCCACAGTAAATTAGATTTATTGAAATATGGAAACGTTAAAGGAAGCATCATGCCTATGTTGTGAATTGAGACGAAGAAGATAAAGTGGTCCACTAATCCTCGACACTAAATGAAGATTAGTGTTAACTCTCACACCCCAGCCGCTTTAATCGCGTGGAGAAAACCTCATTACTCATTGAATAGGAACATGGGTGTGCCTCAGAGCCGGTTTTGGCTTTTCGCATAAAAGATTCTTACCTGCGTAGAATTGAACCCCGTACTATCCTATTCGTAACCTAGTCCGGTACTTTCTACTCTGAAATATAATGTACGTGGGAGGAAAGCAATGGCCGCGTGTTTGAGTCTAGATGGTGAAGGCTTAGATATTTACGAAATATTCCTTTTCACTGCTTCTACAGAAGGGCAAGAGCCTCTACTTTTTTCCCCCGAGGATTCGGAAGCGTAAAATCCCCGATGACAGGTCTTAAGATAAGCGAGGTGAACTAGACGTTCTGCAGTGCTTGGAAAATATGTGCTCAGATCTGCCACAGTGACATCTCTTGGTTTTTTAACGACAAGAAGTCGTCGTCACAGTTCTTCGCCTTTAGCTGGTCTATACTTTGGAGTCTCTCCATCGCTGTGATAATATATGGCGACTGCAAAGCTTTTGCCAATTCCACATCTCTCTCTCTATTCGCCGTATACTGTCTTGGTTGCAACAGACGACTTCAAAACCCCTCCTAGAACGAAAACCAACCTATAACCTCGTAACCTGAACACCGGAGCACGAACCTGCAGAGGAACAGCGAAAATCTCTTTCGTTTGCTATTTGTACTTTATTTACACCCACCCTAGAAATGGCAGAATATATTATTTTTCGTTTGCAGTTTGGCGGTGTAGGTGGTGGGAAGTGTGAAGAAGTTTAGCGAACTTTGCGCGAAATGTTATGTAACTAACCGAGTGCAAAATTTTGATATGAGGAGGTAAAGATGAGCGGGGAAGTAGATGTGCAAGTGAGGTTATGTTTCAAAAGAAAATGTTATTTAATTACAGCCAATCAGAAGGGAGAAGTTAAGAAAGGGTGTAGAGACAGAGAGAGTTAAATGAAATTCGAGTGCCAAATAGTAATGCTTATAAGCAGGACACGTTGCTCAAAACTTCTTTGACGTGGATCAGCGTTTTCCATTCAGTGTTCCTTGTAAACTAGGGTTTCGCGGAACATCGTTTGGGTTCGGCGAGAAATCGTGGATTAAAGATATACAAATTTTGAAATTATGAAATGCTGTGAACAATTCGAAATATCCATTGAAAGACGGGAAAATCTTCGGTTTTATTCCTACAGTTCTTTACAGATATTTTTAAAAATAATTTAGTAGTAATTAAAATGCGCTCCCCCTATCAGGTGTTTCTGGCCTGTACGTGAGACGTTCAAAGGATACGAAGAATTATTTAGAGGTTTCGCTTGGAACAAAGACTGGGAAATGCTGGTATGGATGATACTGTAGCAGCAGAGAAATTTTTGAAATGTTGCAATTTGTTTCTAGTCAGAGGTCGTGCTTTGTATTTGAATGTAATCCTGTACCACACTTTATTTAAAAGCTACGTAACTTATCAATCTTTGAAAAATTCTTGTCCAAAAATAAAATGTAGTTCAGCCATTCGTAACACTTTATTTTGTGAAATAGAGTCATTATCAAGCAGACTGTCGGATAGCTTCATATAAACAATATATTACGTCTATAGGAAAATTATTCTTTTCCATATATTCGCTTCCTGTGTGACCCTGCAGAGCGGGCTGTCAATTGTGGTACACTGTTGTGAGGAATTGCTCGATGTCCCATTCTAGGATCTAGCCAGATACTTTCTTAATTTTGGTAACGCATAATGTAAAAGTATTAATGTGTATTGCCTACAATCGCCTATTCCAGTGGCCGGGAGGTCTAAAAAGTGGGTCTGCGGGCCCTCCCTCGCTAGGATTGGAGGTTCGAATTCCGCCGGTGGCAGGGATGTCTTTCTCTTTTGCGTGTCGAATGTCGTCAGGTAGAGGTCTCTACGTCGAGCTGATCACTCTTCCTGAGTGTGATCATGTAGCCTCAATAATGAGGCCCTAGCCCACTAGGGCCCCTTGCGCCTACAAATTCGACTCCACTCAGTAGTGTTTTTATAACTAATGCACTACTGATGTAAACAGGATGATTCTGGATTCATTCTACCTTTTTCGTGATTTACATAAGTGCTTTTGAGTAAAAAGAATTCATGTGAAAATTTTCCCAGTCTTGAAAGTGTCAAGAAACTTACAAGTTTGAAACGTGTGATTGACACGCCTGAAATAAGGAAAATTAATGCAAAAATTTAAAATAAATTTAGAAACAAAGTATTTGTTATTTTGTGATCAGTCATGTTACAGAAATTCCTCAATATCTCCGCATATCACATTATTATACATTTAGTTGCAATGTAACCAGCTGCCACAATAATTTGCTGTTCTGTTCTTTCCACTTGCAGGAGGACGCTTTGAATATATTAACGACGATGCATCATTATTGTCTTGAACTATTTGATGAAGAAAATGTGCATAGTTTCATTGAATGTTTTATTTCCCATACGTCTCTTTCTCGCTTCAGAGTGCTGTGATGTCTTCACCTTTCTGAATTAGACCGATGTGAATGAATTTCCTTCTTTTGTTTCTTTTTTTTATTTTTTAATACTTTGGAATCATGTGTCCACGAATAAGAAGATTGCTTCTGAGTCACCTTGTATTTGTTTTGCTGTGGTGCTGCAGCCCAACTCGGCCCTAGGCAGTCTCATTTTTTAAGTTTCTAGATCACACACACACACACACACACACACACACACAGCCGGTAGGATTCCTCTGAAAGTGTGATCAGCTCGTCGCAAGAGCTGCTACCTACATAATACACTACAAACACAACAGACGAACATCTATGCCCTCGTAAGGATTCACACCCGCGATTCCAGCAATCGAGCGGCTGCAGACCATACGGATATCGGGATAAGTTACCGTATATACTGATGCATAATTCACAGAAACTATATTTTGCCATAATTCGGGTGGGTTAGTCCTATAGCACGATTTCCCATTACTGTTTGTGCATTTAACTGACAGGAGTGCAACAGAACATAACGACGCACTAATTTGAAACTACAGGTTAAATGCTGTTGGCTTGCAGTAATGAAGGTGATGCTGTCTTGTTGAAGTAATTACGGCAAGGACAAAAACTTGACGTACTTGTCACTAATTATTCCACTAACACTGCATATCGTAACCTTGAAACAAAAGTGTATAATGATGTAATTTGCTGTAAAGCAACTTGTAAAGAGATGCCAGTACTATTTATGAATAGATTTCCTTAGTGTTTTTCATGATAAAAAACGTGAGTTGGTGTCACGTTTTTATTTCGTCGAAAGTCTTGTTCTGCCGTGCTAATCTGATGACTAACAGGACCCTTCAGGCCTCACATTTGATACTTGAAGCATTTTAAGATATTAGATAGGATAGTGATGGGCTGCGGGATGTCAGCCGATATAATGAATATGTTACGGCCTGAAAGAACGAGACGTCGGAAACGTAAGACATTTTTCTCTTCTTCTGATCGTCTTATGTCATTTCTTGGGCACTGGGGCGAGAAGCTGACCATTCACGTCAATCTGGTGCCTGATGTTAGGAAGTCTTCGAACTCTACCCCTCGGTCATGTCGTGATGCTTAATAAGCACAGGGGCAAATTTATTTTTTCTGTCACTTTGAAAAAATAATTACCCTTTATTATATTACGTAGGGCCCCACGGTCCTGATTTTGGGCGCGATCTGAAATCGACAGCCACAGGTATAAATGCTAAGTGTTTTTAAAAAATGGGTGTATGCATTATGATATCTAGGGGTTTATCCTGAAGATGGATGTTACATATAGCTCCGAAACGGTGGTACTCGCCTGCCGTACTACAGCACAGTGGAGTAACCTAGAATACCAAGATCTGAATCTGTACCTTCGTGAAAATTTGAAATCTTGTGGAAATGGACAGCCCGTTTTTGAAATCGTGCTCTCAAGAGAAAATGATGACAGGTGGAAAACAACAACCTGAATTCTATTCGTAGTTTCTAAGAAGATGGTTATATCTTGAGTGAAGTGTAAATAACAGAGCGTGTTTTGCTAGAAAACAACAAAATTTGGGGCTCTGCATTGGTGTGCAGGTGGTGTTGGAAAATTAAAACTGCGTTACTTCTCTTGAAATACCGGAGTTAGCTAGTGGAAGTTTCGAATGAATTTGTTATTAAGTATTTCGAATTGGTGTTATTTTCTTGCAAATTAATAAATGAAAGCGAACACAAAACAAGCGAGATAACGTTCCTACGTTAGCTGACAGGACATCTGTCAGATACGTACGTAAATAGAAGTGCCAGTTCGGGACGAAGGTTTAAGTCTTGCCATTTTGGAGTACTCCGATTTCTCCTACGGTCTGACTGTATAGACTCATGACCGTTGGTTGTCAATGGTGGCTGATGTGAGATCGCCTTTTGAATATTCGATTCAAAGCGTCAGAAACACGGGTCAACCTACGTTACCTTGGGTTTCTGACACAAAGTTCAATAATTTAATTGATTTCTGTCTATAAAGTAAATCCCATCCAACTTGGTGGTTCGACACGCTGGAGTCGCCACGAAGTAATCAGACCTGTATGTTATGCATTTTTTTAGATTCCCTGTAATGATAGTACGTGAGTGATGCGGGCCTATTGTTTTATACATTTAAATATGTTGAATTCTGAATTTTCATTCCTGTTTCTTGTACAGTGTATCTAGGCTTACTAAAATTGGAAGTGTAAATTATACAAATTATTATTATTACTATTGTGGCCTGTTTTGTTATTGTCTTTATACATAATGGAACCGCATTCTGTAATCATGGCCAATTCCGAATTCCGATACACTTAATCTTTCTTTCTTCGATGTGGAACTCCTTGAATTAGGGACGAATGAAAATAGGACAATACAGAATATCGTGAATCACTGACTTTCCTGCTCTATGGACACTCAGTGTTAAGCGTGAGGGCAATGACGCAATGCCCACTATGAAAAATGCGGCGTTATTTTCAGATCCATGTCCCCCATACCTGATACAGATCGAAGGTCGATTGTTTACATAGTCTGTATCAGACTGAATTCCCGAGTGAGCCGGTGACGAATAGTATTGTCGTAGTTAATATTTTATCCCAGTTTTATTTTTTTTGTGTGTTTATTGCTCTTTACCTACGCGTTGGGGTACTAACTGAAACAAACTGTCACGTTGTCTCCCTGATGACTCATTTATGCTATCAAATGTAAACGTTTGAAACAGTTTGTTCAGAAACTAGGCATGTTTTGTGCGGGAAATAGAATCAATCCGACTACATACTGGTGCATGTTGACTATATTTTTATTGCTGCAATGCCGCATGGGACACACTGTAAATTTAATTGCAAACTGGCTCGGCGCCACTATATTCACGAGGGCATACGGCCTAGAAATTACGCGTTGCTTGACCTTTTAACCACATCCCATGACAGCGAATGGGTTATCAAAGAGGACAGGAAAATTCATTTTGTTCTTGTCGCTTTCGGTCTGAAACACGCATTTATGTACGCAGATCCTTATGTGTCATCTAATGCAAAGTGAGCGTAAAAGCACTTTTTACTGATGGGGGAGGGGGTTGGTTCATGAGGGAAGGTGGGGAAGTTGAGAGTGGAGGTGACTTGGATGTCAAAGGCAGTGATACACAGAGGGACCTGAAGGTTAGGAAAGGCAGAGAGGTTAAGAGAAGGGATGTAGGTGTATGGCGAGAGGCCCATACCCTTGAATATGTTCTGTAGAATGCTGATAAGGTTTAATTCAAAGCAGCATACCGTAACAAGGCACATAGCTCCCACGAGGCTCTGTGCTACCACTACCACCACCACCACCACCACCACCAGCAGCAGCAGCAGCAGCTCTCTTCCGGTTTGACAAGTGAGATGTATCTTGCTGCGACGGGCACACACGACTGGTCACATTGTTCACAATAGAGATCTTGTAAAGATGACAGACTAGCTTTTCGTCACGAATGTAGCATTGGCGTCACCAGGAAACTTAATTTATGACTTGTGTGAAAATTTGAATACAGTTTGTCTTAAAAAAAATTTACTGATATGGTTGGTTTGCCGTTTGTGTATTATAGCTGTTTCATACTCACGTTCAACTTGGCGCCTCATTAGGTATATCAAGGAATATCACACATTTTATTGTCTAAGAACAGGATGCAAAGGAATATGTTTGTACCTAAGGCAGAAAAATTAATGGGCGGGTCGAGAAAATTCTGTAGGGAATAAGCGGTGTTAGATATCTGGGCTTAGATGGAAGGATGCTGTCCAGAAGGATATTAAGGAAACTGGTTATGGAATTGTTGCGAGGATTTATGTGGACCAGGGTAGTGTCATTTGACAGACGGATGTGAACACGTTAATGAACTGAACGTCATTTTGCTTTATATACAACACCAGCAATGGGCAGAATATATTTAGATATAAAATTTAAATTGAAATATTAAAACTGCAACATATTTTGACTCTTTTCTGGTCACGTGTAAGGAGTGCACGTCAATTATGTGTATAAAATATAGAGTTTTGTCTTTGTTTTGTACATATAGGTACAATTATTGTGCACTCCCTGAAACATTTTGGAGTTGTAATATTTCAATTGTGGCACATTTGACCCCTTAGAAGTGTCATTAATTCTGTGGACCCCACCCCACCCCA
>Ga0123354_10009917_pt1 | contig 14640 bp, 12 predicted proteins | sample TergutLab28metaG_2_FD_97872 | JGI IMG/M metagenome (GOLD analysis project Ga0123354, IMG submission 97872) | Labiotermes labralis P4 segment gut microbial communities from Petit-Saut dam, French Guiana - Lab288 P4 | ecosystem: Host-associated > Arthropoda: Insects > Digestive system > Gut ... | reverse complement strand
TTTTGTTCGGGGGGGGGTCAACAAATTCAGTTGAGGACAGAAGACAGAGAGAACGGGGATCTGTGGGCGGTAGCCCATTAGTCAGGAGTTTTGAGGGCAGCTGTAATTTGGTAGAAGAAATTTCATTTCATATAGTAAAATTTTCATAATGTTTTATACTTTAAGACTATTTATGATGACAACCAATTTATTTGTCATTGCTAATGTAAAACAATTGTGAACGTAGGGAGTATTAGAATTGTACTGCCTTTTTTCCGAACATCTTGGGGTGTTCATGACCCAAATTCAGCAATTTTTAACAGTTTTCACAATCGGGTTCACTTTGGCACGATTTTGGAGGGCCTTCCGAATTTCGGGGGGGAGGGGGTTGAACACCCCAACACCTCCCTCGGTACGCCACTGTACTGAAACTTTTCTTGAACTGAAATATCTCTGATTTATACGCAACAGTGCAGATTATGTAATTGTTTCATCACCTTCGGTTCATGATTTATAAACCTTTATAGGCAACCATGCACAACTATTTAAAGGGCTGTATATAAACACCGTACCAGGGGCATGAAGACTAAATTAAATGCCGTACGATAAAGGTTAATTGAAATGTTGAGTGGTTGAAGTTGGGTGAAACTGCCACCATGAATCATAACCAAGTAACATTTCCATGTCATATGTTTAACCTTTAACCCTTTGGCGCTGGAATTTTATCTTTTGCGCCGGAATTAAATCCCCCCCACCCCGGCCACTTTAATGGCTGTTCGGCCAGTTAAAGGGCTCACTGCAGGACGTATATATATATGTTGTTCGGCGCCAAAGGGTTAAAGTACTGACTTTTAAAAGGCCGTAGTCCCCTGGTGGCTGGAATTTTTTGGGCATTTAAATCTTGAAATTGCAGGCCTCCATAAAAGCAGATATATTTTCTGCTCTATATAACATACAAATATGAAATAGAAACTGTTTGAAGGAGAATAAAACTACATTCATAGACAAAGTGTCGGGTATTAGCAACAAGTTGTACTCACATCATTTATAATAGATTCAAAAGGTATTTGGCATGACATATTTTATGACACTTATGTGAATTTTTTATGTAATTACCCCTTCCTTTACACTGCAGGCATGTTATGTACATAGGAATATACAACATTTATTTACACGGCAAATGTTTCCTGTCCACGCTGTACAATGATATAATTTGCCTCACGCCTCCACAGTCAACACAACTTTTTGTGTCTAAGGACTTACGTTCACACGCATATGCCACTTCTCGAAGCAGTTCACTTTGAACAGACCAATGTCACACTTCCTGCAGAAATACAACATGCTCTTTGTTTGCTTCTGCAGTGAACACACGCGACACCGCCGTTGTTTGCCTTTGGAAGGCCTTTACTTCCAGTTGACTCAGCTGGGATGCAGTTAGACTTGGTCTACCCCTTGAACTAGCTGTCACATTTCCTTCTTGCGAATGGATAATCAATTCGCGAACGAGAATTTCACGGAAATTTTTGTGCGTCATTTTGCCGCCACATGACTTGTGTATAAGAAATGCGTTCAGAATGGTCATGTCTGTTAGGTGAAAAAACAGTTTCTTGGTCCACTTCCATGTTGCAATTCCATCGCTGTTGACCATTCTGTCTGACTTGTCCACAAACCCCATGTATGCATTGTAGCCTTCTACAACACGAGGTTTGATAGCCTGGCCACATTCTTGGGTGAAATTTCCTTCAACAGGGTAGCATGCATGTTTGTCAGAATGTACACATCCTTTCTGTCTTTCCAGGGAATGGCCCTTAGGGTTCCCCTGACTCGTGTCGCTATGTCCCCCCTTTTCATTATCAGAGATTTTGGTCCAATATCTTGTGGCATTCCATGCCTGTCATGGGGAACTGTTCCACAGACATTGATTTTTCATTGGAACAGATCATCAGACCAGGCAAGGTGAAATAATTGTCCATGAAAATTTTGTAGCCTAGTCCGTCAACTCTTCGAATAAGTTGCAGTGTTGTTCCATGTGTTGCTGTTATTTGAGCTGTGGCATGTTGCCTTTGTTTGCCTAAATACACGTTCATTTCATAAGTGTAGCCCAGAGAGTCGCAAAGTTTGTAAATTTTGATGCCAAATCTTTTATGTTTCTTTGGAATATATTGCTGAAATACTACTCTTCCTTTGTACAACACGATCACTTCATCCACATCTAGCTGTTCTGTCAGATTGTACAGTTCACAAAATTTGTTGTTCATTGTGTCAAAAATCTTTCGTATTTTCCAAAGTCTGTCATAGTCTGAGTCATCATGGTTCGGAGGGTTGTCATTGTATTCAAAATGAAGGAATCGAAGAATGTGGAAGAAGCGATTGCATGCCATTACGTTTGAATGAAATGGAGTGCAGTACTGCTCCTCTCTGGACCAATAATCTTTGAGGCTGTGATGTTGGTCATGCCCCATTTGAATTACAAGTCCAAAAAATGTGTACATTTCTTCGATGGTAATATCAGGTGGTTGTGCTGAAGTGCTTCCTGTAGTTCTAGATGACATGTACTGATGGAAGTAGCGGTTTGTTTTGCTTAGAATAATTTGAAGGACTTGCCTAAACAAGAGAATGGAGATTGAAAAGGGAGAAGATTCTGCATTTATATCAGAGGCAGCTGATCGGTTAACACCATTTGGAGGTCCAGTAAAATTAAAGAAATTTGACGAATCCCTTGCTCTTGTAGCCCGAAATGCAACTTCGGTTTCCTCAGCATCATTTTCGTCTTATGAGGATGAGGAGGACAGTCTACCGACCAGACCCGTCTGTACTCCGGGGAGTCTAATTAATAAATTCTTTTGTTTTGACTCAACTGTTGTACTAACTATTACCCCAAGAGTCACACCTATTGCTCCCGCTCGGCAACACATCCACAGTACCTGTACAGGTGGGAATGCATCAATTGTTAGTTACCCACCTGCAGATGCAACAATATATACTAGTTCACCACTGATAGTGTAACATCAAACACGACTGTGAAACGCAGCACTTGCAGCTTTGACAATAAATGTGAAAAATTGTGAATTGCAGTTTATAACCAATCTGCCACTGTCATGTATATGCCAGTCCGTCACTACAAAACAATATGAAGATGCGCCACACTTCTACAAAAGCTCCCAGAAGACTAACTTGAGCTCTTTGTCATCAAGGTTCTATGTTTCATCCTCAAACAATGGCTTACTGTTTGTGTCTGTCACTCCCTCAGCTGATCCCCAAAGGTCAAGTCTCCACATAAATAATACTGAAACTGGGACCACCATAAATGACATCATTGCTCCTGATGAATACCAGGCCTTGTTGTGGGACCCACAGTGGATTTGTTTGGGTTTCCTAGGGCTGAGAAACTGCATGCATGCCCGGCGTTAGATATATGAAACATTCAGCCACTGGGGAGTGCAGGCTGCATTAGATATATCTAACATGGGTACTTTAAAGGTTAATTTCATTTCTTCAGATGACTGTCCACAGGATGTCAAGGAGTAACAAGCCTGCTGGCTCCACATTGTGTTTCTCAAACACAATTCTCTTAGTATTCTGTCAATCAACTGTCACTCAACCCTCTACCTCCCCCTCCATACACATCCCCCCTTATACAGGTTGTCCCAGGAGTTAAGGTCACTATTTCGGGATTTAATTCCAGAGGTGATTCTGAGTCAAAAACGTCCTATACAACCTGACTGAAATGAGGTGGCTCTCCGTCATACTGGTAATACATCTGTCATCGTGTTTGTAGAGGAATATTCTCTAAGAGTGCTGGCAGTTCATCTTGCAAATAGTTGGCATAAATATCACCTGTCAGATGTTGCAGGAAAATGTACGGACCAATCGGTCACCAATGACACCACACCACACGTTTACGGAAAAGCGATGTTGGTAGTTGCTTTCGACAGTTCCATGAGGATTATCACAATCCCATAAATGGGGGTTTCTTGTAAGGCAGGATCTGAATCATGAATTCCCAAATCAATGGATTGGTTGTGGCGGTGCACAGAATTGGCCACCATGGTCATCGGATCTGAACCCATTAGATTAACATGACTGGGGTTACATGAAAGCTATGGTGTAAGCACACAAGGTGAACACGAGGGAAGAACTTCTTCTTCTCCTCCTCCTCCTTTTCCTTCTACTTCTCATTCTCCTCCTCATTCTTGTTCTTGTTGCTCTTCTTTGTCTTCTTCTTCATTTCCTCCTCCTTCTTTTCCTCCTCATTCTCCTCATCCTTTTCCTCCTCCTCCTCCTTCTGCTCCTTCTTCTTCTTCTTCTTCTTCTTTAATTGCCACTACAGCCTGCTGTGGACTTTGGCCTGTCGAACAATGTCCTTCCATTTTTTTCTATCTGTCACCAACTCTCTCCATCTTCTCACTCCCAGCACTTGAAGATCTCTTTCTGCTTCCTCTTTCCATCCTTTCCTGGGTCTTCCCCTTTGCCTTGTCCCTTCCAGTTCTTGAGTGAAGATCTTTTTGGGTAGTCTATCCTTTTCCATTCTATCCAGGTTACCTATCCTTTGCCTTTTTTTTTCATTTTACTATATTTTCTCCTTTGCTCATATGAGAGAAGAACTACTCCAGCAAATTCTCAGCACTGCAAGAAGCATCAACAACACCGCAGTGCTTCATAAGGTTACAAGTTGTCTGGTTACATGTGTCAGAAAATGCATCCAAGCAGACGGAGGACACTTTGAACAATTTGCTTGAGTGTTGTACGTCAAATCTGTAAATGTACATTGAACAACATAGCTCAATAAGTGCACAATGCACCTCTTTCCCTTCTAATTTATTTACTGTACATTAGAAACTCATATCTCCTGAACCGTTGCGAATTGGACCTATGTGTATATGACGTTTGTGTCTCAGAATCAGTCCTGGAATTAAATTCTGAAATAGTCACCTTGACTCCTGGGACACTCTGTATTTGTGGGACATATTCTACTTGTGTATCATTTTGCAGTTGAGAGTAATGTAAGATGGTAATTTGTAGCCTTTACCATATAATGCACAATATCTCCATTACACACTGCTCTTCATAACTTGTGCTTCTGATTTTAAGTTTGCAACTTTAACATCCACAATGGATCTTAAGTTGAAGCATTTTTTATGTTAAGCACACTGTGCACATTCTTACATTCAGTATATCAACCAAAAAATGCACTCTGTAAAATACAATGAAATACAAATCTTAACACATAATACATGACAAGTATCAAACACCTACATGTTGTAGCACCAGAGTGCAATTCTCATGGCATCTAATACAACAAAGGAATACAAGTCTGACTTTGCCCTCACTGCTACCAGTGTACCAGGGAGGGCAATCAGTACCTGGATTAGCATGTTCCTTTGTTTTAGTAGACTCCATGAGGATGGCACTCTGGTGCTGAAACATGCAGGAGTTTGATACTTGTCACGAATTGTATTTTGTGATTTGTGTTTTGTTGTGTTTTATTGAGTGCATTTGTTGGTTGGTATATTGAATTAAGTTGCAGCATATCAGAATACACCACTGTCTGATCTGCATTTCCTGTACATCTAAACATATAGTCTTATTTCTTAGTTGAATAAAGTATATTTGGAAATTTGGCAGCTTCCTTTGACGAATTGCTGGGAATTCTGGATGGATGAATGTTTTATGCCTGCATAACAGTTCTTCATGGTGCATGAATCTCTTTCACAAACCCTGACAAGCTTTAAAATTTATTGTTCCATTGATTCAACAGTTAGTTGCTTTTATACTGAATCACCTGTAGTTTGACAGACATCACCTGTGCAAGCATCTCTTTGGTAAAGTGGAGAAATGCAATATTTTTGTCAATGTGTCTTCATTTCTTTGGTTATGTGAAGTTCTTGGTGGTTGCCTTACACAGGAATGTGGAAGCATGGTCATTCCTCAAATGATAAACATGTGATTCACTGTAAATTTACATCCTTTGGCTCTGTTGCATGCATGATGACTTTTTATTTTGAGGCCATTTCATAATGGAAACAGTTTGAAGACAGGGGGGAACTACCTACAGTATTTGGGGTTTGAATTTCATGTAAAAATTAAAGTAAAGCCCATGTGTACCACTAAGCATATCCAACACTGAACTGGTATGACTGGTAGTTCAACCATGCCCATAATACCAAAATTGTCAGCTGCCAAGCTCCCATCAGATGTTGTACATATTTGGTATACAGTGACATTTTAACAGTGGAAATGAACACAGAAATACTTAATTATTTGCAAAGCTTCTGAATCTCAGATACAAAGGTCAGTTGGAAATGAATGTAGTGTGATGTGGCAGATGTCTTCATGGATAAATATGGCAAGCCTGTTTGCCGTTTCCTCTTGCTGTACTGTAAGGAAGGGTGCTGGTCAGTCAGAAGTATAGCTACTACTCATGAAGCGAAATGCATGACAAGAGATCTAAACATGTACTGCTGTTGCTGAACAGAAGTGTGTGCTGCGTTTACTGTACCTTGGGGTAGGAGGGTAGGGACAACTGACAGATTGCTGCTGGTGTGACCGTTACTCCACTGTGTTGAACCAAGACATTTCCAGACATATGTTCCTGATCTCAAAATCCATATTTTGGCCCCCTCAGCCATTCCTGAAAGTCTGTCACTGTTACTTAGTTCCATCCTTGACAGCAATTTTTCTGGGTCTAGAAGAGAATCTTGAAGTACCTTTGTCAGTTGATATCTTCAGTCACCAATTTTGTGGTGCATCTGTTGACAGGTTTAAGGGGCATAACTGTTGTCAACAGGAATTTGTCCCTTCAGGGTGATGAGTCTAATGACAGTGGTCATGCTTACTGTATTGTCAACTTAGGCAAATGATGCAGATACCACTACTAGCTTCTTCTTTTCCTGCAAAGAACCTCCAGGGTGGATAGCAATAAGGCAGTTTGTGTTACTGATGAATATCTATGGAAAAACAGATTGCAGTGGAAGGACTGTGTGTCCGCATTGATGAGTCAGCTTCAGTGGTGGGGAAAGAAACAGGCTTCACAGCAGAAGTATGTGAGGTGAATCCAGAAAGAAGGAAAATAAGTGCATCATATATTTGCCAAGATTTTTGCCTTCATTTCCATTTTTTTTAACCATGGCACAACAGCCCCCAGTGGGCCAGGGTCTCCTCATTTTCAAGGATTCGTGATCATACTCAGACACATCACACTCGGTAGGACTCCTCTGGATGAGTGATTAGCTCATCGCAGAGACCTCTACCCGACGACACACAACAGTCAAAAGAGACAAACATCCATGCCCCTGGTGGGATTCGAACCCACAATCCCAGCAAGTGAGTAACCACAGACCCATGCCTTAGACTGCGTGGCCACTGGGATTGGCCCAAGAATGTGTTGAAGGCATATCTCTTAACATAATCAAATTACAGCCCCTCATTCTCAGGAACTGCAGTCGCATAGATGTAAAAGAACTGTCTTGTGGGAGGGTACTAACTAGCATTTTTGGTTCACCCACATACTTGCTGATGAGTGGACTTGAATACAGAAATTCAGAGGAAGGTCAAAACATACAGAATAGTATTGCAAAAATCCAGGTATTCTGCAGTAAGGTGAAGTTGTAGGTAAGATTAATTGCCAGGGTGTCCACTGAGGTTTCCATCTGTGTGTCTGATGCAGTTGCAGCATTGCTGTGTGGTAATAAAGAACATATAAATGCACTCCAGTACGATTTTTTTGACTCGGTGAAAGCAGTGTTGAAGATTTGGATTGTACTCATGATCTGTGGGGTGTACTTGAAATGCCACTTCCTTTGAAAGCCAAAGAACTGACTGAATTGAAGGGTGATGTAACCGAAATATGACGACTGAATTCAATAAGTCCAGCATCCACATCAGGTGGTTGACTTGCATGCTATGTTTAGAAAGTCTTATTGAACCCCTTGCATTGCACTGCACTTCATATTTACAAGAAACAGTTTTGTCATTTTGCAGTAAGCTTATGAATCTGTACTGTTGTGAATTGTTACCGATATATATATATATATGTGTGTGTGTGTGTGGATAAGCCTGTACTTGATATTGCTTGACAGTATACAGCAGTCGACATTATGGGAAATATGTAAAACACAGACAGTAAGCAAGCCACTCTGCTTTAATAGGTTAAAATTACTTTAAATTTGGGCACGGAATGACTGTATCATGTTTCCAAAACCTAGTATCGGGATGCTGCACATTCCTAAATTCCAAAAGCACCAAAAAAATTGTCTGTTCCAGTTGGCAGCAAGCAGCTACTTGTGACACAGAGCAGCAGCCAGAAACCAGTCCAGCAAGACAGCAGTCAGTGCCATTATGACAGTGACACTGAAACGGAGACCACAGATGATGAAAGAAAAGTTGACAGCAGCTTCCTGAGTGACACAGATGATCTGTTTCAGGATAATAAAACAACATTCAGCAACATTCCAAAGCGTATAAACCTTTGGAAGAGGCATAATGTGGAGGCAGTGGCTGGCCCAAGTTCAAGGAGGGTGTCAGGTGGCACTGTGGCCAGTGGGCATGATGAAGAGTTAAGCGCGCAGGACTTGCTGAATGACATGTAGATATATATATATATACACACACACACATACATACATACACACACACACAAATGCATACATATATATGTATGTGTGTGTGTGTGTGTATATATATATATATATATGTATAAAACCATTCATTTGGAAAAATGGAAGATATCATGAAGGTTGTATGTTACAACCAGAGAGGATGCTGTCTTGATACAGAGAAAAATTCTTTATCTATGAAGAAACAATAGAGGGAAACCAGTTAGATGATAAAACTTACTTTTGTGCATATAAAAATATTTTATGTCATGCTAAAGGGAAAAAATCAATTCACCAGTGCTGCCCCCTTATAACAACCTGTTCCTTTGATGATATTATGGTAGCCAACTGTAAACAAACCAGTAGCAAACACACAGCAGATCCTCTGATACCCCAAGAACCGCATAAAAAATTCTTTTCCAGTCATCCTATCACTGTAAACTAACTGCTTGTCACTTCAGTAACGTTATGCATTATAAACTTTCAGTTTACATAAAGTTATTTATTTTGTTTATATCCTTTTTACTTTTTATTCCTTATTTTTGATTCTTATTTATTTGTTACATATTGATCAAATTTCAGGATCCTCCTTATTACATAAAACTGGAAAGGCATTAAATCTTCAAGAACTTTATTTCATCTCCAGCATAATTCTTCTACAGTGAATTAATATCCTAGTTTTATGAAATAGAAACAAATTCCAGACCTATTGTAAGAGGCTGGTGGTGTGCACCACACAAAGTATACTGTTGTCTTCTTAGTATACTTATCAAGAATCTACACAGTAGACATTTGACTTATTTACTTTTTGAATTTCTTGGAATTGGTATTAATAACTATTTTAAAACTCTTTTTTACCAAAATAGTTATTTTTAACATATCGTCAGGTTTTTTGTATTTGTTGTACTGTTTGTACCTTGCATTCTTTTGTATGTTTTTAAGGTACCTTGAAGTAAAAGGGGAGATTTGCTGCTTAATGATTTTCAGTTTCTATGTGTATTGAATTTCTTAAGATGGCCCAAGCTTGGGGCTGAAACTAGTTGCTGTTTAATAAACATATTCATACCAGTATGTTGGATGTGATTGGAGATTTTCTGGATCATGTGATTGATACACCAATGAGGATGTTTTGTATAACAGAATATTTATATAGATTGACATGTGTTATATTCCTTCATCAGAAATAATTTTTTTTTCCCTGCCATTTTTCAGTACAAGTGTTGCAAATTGATTACATCATTCAAATTCAGAACAAGCATAGTTGAAACTGCTGTACTCTATATGCTGTACAGCAAGCTTCAAGTGCATGAGGGGGCCTATGGTATTATGGTACTGATAAGTGTTTGCTTTAAAAGTAATTTCATTACATCATTGCCATATTTATCTCTTAAGTGAGACATTCCTTAACCCTCGGCAAGCCTTCCGGCTTACCAATTATGTCTACCCCTGCACAGACAGACCAACAGCTGGGGGCAGCACAGCCTTCTTGGTCCGCCGTGGTGTAGTCCACCACTCAGTGCCTGTTCTGGGCCTGACCCACTTGGAGGCTACTGCCATCCAAGTCACATTGGCTGATAAACCGGTGTTAATCCTTGCAGCTTACCTTTCGACTTCCCGCCCACTGATCGGAGCGGAACTGACCGCCTGTTCCGGCAGCGGATTGCCGGTCTTGACCTCAACGCCAAACACGTGGATTGGAACTTGTGGCTGAACATGGGACGGGAGAAACTCCTACGTGATTATGCCGAAGAGAAGTCCTGGTGGACCGGACTCCCCAACCACCAACCCATACAACCCCTCGGTTACTCCCAATGTCCCGGACAACGTGATAACCAAGAACCTCTCATTCCCGGTGTATCTGACTTCGTGCTCCGCACTAAGCTCGGACCACCTCCCGGTTCTCATTGACACTTTGTGTCGCTCACCGGATCGCCCTGACTTCAGGTGCACTGACTGGGCCAACTTCCAAACTCACTTGGAAGAACTAATTCCATCCGATCCGGAATTGCACAATAAGATGGTAATCGACACATGCGTTGAGAACTTCTCCAGCGCAGTTCTGAAGGCTCTGGTAGCGTCAACTCTCAAGTGTCACCGCGTGACAACCCATGGCCTCCGATACTGGCCGGCATTCAGGATGAGATACGCCTGAAAAACCGGCTGTGGAGGCAGTGGCAGATTACCAGGGACCCCGCTCTGAAAGCCAAGGTCAACTGCCTGCAGTGGTCGGTGACCCACTGGCTCAACAAGTGGAGAAATGACCAGTGGAGCGCTACACTTGAATCCCTCAATCCTGAAGACCAATCACTGTGGAGGATGACCAAGCGGGTGATGAGAGTTCTTAATCCATCTCCTACCCCGGTCACCCCAGGGGGAATCGCTCTCTCTGACTCTGAGAAAGCCGAAACCCTTGCAGACAATCTGGAGGCTCAGTTTCAGCCAGTGACCGATTCTTCGTTCCCGGCAGTTATTGAGATGGTTGACGTGGCACTTAGGTCTTACTTGAGCCCTGCCAGCGAACCCCAGTTAACCAACCCTGACAAGATTCATGAATCCATCAGGGTTCTCAAGGTCAGCAAGGCTCCAGGCCCGAACGATATACCGAACAGGACATTGAAGCACCTTCCCAAGTTAGCGGTGTCCCTCCTCACCCATATCTTGAACATGGTTCTCTGCACCCATCAATTTCCCCAAACGTGGAAGCACGCTCGAGTGATCTCTATCCTTAAACTGGGGAAGGATTCAGCGCTGCCCTCTTACTATCGGCCCATTAGTATTTTGGACACGATTGGTAAATTATTTGAAAAGATCCTACTAGCTAGGATCTTACATGTAGTAAACGAATGCGGACTGATGCGAGACGAGCAGTTTGGGTTCAGACCCAGACATAGCACGTCCTTGCAGCTGGCCCGCCTCATTGAAAGAATAACCAGGAATTTCGGCGAAAAGAGGCTCACCGGTGCAGTTTTCCTCTACATGGCCAAAGCCTTCGACATCATTTGGATCAATGGCCTCCTCTACAAGCTAACGCTCCTCAACCTGTGTGTATATGTTGATACTGGAGCTGTGTGTCTCGTACATATGGCATGATATTTGTGTAGCCCATTCAGTTTCAGTAATGACCTGGTTAGTGCGAACCTTCATAATGGCATATTCTAAAGCAAAGCATTCTTTTTTAGAGTTTTACTATGGTAGGGTAAAGATCACCCTAGAACAGGCCATGAAAACGCAGAGGGGGAGTAGGGGCATAGCTCTACTCTTTCCTTAACCTCGGCACTAGAGGGGGTGGTCAACGCCTCACCCCGGCCACTTAACCCTCGGGAAAGTCCCAGTACCCATTGTATTGGAGGCTGGGTGTGCCACAGGGCCGGTCTGGACAGGTGCGGAAAATCGTGACCCCACCAGGATTCGATCCCTGGACCATCCAGCCCATACTGAGTCACTATACCACCTGAGCTATCCTGGCCTACATAGGGTTTTGCTATTGGTTTGATTTAGAATGAAGTTTCATGGGGATACTGGAATCCCTCCTAACTTTCTTGAAGTCTATAAATGTCTGACGTCATTTTTTGTTTGTGTTCCCACTTTTTCTCAAGAATCTGACAAATGCAAAATCCACAATGATGAGCCCCCAGCAGTTTGTCAACACATGGAGTTACCTTGAAAGCATTATGTTTGATAAAATGTTGTATGCAGTTGGTGACAGCCATGTGTCTGGGTAATTACTAAAGTTATTTTACTTACCTGTCTTAAAAATAGGTAAAATTACAAACCACTTCCACTGTTGAGGCCATTTTCCCTTAGTCAGAATATAGCTAGTAAGTTTATGGATCTCAGTACCTACTCCTCTACCTACTGACTGCAACATTTTTGCTGAAATTGCATCAATACCTGGTAATTTTTATCTTTCCAAATTTTCAATTGGAAACTCTATCATCAAAACACTAGGCTCACAAACAAGTAAGTAAGTAAGTAAGTATTTTAGTCTGCCTGACATCATTATGCCCTGCACATTCAGCAGGTGAAGGAAGTGGTTTTTCCACCTACACAAAATATGGTAGGCCACTGCAAGCCTTCCTAAATTCACTTGTGCTTGCTCATAGTGTTTGCAGCTTCTTGAAGTTTCTTACATATTCACATTCTTCAGTCTTAACAATTTTGCTGACTTCTTGTCATCTAAAATTTTTTTAACATTACTTACTGAACCAGGTTTATGCTCCTTCCATTCCTCATGTCCCATATTGTTCACAGATATGTTACTGATGTAATATTAACACATTCCCAAGACCTACTGATGTCCCAGATATTATCTAAGTTCTTCAGAGCTACAAACTTGATTGAGATTTTAATCTGGCATTTTTCTCTAACTTCCATATCTTCTAGCTTCTTGAGATCGAATCCCTCTGTGTCAGACTTACATATTTCTCTGTTGCTTGGTGAAAGATTCCCCCTAAATTCTGCAACTACCAGACAGTAGGCAGGTCTTGTACAGAAGTGGGTATTAAGCACAATTGAATGCTATTGCCTACATATAAAAATGTGCTCAAACTTACCATAAGGCTCCCCACCAGAAGTCCACATGTGTTTATGAGTGTTTCAATGTGGGAACATTTTGTCATTGATTTCAGTGTGACAAAATCTGCCACATTATTCTTTCCACTGGGATTCAATCCCTGGACCGGCTTGATGGTTTGGGGACTGAATGCTGGTGGGGGGCAAGATTTTAATACCTGTCCAGACCAGCCCATGGAGTACACCCAGCCTCCTGTACAGTGAGTACCAGGTCATTCCCGGGGTTAAGCATGCTTTGGCCACCCACCCCATCTAGTGCTGAGGTTAACTTCATGGAGGTTATAGGGTGAACTTTTTACTTTTACTCTCATTCACAACTGTCATTTTGAAAATATATTTTATCCATAATTTTGTACTGAAACTAGCAATTTTCGTCTGTTGTATCAGGAACTTTGAATACTGCTGTATTTGCTTGTAGAACTTGTCTTAAATCTTATACTCAACTGGGGCAGGGCGCATTCAGAACAATTAAGACCACACCAGCGACCTCTCATCACTGTATATGTAGTCCTGCTATTGACAGCTGTTCACATTATTCCCCTGTGTACAGTATTCCGGCCCCAAACTTATAACTTTAATTCCCCATTGCAAAGAAATAAACAAAATCCTCTGCTCCTTCAACGCCAGCCTTGTCCAGTGTGTCCACACTCCTCACATTTCAAGTGCAAATCTGATATCCATTTTGCACTGCTTAGGTAGTTCCGAAAATCCATCCAAGGCCGAGGCCTTGTGTAACATTCGGCAACTTATTTTTCCGTGAGGTGTTCTGAGCTCCCTCACTTAACCATCAAGTTGGAGGACCACCCATTGTCGGCTGTACATGACAACCTATTCAATATGAGAGCTACCCTCTACCCTTAAATGCGTTTCTCTAGCCACAACCCAAGGCCGCGCCCTGCCCGTCTAGCTGATTCATTGGGCTGCTTTCACACGGGCCACCATGTGGACAAGCCACTAGTGTCAGAGCCACGGACACACAAGTGGTTTGGAAATACACGCATAGTCTGACATCACGAACACTTTTCTTCTATACTTGTACCTTGCAGCGAAGCCGACCAGTCTCAGTACGACAATGGGTTCAGCTGTAGCTCTTGTGAGTGCTCTTGTAACACTGAGTGTTTATGCAAGTGTCCCAACCACAAGAACGTGTCCCAGCGACGAACGGGAGCGCATCCTGCAACTTTTACGCCAAGTCATGTGCCCATGCAGTATGATCAACCTACCGCAGCAGGATTTTATGACCCCACCCAACAACAATTCTGCGTGCCACAGCAAATGCAACAGCTACAACAAGGGACGTCAGTCTACAATCAAATACCACAAGTACAACCTCAAAATCTTTACACAGCACATAGTACTTAGGTACACCCTACTGAGAACCAACAATACGTCACATCCTTTCCTGCATTATCTGAAAGGCGAGAGTCTCTATGGCAAAACGTAGAGTACAAAAATCGACCAAGGGACAACCCGAAAACCAAATACAGAATGTCAA
>Ga0123354_10009915_pt1 | contig 14640 bp, 15 predicted proteins | sample TergutLab28metaG_2_FD_97872 | JGI IMG/M metagenome (GOLD analysis project Ga0123354, IMG submission 97872) | Labiotermes labralis P4 segment gut microbial communities from Petit-Saut dam, French Guiana - Lab288 P4 | ecosystem: Host-associated > Arthropoda: Insects > Digestive system > Gut ... | reverse complement strand
CCCTGACAGCCCAAAATGGATTGTCGGTATGTAAAGCCCACCAACATTTATTCAGATAATCAATTCCACCGTATTTTTTTAAATAACGATAGGCATCTTGAATATTCATTTTGTACGACTTGGCAAATTCAGGAATAATAAAAGTAATAAAATTTACTTTGTCGCCGGTTTCCTTATCTAAAACTTTCATCGTTTTATCCATAATCAATTATCTTAAAAAAACAACATAATATAACAGTTATATTCTCTCGGCAATCCATTCCCCGACTTCCGATGTTTTATAGGCTTTTCCCTTTTCCGCAATATCTTCGGTTACAACTTTTTCCGTTAATGCGGCATCAACTGCATCGCGAATGGCTTTTCCTTCGTCAGATAAGTGAAAGGCGTATTCAAACATCAACGCGGCGGAAAGAATCGTTGCTAAAGGATTGGCGATATTTTTTCCGGCTGCCTGAGGGTAGGAGCCATGAATCGGTTCAAACACAGAAGTATGAATACCTATCGAAGCGGAAGGCAACATCCCCAGCGAGCCGGTGATTACCGAAGCTTCATCGGTAAGAATATCACCGAACATATTTTCGGTAACTATCACGTCGAAACGTTTCGGATTAAGTATCAATTGCATTGCGGCATTATCCACAAACATATATTCGGTTGTTACTTCGGGAAATTCTTTTTCGATGCGTTGTGAAACTTGTCGCCAAAGGCGAGAAGTGCTAAGGATATTGGCTTTGTCAACAATCGTCAGTTTCTTCCTGCGCATCATTGCAAAACGATAAGCCAACCGAACAATCCGTTCGATTTCTTCAACGGTATAAACACAGGTATCGTAAGCAGTTGAACCGTCTTCGCTCCTGCCTTGCGGACGACCGAAATAAATACCTCCGGTTAATTCGCGGATACAAATTAAATCGGCGCCATCAACCAAATCGGAACGAAGCGGCGATTGATGAATCAGCGACGGGAAAGTGGCCACCGGACGAATGTTGGCATACAAACCCAAACGCTTACGCATAGCTAACAGACCTTGCTCCGGACGAATTTTTGCCGAAGGGTCATTATCGTATTTCGGAGAGCCGATAGCTCCGAACAAAACAGCATCCGATTCCATGCAAAGCGCATGAGTTTCTTCGGGATACGGATTTCCGACCGCGTCGATGGCGACCGCGCCTGTCAGGGCTTCTTTGTAGTTCAACTCATGCCCGAACTTCCGGCAAACGGCTGAAGTTACTTTTAATGCTTGAGAAACAATCTCCGGACCGATTCCGTCACCGGGCAAAACAGCTATATTTAGTCTCATTCTCTATTATATTTAACATATCTCGGAACACTTGGCACATAATCGTCATTATCCCATAAAGAACTTGTAATCATCAAGTCTGCACTGTAACGATTGCAAGCAATAGGTACATTGTGAATCCGGCATTGACGAAGCAACATTAATATATCGGCTTCATGCGGTTGCGGACTTAAATCATCGATCAGGAAAATCGCAAGATTAATTTCTTGGCGAACAACCATTGCTGCAATTTCAGCATCACCGCCCAAGGGACCCGAATTAACGCAAACAATTTCGGCGTTAATCCCTCTTTCTTCAAAAGCAGCTTTAATAAGTCCGCCTGTAGTTCCTGTACAAACCAGCTTGTGTTTAGCCAGTGTATCGGCATTGAATACCGTCCACTCCACCATATCGGTTTTTCGTTGGTCGTGCGCAACAATCGCAATAGTCAGTTTTTTGTTCATAGTTATGAAATAATTATAAATTATAAATCATGAATTATACTTTGCAAAAGTACGTAAAATCCGCTAAATACTGATTCATATTTACATATTTTCAATCATATTCAACATTCTGACGGTTGCTTTGATTGCCGCTTCGGTTTGGTCAACGTCCAAACCGCGGGTTTTAAATTGTTTTCCCTTGAAATTCCACACGATCGTTGCTTGCACTAACGCATCCGTACGTCCGCCGGGAGGAATGGTAACATTGTAATCGACCAAAGCGGGTTTCGGTTTTTCCAATAGTGTGTATATTTTCCACAATGCTTTTGAAAAAGCATGGTATTGACCGTCACCTGCAGATGTTTGCTCATATTCTTTTCCTTCGAAATCAATCCTTACGGTAGCTGTCGGGCGCAACCCGCGAGTCAATGACAGTGAATAATTCACCATTTTTATTTTATCGGAATTTTGAGTATGCAAAACATCCGAAATAATGTACGGCAAATCCTCCTGAGTCACAATTTCTTTTTTATCGCCCAATTCAATGATCCGATCGGTAACTTTTTTCATGGAAGCTTCGTCCAATTCAAATCCTAATCCTATTGACTCCAAATTTTTCTTGATGTTGGATTTTCCGGACATTTTCCCTAAAGCATATTCACGATCCCTGCCAAAACGTTCGGGTAATAAATTATTATAATAAAGATTATTCTTATTATCGCCATCAGCATGAATTCCTGCGCATTGAGTAAACACATTATCACCGATTACAGGCTTGTTATTCGGAATACGAATACCGGAATAGGATTCAACGATTCGGCTGACTTTATTCAAGTTATTTTCTGTCACATTGGTTTTAACATTCAATTGATCGTGAAGTATTGCGATAATACTTGCCAAAGGAGCATTACCGGCTCTTTCTCCTAATCCGTTTACGGTTGTATGAATACCGGAAATTCCCGCTTGAACTGCGGAATATACATTCCCGACGGCTAAATCGTAATCGTTATGAGCATGAAAATCAAACCGGAGTCCGGGGTAGCGTTCAATCATCATTTTGCAAAATTGCCCCGTATCGACCGGATTAAGTATTCCCAAAGTATCGGGAATCATGAAATGTTTAATCTTCCTGTCTTTCAAATGATTCATTAAAAAGAAAACATATTCGGGCGAATTGATCATACCGTTCGACCAATCTTCCAGATAGATATTCATTTCAATACCCTTTTTTTCCGCAAGGTCCAATACATTACAAATATCGAGCAAATGTTGTTCAGGTGTTTTTCGCAATTGTTCCTTGCAATGTTTCAATGAACCTTTACATAAGAGATTCATTACTTTACATCCGGCATCTATCACCCAATTCAACGAAACATCGCCATCCACAAAACCCAATACTTCAATTTTGTTGATATAACCATTTGCGGCAGCCCATTGGGAAACCCGTTTGACCGTTTCAAATTCTCCTGTGGATACTTTTGCCGAAGCTATTTCGATACGATCGACATTTAAATCTTCAATCAGCAAACGGGCAATATGCAATTTTTCCGTGCTTGCGAAAGAAACGCCGGAAGTCTGCTCCCCATCCCGCAAGGTTGTATCGAGTATTTCAATCACCCTGTCTTTCATACTCTTCAATATGCTCTTTTTTACTTAGCAAGTAGTCGATATCATCAAATCCTTTCAAAAAACATTCTTTCTTATAGGTGTTGATGGCAAACTTTTCCGATTTTCCGGTAACATTATTTGTAATCAATTGATTTTCTAAATCAACGGTCAGTGTTGCTTGAGGATTTTTATCAACCGACTTAAATATTTCCGACAAGAAATCTTCCGATACCACAACCGGCAATACAAAATTATTCATCGCGTTATTCTTGAAGATATCGGCGAAAAAAGCGGAGACTACGACTTTAAATCCATAGCCGGCAATTGCCCACGCTGCATGTTCACGACTTGAACCGCATCCGAAATTCTTACCTGCTACTAAAATTTCACCTTTATAAACAGGGTTATTCAACACGAATGATTGAACAGGACGATTGTCTTTATCGTATCGCCAATCGCGAAAAAGGTTATCGCCAAAGCCCTCTTTGGAAGTGGCTTTCAGAAATCGCGCCGGAATAATCTGGTCTGTATCGACATTTTCGATCGGCATCGGCACTACCGTACTTGTTATTGTTATAAATTTGTTCATATTTTATTTGTTTTTTGGAACGCAGATGACGCAAAAGGCGCAAATCCACGCAAAAAAATATATTCATTTTGCGAAAATTTGTGTTTTATTGTGTTGTTTGCGTTCTATATAAATTTGCGTTCTATAAAAACTCCCTTGGATCAGTCAAGCAACCTGTAACCGCTGCTGCTGCTGCAACAAGAGGGCTGGCGAGAATGGTTCTTGCTCCCGGTCCTTGCCTACCTTCGAAATTGCGATTCGACGTAGATACGGCATATTTCCCCGAAGGAACTTTGTCGTCGTTCATCGCCAAACAGGCGGAACAACCCGGCTGACGAATTTCAAATCCGGCTGCTTTCAAGATTTTATCCAAGCCTTCTTCTTGAATTTGCTTCACCACTTTCCATGATCCGGGAACTAACCACACAATCACGTTCTCTGCCTTTTTCTTTCCTTTAACGATTTGGGCAAAGGCACGGAAATCTTCGATACGTCCGTTGGTGCAGCTTCCCAGAAAGACATAATCGATCGATTTTCCCAACAGTTTTTCTCCGGCTTGAAATCCCATATATTCCAATGCCTTGAGATATGATTGTTCTTCCGCCGCAGAGACGTTTCGCTCAACGTCTTTACAATGGACCGGAATTGCATCATTGATTCCCATTCCCATTGCCGGGTTAGTGCCGTAAGTCACCATTGGTTCGATATCGGCGGCATTAAAAACAATTTCTTTGTCAAATACGGCATCTTTATCCGAAGGCAGCGATTTCCAGTAAGCCAGCGCTTCATTCCATGCTTCGCCTTCCGGAGCAAACAAGCGTCCCTTGATGTATTCAAACGTAGTTTCATCGGGAGCGATCATACCGCCGCGTGCGCCCATTTCAATAGAAAGATTACAGAGCGTCAAACGTCCTTCCATGGAAAGGTTTTCTATAGCTTCTCCCGCATATTCCACAAAATAGCCTGTTGCGCCTCCGGTCGTCATTTTTGATATGACATAAAGAGCCATATCTTTTGCGGTGACTCCGGGATTCAGCCGATTTTCAAGCGTAATCCGCATGGTTTTCGGACGGGATTGGAAGACGCATTGAGTTGCCAGAACCATTTCTACTTCGCTGGTGCCGATTCCGAAAGCAACCGCTCCCATAGCGCCATGCGTCGAAGTATGCGAATCGCCGACAACGATTGTCATACCCGGTAACGAAAGTCCGTTTTCAGGACCCACGACATGCGTTATGCCGTTTAATTCGTGACCAACCGGAAAGTATTCAAGCCCAAACTCTTTGACGTTTTTATCCAAAGTTTCAACCTGCTTTTTGGAAATCGGGTCTTGAATCGGTAGTTCCTGATTTAATGTCGGGATATTATGATCCGGCATACAAGTGATTTGCTTCGGACGGAAAACCTTTAATCCCCGGCGGCGAAGCCCTTCAAAGGCTTGCGGACTGGTAACTTCGTGAACATACATCCGGTCGATGTATAATTGAGTGGGACCGTCTTCCACTTCGGTGACAACATGCTTGTCCCAGATTTTATCAAATAAAGTTTTTGACATGTTATTTTATTTTACGAATTTATTAATTGCATCAATATAAGCTTCTACAGAAGCGGCGATAATATCGGTATTCGCCGAAAATCCATAGTAATTGACTCCGTCGTGTTCGACCTGCATGTGGACTTTCCCCACATCGTCGCTTCCTTTATTAATCGCCTGAATCAAAAATTCCTGAATGGTCATTTGGCGCCGGATAATCTGTTTCACGGCTTTAATGGCGGCATCGACAGGTCCGTTACCGGAAGAGGCAGCTTCGAATTTCTCGCCGGCAATATTCAGGCAAAGGCTTGCCACCGATTGAAGTCCTACTCCCGAAGTCACTTGAAGATATTCCAATTTAATCCGGTGCGATTCGGTACGCTCTTTACCTGCAAGCAGAAGAATATCGTCGTCGTTGACATCTTTTTTCCGGTCAGCCAATAATAGAAATTCCTCATAAATTTTATCCAAGCTTTCCTGAGAAAGATCAACCCCCAAAATATGCAAACGATGTTTCAAGGCTGCACGTCCGCTGCGAGCGGTCAAGGCAATGGTGTTCGTATCGATTCCCACATCGGAAGGGTCAATGATTTCGTAATTTTCGCGGTTTTTCAATACTCCGTCCTGATGAATTCCGGAAGAATGGGCAAAGGCATTTCGTCCGACAATCGCCTTATTCGGTTGAACCGGCATATTCATCAGACTTGAAACCAAGCGGCTCGTCGGATAAATCTGTTTGGTATTAATATTGTTTTCGATTCCTAATTCTTTATGGCTCTTTAGAATCATCACGACTTCCTCGAGGGATGTATTTCCTGCCCGTTCGCCGATTCCGTTGATAGTCAACTCTACTTGGCGCGCTCCGTTGATGATTCCCTCCATGGTATTGGCGGTAGCCATCCCCAAGTCATTATGGCAATGTGTAGAAATAATGGCTTTATGAACATTTTTCACATTTTCCATAATAAATTTAATTTTTTCGCCGTATTCCGCCGGGAGGCAATACCCGGTCGTATCCGGAATATTCACCACCGTAGCGCCTGCATTAATCACAGCTTCAACCACCGATGCCAGATAAATATTGTCGGTTCGTCCGGCATCTTCGCAATAAAATTCCACATCTTCCACGTATTTCTTGGCATACTTGACGCAGGCAATTGAGCGTTCGAGTATTTCTTCTTGCGTAGCATTGAACTTATATCGAATGTGGTAAGGCGAAGTACCGATTCCGGTATGAATCCGCTTGCGTTTAGCGAGTTTCAGCGATTCGACAGCCACATCAATATCCTTTTCCACAGCACGAGTAAGGGCGCAAATCACGGGCCACGTGACTGCTTTTGAAATCTCCACCACTGAATTGAAATCTCCCGGACTTGAAATGGGAAATCCCGCCTCGATAATATCCACCCCTAATTTTTCCAGAGCTTGCGCCACCTGAATTTTCTCGATGGTGTTCAATTGGCAACCGGGGACTTGTTCGCCGTCGCGCAAGGTAGTGTCGAAAATAAAAAGTTTATCCATAATTGTGTTATATATTTAACGAAAAAACCTTTCCCGACCGAAGCGAGAAAGGTTTTATTTCTATTTATTCCTTCTATTACATACCGTCCTCGCTTCACCTTGTTGTTTGCAAGAGAATACCAATAATGGCGAGCAACAAACCGTATGCAGTAAAATAATTCATTCGTGATTACATTCAATTATTAAATTGGTCGCAAAGATAAAAAGTGTTTTTCGTATATGCAAGTTTTGAAATAAAAAAGATGAAAAAAATTTATTAATAAAAGAGAAAACCTGTTTTCAGAAGCAAATTATATTGGTTTATTGAAAAAATTTAGACAGATGCCATTTGTCTGAACCCGTATTTATGTGAAATTTCCGTTGTGATTGAGCATTTCATATTTTTCTACGGAGTTTGATTCAAAATTAAAATTAAATGAGTACTTTTGTCATCAATCTTAGTTAAGTTTTTACATACTTAAATATGAAATTTGCACCTGAAAAGTATAGTTTGCCCGATATCCCCATGACGCCATTTATCGACGCAAAGGAGATAGAGGCTTTCCTCGCCGGTCCAAAACCCGGAAAATCGGAAGTTGAAGCAGTTGTCGCCAAATCACTCAACAAGCAACGGCTGAATTTACGGGATACGGCTACACTAATTAAAGCCGACGACCCTGAGAGCGTTTCTATCATCAAGCAAGCTGCAAGAAAATTAAAAGAATCCGTTTACGGCAACCGTATTGTTCTTTTTGCTCCTTTGTATGTAGGCAATTACTGTATGAACAATTGCGCTTACTGCGGATTTCGCACGGGGAACAAAGATGCAATACGTGTTACACTGAGCCACGAACAGTTGATCCAAGAAGTAGAATCGTTGGAAGATGAAGGGCAGAAGCGGTTGATATTGGTCTTCGGCGAGTATAAACAATATTCACCTAAATTTATTGCCGAAACGGTGCGTACGGTATATCGCGTAAAGAAAGGCAGCGGAGAAATCCGCCGTGTGAACATCAACGCCGCTCCTTTAAATATAGAAGGTTTCCGTATGGTGAAAGAAGCCGGAATAGGCACTTACCAGATTTTCCAGGAGACTTATCACCCCGAAACCTATCAGACCTATCATCTGTCAGGACCCAAGAGGGATTATAATAACCGGCTGACAGCGCTCGATCGCGCTCAGGAAGCAGGCTTGGACGATGTGGGTATCGGTGCGCTCTTCGGCTTGTATGATTGGCGATTCGAGGCTTTGGCTATGGTGCGTCATACCAATCATCTTGAAGCGTGTTATAATGTTGGACCGCATACCATTTCTTTTCCCCGTATGCAAGCGGCTTCAAACATGGATTTTGACAGGAAATATGAACTGAACGATGAAAATTTTACCCGCATGGTAGCTATTCTTCGTTTGGCTGTTCCTTATACCGGTTTGATTTGTACCGCTCGCGAAAGCGCCGAGGTGCGACGCGAGGTGTTGCAGTATGGCGTGTCTCAAATCGATGGCGGGACGAAATTGGAAATAGGAGCCTACTCCGAGGAAGCCGATGCCCCGCAAAATTTAAACCGCGAACAGTTCCATGTCGGCGATTCCCGTTCCCTGTATAACGTGATTGACGCCTTGCTGGACGATAACTATCTGCCTTCTTTCTGCACGGCATGTTATCGTAAAGGTCGTACAGGCGAACATTTTATGGAATTTTCGGTACCCGGATTCATTAAACGTTTTTGTACGCCGAATGCTATATTCACCTTGTCCGAATATCTTGAAGATTACGCTACGGAAGCGCAAAAACAGAAAGGCTACCAAATAATAGAAAAACAAATTCAACAGCTTGACGAGCCTGTAATAAAGCAAATTCGAACGACACTGGAGCGTATCAGGCGAGGAGAGAGGGATTTGTATTTGTGATTAATTTGATTTTTGCAGCAAACAGTTTTGATGAAAACGACACACAAAATAATCAATGGAGACAGCCGTCAGGTGAGTGAACTAAAAGACCGTTCGGTTCATTTGATTATTACTTCTCCGCCTTATTGGCAACTGAAAGATTATGGGGCAGAAAACCAAATCGGGTTTAACGACAGCTACGAAGACTATATCAATAACTTAAATTTGGTTTGGTCGGAATGTTATCGTGTATTGCATGATGGTTGTCGTTTGTGTATCAACATTGGCGATCAATTTGCCCGTTTTATCTATTACGGTAGATATAAAGTAATTCCAATTCATTCCGAAATTATCAAATTCTGTGAGATTTTAGGTTTCGATTTTATGGGACAAATTATATGGCAAAAGTCCACTACAATGAATACCACCGGAGGCGGCGCAGTAATGGGCAGTTTCCCTCACCCGCGAAACGGTATTGTGAAATTGGATTTTGAATATATTTTGCTATTTAAAAAACAGGGAAATGCTCCAAAGCCAACAAACGAACAAAAAGAAAATTCCTCAATGACCAACGAAGAATGGAACACCTACTTTAATGGACATTGGTATTTCAACGGTGCAAAGCAAGACAAACATTTGGCGATGTTTCCCGAAGAATTGCCGGTGAGACTGATAAAGATGTTTTCTTTCCCGAATGAAACCATTTTAGACCCTTTTATGGGTAGCGGAACGACTGCTTTAGCAGCGAAAAAATTAAATAGGAATTCTGTTGGCTATGAAATCAATTCCGAATTTATCCCGATTATAAAGGAAAAAATCGGAGGAAATGATGCTTTTATGCAAATTGAAACGCAGATAATCAAACAACCTGAGATTACAGTTGACTTTGAGGAAGCTATAAAAAAACTTCCATATCGTTTTGTAGATACGCACAAATTAGATAATAAAATTGATGTCAAAAAATTGCAATACGGTTCAAAAATAGATGCCGAAAGTAGCGGACAACGAGAAGAATATTATATCGTAAAGGAAATTATCAGCCCTGAATTAATAAAATTAAATAATGATTTAATAATAAGGCTCATAGGAATAAAACAAAATCCTGCTAATAATGGAAAGGCTACAGAATTTTTACGTGAAAAACTGAAAGGAAAGCGTGTTTTTCTTCGCCATGATGAAGTAAAATACGACAGCGATAATCGCTTGATGGCTTATTTATATCTTGAAAATAAGACGTTTGTTAATGCGCATTTGTTGAAAGAAAGGTTGGTAAAAGTAGATGACACAATGAATTTTAAATATAAAGAGAAATTTCAATTACTATAATGGTATGAAACAAAAACACTCCCTCGACTTCGGCAAAAAAGAGAATGTCTTCAACTATGCGTGCCAAACGTACCAACAAATTTTTATGGCAATGAAATTTTTGCACGTCAGAGCATCTATATCAATAGAAAACAAGGTTACAAGCAAACACGAATACGCCGTAGGCGTTTCATATCAATAAATTATGGCAAATACATATACACAAATTGATATGAATGCCCTAACGGGCAAAGAATTATGGTACAAATTGCTGATAGAAATATTGTCTTATCCCAAAATAAATTTACTAACACAATGACCAATAACATCGACCGTTTACATATAGGATTGTTCGGCAGGCGCAATACGGGAAAAAGCTCGGTAATCAATCTGCTGTCCGGACAAAGTTTATCCATTGTTTCCGACATTCCGGGAACGACTACCGACCCGGTTAAAAAAGCAATGGAAATTCCCGGATTGGGGCCTGTCGTACTCATTGATACCGCAGGTATTGATGATAACGGCGAATTGGGTCGGCAGCGGGTGAATAAGACCTTTCAAGCGGTTAAACAAGTGGACATGGCTATTATTGTCTTCTGTAATAACCATTTTGATGAAGAAGAACAACAACTGACAGAGCAATTGCACCAACTGCGCGTACCTTTTATCCTGTTGCATAACAAATCGGACAAACAACCGTTAGACGCATCCTTAGCAGCAAGCCTGACAAACCGTTTCAACGTCGACTGTCTTGATTTTTCCGCTAAAACCGAAGAGAAAATGGAAATTTTGTTGCAAATGTTGCAGAAAAACATGCCTGAAAGTTTCAATAAACAGCCGCCGTTGTTTGGCGACAGGATAACTCCCGGCGATTTGGTTCTGCTGATTACGCCAATCGATTCGGGAGCGCCGGCAGGTCGTATGATTCTGCCGCAAGTGCATGCAATTCGGGAAGCTCTGGATTTCAATTGTATGGCAGTGGTACTTAAAGAAACCGAAGTTGAAGATTTTTTGCATCGCAGCAGTATAGTTCCGGCTCTGGCAATTACCGACAGTCAACTCTTCGGTAAAATAGACAAATTGATTGCTCCGGAAATCCCTTTAACCGGTTTCAGTATTCTGTTAGCAAGGCAAAAAGGTAATTTCAAAGCCTATCTGAAAGCTACGCCTCAAATTGATAAATTACGGAACGGCGACCGGATATTAATCATGGAAAGTTGTTCTCACCACACTACTTGCGATGATATAGGTCGTGTGAAAATTCCCCGCTGGCTGCAGGAATACACAGGTCTTCAACTCGAATTTGAATTGGTTTCGGGGCTGGCAGAACCGTTGCGCCCCATCACCGAATATGCTTTGGTAATACAATGCGGCGGTTGCATGATTACCCGCAAACAATTGTTCAACCGCGTTCAATCTGCCATCGATGCCGGTATTCCGGTAACCAATTACGGTATGGCGATAGCATACGTTAAAGGCGTTTATAAGCGAAGTGTGGAATTGTTCAGCGATAGCGCCGTTGAATCATGAACCACGATGAAATCACCGAAAAATTATCACTCTCCGAACCTGCTTCATTGGCAGTTCTTTATGCTGAAGCCAATGCGGTAAAGATATCGACTATCGGAAATAAGGTATATTTACGCGGGTTGATCGAATTTTCGAACATTTGCAGTAAGAATTGTTATTATTGCGGCATTCGTCATGGAAATAAAACAGTAAACCGTTATGAATTAAGTGATGAAGAAGTATTGGCAGCGGTAGATTTTGCATGGAAAAATCGTTACGGTTCAGTCGTATTACAGTCGGGTGAACGGCAATCAGCTAATTTCACCAAACGCATTACCCGATTATTGCATGAAATAAAAGTATCTACCAACAACGAAATCGGAATAACCCTTTCCTGCGGCGAACAAACCGGCGCCACTTACAGAGAATGGTTCAAAGCCGGCGCTCACCGCTATCTGTTGCGTATCGAAACATCAAACAAAGAACTGTATTACAAACTGCATCCCAACAACCATAAACATTCGTTCGATACGCGATTGGCAGCTATCGGGCAGTTGCGCGACGAAGGCTATCAAGTGGGAACAGGAGTGATGATCGGATTACCATTTCAGACCATTGAACATTTAGCAGACGATTTGTTGTTTTTTCAATCAATGAATATCGATATGGTGGGAATGGGACCTTATTTGGAACACAGTCAGACACCTTTATATCAATATCGCCGGCTTTTGTTGCCGCCGGAAAAGCGTTTGGAATTGGCGCTGAAAATGGTAGCTGTCTTACGTTTGCTTATGCCCGATATTAATATTGCAGCCACCACCGCTTTACAAGTTTTGCATCCCGAAGGCAGGGAAATGGCGGTCTTGGCAGGCGCAAACATTATCATGCCCAATATGACTTTGCCGGAATTTCGTCCCGATTACATGATTTACGAGCATAAACCCGGCGTGGACGACGATGCTTCATTAAGTAAGTCGAAGTTGGAACAAAACCTCAGTAATGCCGGTATAATCATCGGTTACGGCAATTGGGGCGACTCGCGGCACTTTATTCGCTAAATTTGCATGACAAATTCTGTCAATATTTTCCGAATCAGTAAAAATATTTTCTCGGCTTGTTTGTCTTTAATATCAGGGAACGTTCCCTGATTGATTTAATAGTTTAATAAAGATGAAAGCAGTAAAAATTTTGGGACGTATTGCATTGGGAATAATAGCAATAGCCATATTTAGCGTAGTAGTTATGTTATTGTGGAATCAGCTTTTGCCTTCCATTTTCGGAATCGTGGCCATTAACTTTTGGCAGGCGCTTGGTATTTTGATTTTATCAAAAATACTGTTTGGAGGTTTCGGTTTCGGCAGACATAATTTCAGACATAATCATGAGCATCGCAATCGAATTCGTGACAGATGGATGAAAATGAGCGAAGAAGAACGCAAAGAGTTTCTGAAACATCGCCGTCGTTTTGGTTTCGGAAACGATTTTTTCAAAGAAGAAGAACAGATAAAAGAAGATTGACGTGGCAGAGGCAAACAAAGAAAATCTTGAAAATCTGATTGTAGAATATCAACCGCAACTTAAATCTTTTATCCGCAAACGAGTAGATAACAGGGAAGATGCGGAAGATATTCTGCAAGACGTATTGTATCAATTTGTTAAAACGGTAACTATTGCTTTAAATCCGGTCGAACAGGTTTCGGCATGGCTCTATCGTGTGGCAAAAAACACAATCATTAATCATGTCACTAAAAAGCGGGAAAGCGAAATGCCTGTCTATCGGAACGAACAGGGCTTTGAGACTATAGACCGCGATTTTTCCGAACTGTTGTTCGGCGATGAAACGTTTCCTTCGCCTGAAACGGAATACCTGCGTTCGCTCGTGTGGGAAGAACTTGAAAACGCTCTTTCCGAACTTCCGCCCGAACAGCGTGAAATATTTGAATTGACCGAATTAGCAGGACTTCCGGTTAAAGAAATAGCGCAAACGAGCGGAGTTGCAATCAATACGCTGTTGTCGCGCAAGCATTATGCCGTTGTGTTTTTGCGTAAGCGATTAAAAGAATTGTACGAAGAATTGCTTTATCAACCCAACTGATTCGATTTCATTTTGATTACAATGATTGCAGATTCGGCAGGTTCAAATCCCCGGGCAGTTTGCTTTTCTTCGAAATAATGTTCCCAAAAATCAATCATTGCGTTTTGCGTAAATTAATTCGTCTATCAATTCCCCATTTTTGAATAAGGCTTTTTTCAGCCTTGCTTCAAGTACAAATCCCGCTTTTTCTAACACTCGTTGAGATTTCAAGTTCGTAGAAAACGGTCGGGCAAATACTCTAACAATATCAAATGTCTGAAATCCATACTCGACAATTTTTTGAATCGCTTTTGACATAATTCCTTGTCCCCAATAATTTTCGGCTAACCAATAACCAACTTCCGCATTCTTTTCGTGAATGTCCGCTTGAGGAAAAATACCAATCGAGCCGACTGCTTCCCCATTCACGTCTATGGCAAAAACTTTTGTAGGATTATCATTAGCAATCATTGACAAATACGCTTTTCCGTCCTCTTGCGTGTACGGGTGTGGAAATCCGTTTGTCAACCATTTTGCAACATCATAGTTATTTGCATACTTTACTAAACCATCCAAGTCTGCCTCACTCCATTTTCTTAATTTGATGTCCATTGTTTTTTACTTTCGTTTCATTGTTGTTATCAGGTGCAGATGATTGTCAATACAGCATTCCAAACAACCACAGTGGAATTTTGTTTTTATGTCCTATTTCTATGTCATCTGCAACTATGAAACCATTGGGAATGTCTTTTATTTGGTTAAATGTTTTGAGCTTGCCACCAACCTCAAAAGTATATTTATCAACGATAAAATCACCTTGTTTTGCAAGGTAAATGTCGGAAACAGCGCCAACTTGATTAACAAAAAATGTTTCTCTTGCACTGCCGATATTTGCAGTATCGCCAAACACATAAGCAAGATTTGTGTTATGT
>Ga0123354_10009913_pt1 | contig 14642 bp, 10 predicted proteins | sample TergutLab28metaG_2_FD_97872 | JGI IMG/M metagenome (GOLD analysis project Ga0123354, IMG submission 97872) | Labiotermes labralis P4 segment gut microbial communities from Petit-Saut dam, French Guiana - Lab288 P4 | ecosystem: Host-associated > Arthropoda: Insects > Digestive system > Gut ... | reverse complement strand
TTTCTCCTGATTAGTGAACGGATCTTTTTCAGTAGTACCTTCTTCTTTTATTTTTATCTCCAATTGTATCTTGTTATTTTTTAAACGGGAGAAGAGATATTCCTTTATTCGACTGCTGTTTTCTTGGATAAAATGAATTTGGTCAGGATTTAAAGCATAAATTTCAACCGTATTATTCTCTTTTAACTCCGGATTCAAATACAGCATAACACTTTTGAGATGTTTGTCCGTCAACTCGTTGGCATAACTTTTCCATACCGTTTGTAATTCTTCTTTGGTAAACGATTCGGCTTGTACCGCCTGAACAACATTTTCATGCGCCGATGAATTTTGTGTTTCTTCCGTTTCCTTTTTTAAACTTGCGCGTAAAATTCCCTGCTTAACCGGCTGATTATTTATAGGCACAGCATTATTTATCGGAGGCGTTACGGCTTGAACGGTAGAATGTTCAAGTACCGGTTGTTTTACCGGAGCAGAAAACTCGGCAATTGGTTCAATTAGAATTTTTTTTTTATCCTCTTCCGAAAGAGGATTGTTCAATTGACATAAACGGATGAAAAGTAATTCGATAGAAAGTCGCTTATTTTTGCTGTTTCTATAATTCAAATCGGTATCATTAGTTAGTTCAATCGCTTTATACAGAAAAGACTCGTTGCAATGAGCCGCTGTTTCCACATATTTTTGTTTAATTGAATCGCCGGCTTCAAAGAGGACAATGGTTTGAGGATCTTTGCATACCAACAAGTCGCGGAAGAAAAGCGCCAACCCGCTAATAATCTGTTGTCCTTCAAATCCTTTACTTAATATTTCATTCAAAAGCAGCATACTTTGTCCCACTTGATTAGACAAAACCCAATCGATTAGACGAAAATAATAATCATAATCCAGCACATTAAGATTTTCTATAACAGCCTGATAAGTTACATTTCCCTGCGAAAAGCTTACAATCTGGTCAAATATAGACAAAGCATCACGCATTCCGCCATCGGCTTTTTGAGCAATTACGTTCAACGCCTCCTTCTCAAACTTGACATTTTCTTGAGAAGCAACATATATCAAATAGTCAACAATATCATTGATATTGATTCGATTGAAATCATAAATCTGACAACGGGAAAGAATCGTCGGCAAAATTTTATGTTTTTCCGTCGTAGCTAATATGAAAATCGCATGTTGAGGAGGTTCTTCCAATGTCTTTAGAAAAGCGTTAAATGCGGATGCCGAAAGCATGTGTACTTCATCGATGATATAAACCTTGTATTTCCCTAACTGAGGCAAAATTCGGACTTGCTCGGTCAACGCGCGAATGTCATCTACCGAATTATTAGAAGCGGCATCTAATTCATGAATATTTAATGAACGGTTTTCATTGAACGATCGACAGGATTCGCATTCATTACAAGCTTCTCCATCCGGTCCCGGATGAAAACAATTGATGGTTTTAGCAAAAATACGCGCACAAGTAGTCTTTCCAACGCCTCGAGGTCCGCAAAATAAATAAGCATGTGCCAATTTATTATTTTGAATTGCGTTTTTCAAAGTTGTTGTCAATGATTTTTGTCCGACTACCGAGCGAAAAGTGCTTGGTCTATACTTTCTTGCTGAAACAATATAATTATCCATATTAAAAATATTTGATACAAAGATAATCATTTCTTCAATTTTTACTACCTTTGTATCCGTAGTTTTTTTATTGCATGAATAGTATGAAGAAGTGGATTGATTTTTTTAACAAATACAGACACAAGGTGAATAAGTATCAAATCACTATTGTTATTTTTCTTGTTGTGACTTTTTTCATTGGAGACAACACCTTTTTAGATGGGATTCGCTATGAAACGAAAATCAAATCTTTACAAAAAGATATCGAATCCTGCAAAAAAGAAAACGGAGATAAACTTCGTCAATTAAATGCGTTGCAGGGAGATAAGGAAACGCTGGAAAAATTTGCGCGGGAACAGTTTCTCATGACAAAACCCAATGAAGACCTTTTCCTAATCGTCGAATAAGTAAGATGTCGCCGAAAGTTACAAATTATCTATTCATTGTTGCTTCTACTATTTTATTAATATCGGCGGCATTATATATAACCGGAAATGAATGGATTTTCGGAAAAATTATCAATTACGCATACGCTATTTCCGGCGCAATAATCGCCGTGATTTATTTGTCGAACCGTTATCAAGGTCCGAATTTTCGTTTGAAAAGACTGAACATCCAACAAGTAATAGCAGCCTTGTTGCTTCCGGCTTCTTCCTATTTCATGTTCCACCGGAAAAACGAGTGGTTCATTTTTCTCCTAATTTCTGCATTTTTACAAATTTACATAGTAATTATTAAAACGATAGAGGAGAAAAAGGAAAAATAAATTCATGGAAAAAATCCAAAGTACACAAAACAACCGGATAAAAAATATTCAAAAACTCTTTACGAAATCGAAAGAACGGAAGGAGCAAGATCTTTTTGTCATTGAGGGAGCGCGGGAAATTCATCTTGCGTTAGCCGCTTCCTACTCATTAGACAGTGTTTTTGTCTGCCCTGAATTATTTTCTAAAACTGACTATCCGGAAATACTACCGAAACTTCCGTCTTCCATCCTTTTTGAAGTTTCGCCGGAAGTTTTTCAAAAGATTGCCTATCGAGAACATTCCGACGGAATTTTAGCGTTAGCAAAACCAAAGGCACACACTTTGAACAATTTGAGTTTACCCTCCAATCCATTCATTATCGTTTTAGAAGCCGTTGAAAAACCGGGTAATCTGGGAGCTATTCTCCGTACAGCGGACGCGGCAAGAGTCGATGCGGTGATTGTTTGCGACCCGTTAACAGACGTTTACAATCCCAATGTCATCCGCTCAAGTGTAGGATGTGTTTTCACAGTGCCTTTAGCGGTTTCAACGCAACAGGATACGTTTTCTTTTTTGAAAGAAAACCGGATACGAATTTTTGCAACTGAACTTCAAGCCGCTCAATGGTATCAGGATACGGATTTTACGCAGGCTTGCGCTTTGATTATGGGAACGGAAGCCGACGGATTAACTCAATTTTGGATAGATCGCGCCGATGCAAGGATAAAAATCGCTATGCGAGGAAAAATTGATTCGTTGAATGTGTCGGTTTCAACGGCGGTCTTGACTTTCGAAGCCATGAGGCAGAGAGGGTTCAGTTAATCTCTCCTGAAGGCGTATCCATAATAAACATCAGTATTCTCATTCCCAGAATTTTAGCAGCGGGCAGCTGCAAAATGGGTTAATGAAATGGCTTCGTATGTTCTTTATATGAATAACGAAAAGGTACAATATTTACTCTGAAATGTAGTTTAAATAAAGTACAATAAAGCATGAATGAATAAACCAATAGCTTTTTTTCTGTGTTTATTTCTTTGTTTCTTTTCTTGTAAGACTGCTAAATTAAGCGATGCGGTAGCAAAGCAAGAAAGGGGAGAATATTATGATGCCGCCCAAGTTTACCGGAAAGTATATTCTAAAACTTCGCCGAAAAAAACATGGTTGCGGGGAAGTATTGCTTTCCACATGGCGGAATGTTATCGCAAAACAGGAAATGCACAACGGGCATTCGTCGGTTATAACAATTCGACCCGCTATCACTATCCCGACAGTTCCGTTGTTTTACGCTCTGCTCAAATGCTGCATAAAATGGGAAAATACACGGATGCCATTAAACTATACCAAACTTTTTTGGATAGCTTCCCCAATAATCCAATAGCAAAGAATGGAATTATAGGCTGCGACTCTGCCATTGTTTGGAAGAAGAATCCAACTTTATATGTTGTAAAGAAAATGGATAAGTTTAATTCGCGCGATGGAGAATTTTCGCCTATGTTCAGCGGTGAAAAAAACGATCAATTGATTATTACTTCTTCAAGAAAGGAAGCGACAGGCGATACAAAAAGCTCGATAACCGGTTTGAAAAACAATGACTTTTTCCTAATAAAGCAAGATGAAAAGGGGCAGTGGTTGAAACCGGTCAAGATGGATACTACTCTTAATACGCAATTCGACGAGGGAAGCAGTTCTCTTTCCGACGACGGTTCTACCCTCTACTATACCTATTGCGCTGAAGAGGAAGGTATTCCTAAAACAGCCGAAATTCGCAAATCGTCGCGGTCGGGAGCTTCATGGAGTGCCGGAGAGCGTATCGACATTTTTAAAGATTCATTAGTTATGGCTGCCCATCCTTCCGTAGGGAAAGACGGTTATCTTTACTTTGTTTCGGATGCTAAAGGCGGATATGGAGGAAAGGACATTTGGCGCGTACTCCTTAAAGATATCGGTACGGCGACTCCGGAAAATTTGGGACCGGAAATCAACACTCCGGGCGATGAAATGTTTCCATACATGCGGGACGACAGTACGTTGTATTTTGCTTCCGACGGTCATCCGGGAATGGGAGGACTTGATATTTTCAAAGCGGTAAAAAACAAAGAAGGAAAATGGGAAATCGAAAATATGAAGTCACCGGTCAACAGTATGGCAGACGATTTTGGAATCGCGTTTGACGGACACAAAGAAAAAGGATTTTTCAGTAGCAACCGAAACGATTCGCGAGGTTCAGACCATATTTACTCATTTGAACTCCCTGTTGTCCAAGTTTTTATTGAAGGATGGGTTCTGGATAAAGATGAAGATCCCATCGACAGTGCCGTCGTCCGGATTGTAGGAAAAGATGGAACGGATATTCGAGCCTTTCCCCGTAGCGATGGAACTTATACGACGGAAGTTGCACGCGGAATGGATTATGTTATGATGGCAAGCGCTTCGGGTTATTTGAATCAGAAGCAAGCCTTGTCGGTACCCGATGGAGATAAAAGTGAAACATACTATATCGATTTCTATTTAGCATCCATCACTAAACCGGTTTTGATTGATATTTTTTACGATTTCAATAAAGCTACGCTTAGACCTGAATCAAAAAAAGCATTGGATGAGTTGATTGCTATGTTGAATGATAATCCGAACGTCACTATTGAATTGTCGGCGCATACCGACCGCAAAGGTTCAGATGAATACAATAAAGATTTGTCGCAGCGACGCGCGCAGTCAGTAGTGGACTATCTGATTAAAGGAGGAATAGAAAAGGAGCGTTTAACTGCCGTTGGTTACGGAAAATCGCAACCCAAAGAAGTTACAAAAAATCAGGCGAAACAATATGATTTCCTTAAAGAAGGTCAAAAATTAGATCCCGAATTTATTGAAACACTCACTCCTCAACAGCAGGATATTGCCGATCAAATCAATCGTCGAACCGAATTTAAAGTTTTACAAACCAATTATCGATTATATTAATTTGCAATAATTAAAAAAATATGTTAATTTTGCATGAATGAAAAATAAAAGTATTATGGAAGATAACTATTGTATTATTATGGGCGGCGGAATTGGAAGCCGTTTCTGGCCCTTCAGCCGCGAGGATCGCCCCAAACAGTTTCTTGATTTCTTTGGCATTGGACGATCACTGATTCAACAAACGTTCGATCGTTTCAACCAAATAATTCCAACTGAAAATATCTATATTGCAACGAATAAGAATTATGCCGATTTGGTGAAAGAACAATTGCCGGAGATAAGCGATAACCAAATTTTGTTGGAGCCAACGCGACGGAATACAGCGCCTTGCATTGCCTATTCCGCTTACCGGATACAGTCGATTAATCCCAAAGCCAACATTGTGGTTACGCCTGCCGACCACTTGATTTTAGATGAACATAACTTTCTCAAAAATATCCAGAAAGGATTGAATTTTGTTTCCAAATTTCCTTCTTTATTGACTTTAGGTGTTAAGCCCAATCGTCCGGAAACCGGTTATGGCTACATTCAAACGATGGAAGGAGGAACCGATAACATTCAAAAGGTAAAAGCTTTTACAGAAAAACCCAATTACGAATTAGCCAAAGTCTTTTTTGAAAGTGGAGAGTTTTTTTGGAATTCGGGTATTTTTATTTGGAATATACAAACTATCGTAGATGCTTTCCACAAATATCTTCCGGATATCGCCAACCGGTTGGATCAGGGTTCGACGATTTTCAACACATCCAATGAAGCGGAATTTATTAAGGAGCATTATCCGATGTTTCAGAATATTTCCATTGACTATGGAATTATGGAAAAAGCAGAAAATGTGTATATGCTAATGGCTGATTTCGGTTGGTCGGACTTGGGAACATGGGGATCGTTGTATGATATTTCGGAAAAAGATGAAAATCAAAACACAGTCCTAAAATGCAAATCTTTATTTGTGGAGAGCGAAGATAATCTGCTTACGCTTCCGGAAAATAAACTTGCGGTTATTCAAGGTCTTAAAGATTATATTATTGCTGAGTCGGATGGAATTTTACTTATCTGTAAGAAATCGGACGAACAACGAATCAAACAATTTGTTGCCGACATTTCGATGAAATATGGAGAAGAATATCTTTGATATTCAACTTTTAGGTTCCAAGGTAACAATCGGAATTAACATCTCTTCCATCGAAACGCCTCCGTGTTGGAAAGTGTTGGAATAATACGAAATGTAATAGTTGTAATTATTGGGATAGACAAAGAAATCTTCCCGCATAGCGAAAATATACCTTGTGCTGATGTTAGGCGCGGGAAGACCCACTTTCTCGGGTTCTTTAATTTCAAAGACATCTTTTGGATTATAAGATAACGATTTACCTAATTTATAACGTAAATTGGTATTGGTGTTTTTATCGCCAATAACTTTTACCGGATTGGATACCCGAATGGTTCCATGATCGGTAGTAAGTATGACTTTGCAACCTTTTTCCGAAATTTTCCGAAAAAGCTCAAGAGTAGTCGAATGCCTAAACCAAGAACGGGTTAACGAACGGTAAGCCGCTTCGGTAGAAGCCAATTCGCGTATCATTTTTGATTCGATGCGCGCATGTGAAAGCATATCAACAAAATTCAAAACAATTACATTTAATTGATTATTATCTAATTGATTAAAATTTTGAAGTAATTTCTCACCCTGAACGGAATCGTTCAGTTTATAATAAGCAAAAGTGTATTTTTTACGAAACCGTTCAAGTTGCGTTTGAATTAAAGGTTCTTCATTCAAATTTTTACCTTCTTCCGATTCTTCGTCCACCCATAAATCGGGAAACATTTTTTCGATTTGCAAAGGTAACAGTCCGGAAAAAATAGCATTACGAGCATATTGGGTAGCCGTAGGTAAAATAGAATAGAACAAATTTTCATCAAACGTAAACCATTCAGACAGCATGTCTTTTACTTCCCGCCATTGGTCAAAGCGAAAATTATCGATCAAAATGAAAAAAACTTTATCGCCCTGGTCGAGCATCGGAAACAATTGAGTTTTGAAGATATCCGGACTCATCATCGGTCGTGTTTCGGGATGGGTCATCCATTTTTCATAATTGTTTTTCACAAATTTCCCAAACGACCGATTAGCTTCCGTTTTTTGTAAACGAAGCAAATCGGTCATTCCGGTTTGAGAGGCTTCAAGTTCCAATTCCCAATAGATTAATTTTTTATAAACATCTTTCCAATCGTCAGCCGTCAAAGAATCGTTTATTTGCATCCCGATTTTAGTAAAATCTTGTTGGTATCCTGAAGTAGTAGTTTGCGTAATAATCTCCGTTATATGTAAATTCTTTTTGATGGAATGCAAAATCTGTTTGGGGTTGACAGGTTTAATCAAGTAGTCGGCAATTTTACTGCCAATCGCCTGATCCATAATTCCTTCGTCTTCGCTTTTAGTAATCATTATAACAGGCGTATTCGGGTTCGTTTCTTTGATTATCGCCAACGTTTCCAAACCGCTTAACCCGGGCATGTTTTCATCCAGAAAGATTAAGTCGAAGGTTTGCTCTCGGCAACAATCAACGGCGTCCTGACCACTGCATACAGTAACTACCTCAAATCCTTTCTCTTCCAAAAAGAGAATATGGGGTTTCAAAAGATCAATTTCATCGTCTGCCCACAAAAGTTTTTCTTTTTTCATGTTCTTTTATTTCTTCTTATTTTGACTTTGCTGTTCCAATCGTTCTTTTCGTTCTTTTTCTTTTTGCTTTCTCAATTCTTCACGTTCTTTCTCCTTGCGTTTTTGCGCTTCTTTCCGCGCTTTTTCTTTCGCCTTTTGATCTTCCTTTTTCTTTTTCATCGCCTTTTCCCGCGCATCTTTCTTTTCTTTAGCTAATCGTTTCCGATCCACTTCCTTTTGTTTTCGATCTTTTTCTTTCTTTTTCGCCAAATCGCTCTGCTCTTGTTGCTTCGTTTTCAATGCCACTTTATTTTCTTCAGCTTTCTTCTTCAGTAATTCGTTTTGCTCTTTTTCTTGCTGTGCAGCAAGTATTTTAGCGGCTTTATCCTTTTCATCCTGCGTTTTTTTCAATTGCATTTGCTGCTCTTTATCTTCTTGTTCCTGTTGTTTGGCAAATTCTTCGATGGCATTGTTCGATTTTTTACGTTTGAACAAATCCATAATTCCTCGAACCGGATCGGAAGCGATTGCATTGATTGTGTTCGAAGCCTCATTGATTTTGTCGGTTGTTTTGGTATAAACTTCGTTTATTGAATTATCAATTTCGTCTGAAGCTACACTTGCTTTTGTTGATAATGAATCCGTCGAGGCAATTTGAATAGTGTCAACAGGTGAAATCAGACGAGCGGTATCTATTGGCATAGCGGTTTGAATAGGCAAAACCGTTTTCGTTGATTGCGTTTCTTCATTTGTTTTATTTTTACCCGTACTTGCCAATAATTTTTCTCCTTCGTTTTCCGACGAGACTTTCTTTTCTTCTTCTTGTTTCAAATGCCATTGAGCAATCAGATTTTCATTTCCTTGAGCAAAATTCTTTTCAAAGAACTTCATGTATTCATCCATGCTTTTTCCTTTTGTCAGAACGGAATAATTTTCTTCTGAGATGGGTACCATCATTACTTTTTGTCCCCATTCCTGCGCATATCCACCCGGTTGCTGGATTTTATGAAGGTATTGCATCACTTCCGCTTGATTGTTAAAACCTGTGATTCGGAACAAACCGATTGTTCCAATGGTCGTTTTCTCCAAACCGAAATCATTAATCATAAAATTACCGAAATTATAACCGGCAATGGTATATAATAGTAAATTCTCGTCCACGCTTCCTTTCGGATACATCAGCAGTAATACATAAGGTTTTGCAGTTTCGGCTGAAAATTGAAGCGTCGAATCCGAAGTGATAGCTTCTCCTGAATCGCTAAGGCTAATATTAAATAAACTTCCTTGCGCCAGCATTTTATCGCCGGAAGCCGATAAAAGTAATCCCCGTTGAAAGCCTTTCACCATATCGGACGCTAATTCGGCGACATCTTCTTTCGGATATTTATCAACGATTCCTTTCAGTAAGACCTTGAAAGTATCCGGTTCATTGGTTTGAGCAAAACTCAATGCATTAAGCAACATAAATTTAGGCATCAATTTCGATTGATTATACTTGGTCGAAATCCATTCGTAGTTTTTCCGAACGTTCATTGCATTTCCCGCTAAATAATCGGCATACGTTTGCTGATATAGCGAATCCTGAATAACCTCCATTCTCTGCTGATTGTATTCGTAGTCCGGATCTGCCAAAGCGATTGCAAGGTCGGTTTTAGGAAATGCTTCACGAATTTTCGCTTTGTATAGATTTGCCATTTCCATGTTCCCCTCTTGCCAATAAATAAGATACATATAATAGTATGCCGTTTCTTTGTTTTCATTATCGGGAAAACGAGTGTCTAATGTTTGGAATGTTTCCAACGACAAGGAGTTATCCTCCAACCTGTCTTTGTAAATAACCCCCATATTGAATAAGCCGTTGGCAATAATCAAATCGGAAGCAGCCAGTTCGTCGGGCGTCATCGGTATTTGTTGTAGATAAAACTGCGGATTATGCGGATCGGTGGAAGCGGTCTTTTTACCGGCTGATTGAAGGGAATCCGATGGATTACTCGGGATCGTGTCGTTCGATACATTATTATCAGCCGTTTCAGAATTATCACCCAAATCGGACGATATCGGATTGGATTTAATACGCCTACGCCAGTCGTCTTCTAAATTTCTACGTCCCCACTTTTGTTGAAAGTCATTTTTACCAAGCGCTACTACTTGCGGATTATAGAAATAGAACACGTTCGAATTGCCCGGAGCGGTAGCGGCTGGATTGGCAATAGCCGGCGTATTGGGACGATTGGCTTGCATTTGCGCTTGCAAATCGCTTTGTTGCGTTTTATATTGTTCCTGCTGGGCTTTCTTTTGTTCTTCTTTTTCTTTTTTTATCAAATCTGAAATGATTTTATTGACTACAACCATGCGTTCATCATCGGTCATACGGGACAAGCGTTGAAGACTATCCTGCAATTCTACTGCTTCAACATGAACGACTAAAGCATCCAATACTTCCGACCGTTTAGACACCCGGGGATAATTATCATCGTCTTTTTTCAGTTGCGTCAACGTTCCAGAATAGTTAGGCTGCGCCTTTACATATTTTCGCTGGGTAAAATAGATATCACCCAATTTAATCTGATTGAGCGCTTTTTCAATTCCTCCGCGAGTACTTTTCTCTACTCCCAATTCATAGCTTTTGATTGCTTTAGCCGTATCCGGAACCGCCATATATACATTTCCCAATGCATAGTAAATTTGGTCTAAATATTCGGCGTTTTTCGAGCTTTTAGCCATCTGGTCCAACTTCTTGCTCATCTTGTTAATGTCGCCTCCCGGATAAACTTCCGTTTGCCGGATTCTCGCGTTTAATTCAAGAATGTAAGGGGCATTGGAACTTGAAACTTCACCAAAAGCTTTGTATGCCAATTCTTTTTGACCACTTGCAGTGTATAGCTGCCCCAGCAAATATTTTTCTCGCGTTCGTTGCAACTTGTTTCCTCCCGATTGGATAGAGGATTTTAAATAAGGAATAGCTTCAGCGTATTGTTTCTGCTTTATTAAATGGTCGGCATAAAACGAAGAATACAATTTTTTTTGTTCTTTGGTTAATTGAGCTAAAGGTAGTTTTGAAAAAATATTGTCGGAATCATAATACCAGCTCATTTCGTCGTAACAACGTGCTTTATAAAGATTTGCCGTATTAGCGATTTCCGGTTGCGATGCATACAAACGGGAAATATAGGAAAATGAACTTGCCGCTTCCAAAAAATCGCCATTGTAAAACTGAGATGTTGCCATTAACATCCAGGCATTATGCAAAAAGGAATTATATTCTTTTCTATTTACAAATGAACGATAGTTAGGATCGTTCCGTTTCCCTTGCTTTCTTTCGGGTTTGGTTTGAATGGAGTGCATTTTAATTGCTTTTACCGCTTTTTCAATAGCTTTATCGAATGAACCTCCGGATTTGTCTTTATCTTTAGGCAATGATGAAACAGGATACATCATAATCATTTCCGAATAATTTTCGTTATATCCCTCCAATTGATCTTTAAACGCTTTTTCAAACGCTTGATTTCCATTAAAATAAACATTATATCGAGTGTTAAAGGCATGATACCAACGCGTCCCGCTCGTATTCTTGGTAGAGGAACAAGAATTGAGCAGAATGAATCCTAAGAAAATAAAGAAGCAACGCGTTTTCAATCGAATATCTATTTATCCCCGTCATTGTAACACTATATCCACAATGAGGAGTATTAATTATCACTGATTTGCTTCGGGCTTCGCCTTCGCAATGACGACCGACATTTCTGTTTTAAACAAAATTATGAACGTTTTATTGTCTTTTGACAAAGAAATAGAGCGGTTTTACACAGTAAAAAAATGAGTATTTGAACAAAGATAATCGCAGCTCCCGAAGGTACATTCATGTAATAGGATAAAAATAGACCGGAAAAACAACCGGCAATACCTAATCCAATAGAATATAGAATTATTTTGTGCATACGGGAAGTAAACAAATTGGCTGTCATTTGCGGAACCGTTAATAACGACATCAGTAACATAATTCCTATCAGTCGAATGGATGAAACTATCGTGACTGCAATAGCCAGCATCATCAAATGTTCAATCAGTGCTACTTTTATTCCTTGCGTTTTAGCAAATTCCGGATCAAATGCAGTATAAAGTATCGGTTTGAAAAAAAGCAAGAAAAGAATCGACAGTAAAACCGACAGCACTCCGGCGAATCCAATATCCGAAAGCGTGATTGTCAGGATATTTCCAAATAAATAGGCTGAAATGTTCGGCGAATATCCGGGCGTGAGAAAAATGCAAATGACTCCCAATGCCATTCCCAAAGCCCAAAAAGCGGCAATCGCGGAATCTTCACGAACATCTTGCCGTTTCGAAAGCCATTCTACCCCAAAAGCCGAAGCGATTGAAAACAATAAAGCCGACAAAATCGGAGAAATTCCCAAGTAAAATCCCAAGCCTAATCCTCCAAAAGAAGCATGCGTAATTCCTCCGCTAATAAACACTAAGCGGCGTGATACAATGTATGTTCCTACTATTCCGCAGGATATACAAGTAAATAAGCTACCTATCAGAGCATTTCTAAAAAAAGTATATTGAAGTAAATCCATTATGAAGGTAAAAATGTTAACAAACTCATTCGGGGAAAAAGAAAATACCCCCAATGGAGCTAAAAGCGATTGAGGGTAAATTAGAGTGACTTAGGTAGAAGATTATGCTTCTGTTGCAACCATAGGTTCAACAGAAACAAATGAGCGATTGTCTTTTTTCTTTCTGAAAAGAACGCGACCATCGATAAGCGCATACAAGGTATGGTCGCAGCCGATACCTACGTTAACGCCCGGATGATGCTGAGTACCTCTTTGGCGAATAATTATATTGCCCGCTTTGCAAATTTCGCCACCAAAAATTTTTACGCCTAACCGTTTACTATGCGATTCGCGTCCATTCTTTGAACTTCCGACTCCTTTTTTATGTGCCATTTTCTACGATTTTTCGAATTAAACTTGAATGTCTTTGATTTGAATTTGAGAGAATTGCTGACGATGACCGTTTAGCTTACGAGAACCTTTTCTCCTTTTTTTATGGAAAATCAATACTTTTTCTCCTTTTACCAAAGGATTGATGATTTCGGCTACCACCTTAGCGCCTTCAATCACCGGAGCGCCTATAGTTACTACACCCTCATTATCAGCTAAAAGAACTTTTTCAAATTCTACTTTAGCGCCCTCTTCGCCGTCTAAGCGATGAACAAACAATTTTTGGTCGTTTTCTACTTTAAATTGCTGACCTTGAATTTCTACAATTACGTACATCTGTTTTTTATTTACAGGTTATTTCCGGGGGTGAAAGGATACATGCTCCTCCGCTTGAATTACCCTTTAAGATTTGAGCCGACAAAGGTAGGCTATTTTTTTTTCTTTTGCAAGGAAAAGACGGGATAATTTTGATTTTAAAATATCACATAGAAGGGACATACCAATGAGGAAAATCGTTATCGTGGGAAACGGCAATTTCCACGCTGCGCCGGAGTAAGTTTAATTAATAAAATAACCGGCAGTAACGGCGATATTCAGGTTTTTCATTGATATATCTCCTTTCGCATTTATCATCTTTAAAAAGAGGTCAGAATTTGCACATACATTGGTCAGGATTTGCACATAGTCCGAGCGAAGTTATGCTATATCTTTGTCCCCAGTAACAACAATCCAATGTATTTACGTTACGAGCGAGTTTTTAATTAATCATTGAGTATTCATTTTTTAAATTCTTATTATTTATGGTAAAGTATGCATTAAAAGACAACACGTTGGGATGGGAGAAAACTACAGTGGAAGAGTTGAGCGTTTCTAAGAATCGGCGTAACTTCCCGTAATGTATAGAGTTAAAACCAAGACGCATGCAGTTTGTTTTTAATACGACGGAAGTTGGAGTTTCCGCCGAGCAAAGTGGAATAGAGTTGGGAGTTTTAGATTCTCAGCTCTTTTCTTTTTTAAACATTTAACACTTTCAACTCTCAACTCTCAACTTTTATCGGGATAGCTATCATATTTTACCGGGATACCTATCCCAATTTACCGGGATACCTATCTTCTTTTATTGGGATAGCTATCCTCTTTTTTAATGTTTTTTTTGTGTTCGATTCAGATTAAATTTATGTTCGTCGTATGGATTCTGATTGATTTCTACTTTTAAAATAAAAAAATGGCTTATATTTCCACATTCAATAGTCAGAAAATGCACATCCGTTGGTCAGAATTTACACATAGTATTCTTAATTTTATTACTTATGAAAAGCTGGCGTTTCCTTCGGACTAAAAGCAAAGGTAAAACATACAAAACATAATGCGGCGAAAAAAGCACGTATTCGCCGCAAAATATGCGGTGAATATTTTGTGTATTCGTCGCATATTTTGTATCTTTGTCTTCAAATATTTTGATATGGCAAAGTACATCTATCAACACAAAAATTGGACTGATTTTGTTTGGGATTACAATAAAATCGTTATAACGCTTGGTGAAGTTCACAATTTACATGGAAAACTATATGGCGTCATGAATGCGTTAGGATTTTCTTCAAAATTGGAAGCAATACTCGAAACATTGACGCTTGACATTATGAAATCGTCTGAAATAGAAGGTGAAAAACTAAACCGCAAGCAAGTGCGTTCTTCTATTGCCAGACGTTTAGGATTAGAAACAGGAGG